>VOFI01003757.1_pt1 | contig 43527 bp, 76 predicted proteins | sample 5384131 | NCBI WGS metagenome assembly VOFI01 (sample SAMN12384728, study PRJNA508395) | human gut metagenome | isolation source: healthy gut H | host: Homo sapiens | reverse complement strand
GTTTTCACTTCGGCTCCATTCCTTAAGAACTTAACCTCGCCAGATGGCGTAACTCGTCCCCATTCAGATATCTCCGGATCATCGGATATTTGCTCCTCCCCGAAGCTTTTCGCGACTTATCACGTCTTTCATCGGCTCTTAGTGCCAAGGCATCCACCCTGCGCTCTTTCTAGCATAACCAACTCCCTTCTCCCACGGAATGGGATCCGGTTACACATGCATAGCGTTGCATGCGTTGGTAGTTCAGGTCGTTTTTTTTACTTCGTTTTTTCTCGAAGATGTAAGTTAATCATTACCTTTCGGGATGATCACCTCGGATGTCTTTCTCTATTTGAGAATTGATTTATTTTTGTATGCAGTTTTCAATGTACATGTCTGACTGATGTTTATCAGTCATTAAAAACCAAAATCTCTTTTGATCTTTAATCACTGGTAAAAACCAGCTATCGTAACAGCACTGCCCTGCTGATTGGGTTGACCGCAGAATCCCCTTCGGTTCTGTGTCTGTATCTATGCTGAAAGACTAGTGCGGTAGCTAACCACCACTTAGTCGCTTGACGCTTTGGAGCGATTCTCCAAAGTTTCATATTAAATCAAGCACAGTCTGCTTATTTTCTTTTTATAATCTGGCGGCCACCTGCTCTCCCACACCGTCTCCAGTGCAGTACCATCGGCCGATCAGGTCTTAACCATCGTGTTCGGGATGGGAACGGGTGTGTCCCCTGAGCGCATCGCCACCAGAAATATCTGAGTTTTGATAACTCAACAATAGACAACGAACTTTCCTTACTTCTTCTTCCGTTTTAGTTGGATTGATTCAGCCGCTTTCGCGTCCTACTTTTATCCAGCTTCCTTAGAAAGGAGGTGATCCAGCCGCACCTTCCGATACGGCTACCTTGTTACGACTTCACCCCAGTTATCGGTCCCACCTTCGGCAGCTCCCTCCTTACGGTTGGGTCACTGACTTCGGGCGTTACCAACTCCCATGGTGTGACGGGCGGTGTGTACAAGACCCGGGAACGTATTCACCGCGACATGCTGATTCGCGATTACTAGCGATTCCAGCTTCATGTAGTCGAGTTGCAGACTACAATCCGAACTGAGACGTTATTTTTGAGATTTGCTTCACTTCACAGCTTCGCTTCCCTTTGTTTACGCCATTGTAGCACGTGTGTAGCCCTGCTCATAAGGGGCATGATGATTTGACGTCATCCCCACCTTCCTCCAGGTTGTCCCTGGCAGTCTCTCTAGAGTGCCCACCTGAAATGCTGGCTACTAAAGATAAGGGTTGCGCTCGTTGCGGGACTTAACCCAACATCTCACGACACGAGCTGACGACAACCATGCACCACCTGTCACCGGTGTTCCGAAGAAAAGGCATCATTACATGCCGGTCACCGGGATGTCAAGAGCAGGTAAGGTTCTTCGCGTTGCTTCGAATTAAACCACATGCTCCACCGCTTGTGCGGGTCCCCGTCAATTCCTTTGAGTTTCATTCTTGCGAACGTACTCCCCAGGTGGACTACTTATTGCGTTTGCTGCGGCACCGAAGAGCTTTGCTACCCGACACCTAGCAGTCATCGTTTACGGCGTGGACTACCAGGGTATCTAATCCTGTTTGCTCCCCACGCTTTCGAGCCTCAACGTCAGTCATCGTCCAGTAAGCCGCCTTCGCCACTGGTGTTCCTCCTAATATCTACGCATTTCACCGCTACACTAGGAATTCCACTTACCTCTCCGACACTCTAGCTGCACAGTTTCCAAAGCAGTCCACAGGTTGAGCCCATGCCTTTCACATCAGACTTGCACAGCCGTCTACGCTCCCTTTACACCCAGTAAATCCGGATAACGCTTGCCCCCTACGTATTACCGCGGCTTGCTGGCACGTATTTAGCCGGTGCTTCTTAGTCAGGTACCGTCATTTTCTTCCCTGCTGATAGAGCTTTACATACCGAAATACTTCTTCGCTCACGCGGCGTCGCCGCATCAGGGTTTCCCCATTGTGCAATATTCCCCCACTGCGCCTCCCGTAGGAGTTTGGGCCGTGTCTCAGTCCCAATGTGGCCGGTCACCCTCTCAGGTCGGCTACTGATCGTTGGCTTGGTAGGCCGTTACCCCACCAACTACCTAATCAGACGCGGGTCCATCTCATACCACCGGGTTTTTCCCACCGAGCCATGCGGCTCTGTGGTCTTATGCGGTATTAGCAGTCATTTCTAACTGTTATCCCCCTGTATGAGGCAGGTTACCCACGCGTTACTCACCCGTCCGCCACTCAGTCACAAACCTCTTCATCCGAAGAATCAAAGATAAGTGCTTCGTTCGACTTGCATGTGTTAAGCACGCACGCCGCCAGCGTTCATCCTGAGCCAGGATCAAACTCTCGTTAAAAATGTTTGTATCCGGGTCAGAATCGCTTGGCAATTCTGTTCCTGTTTACTGTTCTGGTTCGACATCTTTCGATGTCCATTCTTGAAAAATCTCTTTAAAGAATTTTCAGGGTTTGTTGTCTATTGTTCAGTTATCAATGTTCTTTTTTTGTTGTTGCCGTTTCATGCGACAGCTTTTATATTATATCAAAGTGTTTCATGTTTGTCAACAACTTTTTTAAAATTATTTTTTGTCGCTTTCTATTTTTTATCAGCGACAACCTCTATATAATATCATGTGTATTTTGTTTTGTCAACACATTTTTTGAGGTTTTTATTTTTATTTTCAAAGGCTACCTTACATCCCTTATTATAAATAAAAATCCATCACTTTTCCGTGACAGATTTTTTATAATACCATTATCAGTTTCTATTGTCAAGTCTTTTATCTCAACATTGTTGCAATTTTCATAATTATATTATTATCATATAAAAAACTAAGGATCTGATCTTCTCTGATCATTCCCATTGCCTGCTTTCCTATCGTTGTTGTATATAGAAGCGTAATTACGATAAACAGGATCCCTACTATAATAAATGAAATCGTCGACCCTACCAGAACTCCTGCCAGCCTGTTCAGAATTCCCAGAACCGGAAGTGCTGTCACAAAATCAAGTGCAAACACAACCGCTCTTATCACAATGGTTGCAAACAGGAATGTTACCAGAAACGCGACAATCTCGATAACCAGCTTTGCAAAATATTTGCTTACATACTCCGCAAATGTCGTTACCCCAAGCTTCTGATAAACTTCACTGTTATTATTTTCCAGAAGAAGATTCTTAAATACATCCGGAAGATCTGCCCCCTCGATTGCCACTATCTGCATTTGCTTTGGAACCTCAGCCTCCATGATCGACTGCTCTGCCTCTTCCGTTGACACATGTCCATCGAAGATATCTGGTGAAATTCCATACTGCTGCAAAGATCTCATCTGACACATTACCATTTACAATATCTTCCACGGTAATTCCTGCTGCTTCCAATGTCTGCTCAGATACACCTGCCGCTGAGAGAGAATTCCCCGTACCTGCTCTTCCGTAAATCCCGAATTTGTATCCGCTTCTCCCGTGAAGGCTTTTGTCATCGTTTTTATACACTGCTGTTCTACCATCTCATCAATCGGTGTAAGCGAATAAATTGCTTTGCTGACATACGGCGTTGCAAAATACACAACCGCCAGTGTAAGAATCGTCGCCCCAAGCGATACAGCAATCCTGACAGCACCTTTGGCAAATCCTACAATGGCTCCTATTGCTATAATGCCCCCGACAATTACCAATAAAATATTTACTTCCATACTCTACTCCTATTTTACAAGCCGTACCTCTGCAAGTCCGTCTGCATTCATCACCAGGTACTTATTGATTCCGAAAACCGGAATTACTTCTTTTATCTCATATTCTGTCGTTCCTTCAAATTGCTTCACACCAAGCTTGGAATAAATCAGGCAGGAAGTCCCATCATACATGATAACATTTCCATCTGCAATCTTTACATTTCCATATTCCCCGGTAAATGTTTTAGATAATTTCTGATTTCCTTCCATATCATACAGGCGAAGCTCATATTCTCCGCTTTCTTCTTTCAGTATGAACCCAAGATATTCATCGTCATGGAAAAAGCTTTTTAATCTGCTTATCCAGCTTTACTGTTTTAGAAAGCTTCGGCTTGTCCGTTTCCTTATAGATCATAAACGACTGATCTCCGACCAGAACAGACTTCTTCTCATCTATAAAAAACGAAGTCGGAACAATTGTGTTTTTTGTAAACATCATCAGCAACCTGATATTCTTTGTTTGCTTCTTCTGTATTATCAAAATTCAGGTATCCGACTCTTGTTGCCTCGACACCATCCGCTACACACAAATATGAAATCTGAAGTCTCGTTCCGTTCGGCGAAAGTGCGATTCCAATCGGGTATCCGGTTCCGGTAAGTGAAGCTCTGTGCTCTACCAGTACATTTCCTGTCGCATCATAGCACACAACCATTGGTGAATTTTCGTTATTTAAAATCGTACTGACAATTCCATTTTCCGCAACAGCTATCTTCTCGATCGGATAATTCGTATGGATTTCTCCCTTCGCGCCTTTTTTCATCCATAACATAAATATCATTTCCACCGCGCTCTGCGACCGCCATCGCTTTTCCAGACACATTGATAACCGGATCCTTAATCTGATAAGACTGGTTCCACTGCTCTACACCTTTTTATTGATATACGCAATTCCATCCCGTCCGTATTTGAGCATTCCGTCTGCATATTGCAAATATTTCAGATCACTTGATTCTGTCTCTTTATTTTTATAGCTTTGCAGAGTCTGTAAGCTTGTATATGTCTGCAATTTCACAAGCAGATAGTTGTGATCAGTGCAAACACAAACGCCAAAAATCGTTACCGTCGTCTTTATTCTCTTTTTTTTTACTTTGTACGCCTTTATCTTCTCTTCCAGGTTTTCGTGCGGATCACGTACCTTTACTATCACATCCATAACCTGTCCTTTTCCTGTCGTTAGTTTGTTGTTAGTATACCACAGTTTTTATTCATATGTACAGAAAACTACGGCAGAATCAATTTCTGTCCGATAAAAATCAGGTTTCCGTCCGACAACCCGTTCATTCTGCAGATCGCATCTACATGTCCACTGTCCCCGTATACTTTCTTGCTGATTTTGGCTAGCGTATCGCCTTTTTCTACAATATAAATATCTTCACTCATTTCCTGCATTGCGCTCATCGAAGAATCATCGACCTTTTCTTCCTCTGTCGAAGCAGAATCAGAGCCCTCTCCCTGCTGTGGCATCGGATCCTGCTGTTCCTCCGTCTGCGGATCATTCGTCTGCTCTGACTGAACGGTATTCTCATTTTGTTGCTCATTTGCTTCTTTTTACTGTGCCACTGGTTTTCTGCGTTTTTCCTCGCCCTGCTTCATGATCGAATTACGTATAAATTCCAGGGATGACTGGACACTTTTCATTTTCCCATAATTGTTCAGGGTTGTCACGCCCATGATCAAAACCACAATTACCAGAAACACGCTCGCCACGTATGTCAGCCTGGAAGTTTTCTTCTGCTCCTGCGCCTCAAATCTTTCTTTTACAAGGTTGCGAAAGTCTTTTTGCAGCCTTATCTTCCACAACTTCGCTGGGTGTCACGCCAATCTTTTTCCGTGCCGTAATCATATAACTCTGCATTGCAGCATTTTTTTTCATAATAAACATAATGCCCGCCAATCTGCATCAGCTCTTTATATTTGTAACAATAATACTGTTCTTCCACCTCTGCATTATCTTTTAATATGAAAATAGTATTTTTTCGGAAAAATATTTTTCATGGGTATTGAATATCTTCGTATCTATCACCATTCGCACGCCCGGTCTGCAGAGCATCCAGCCAATCATCGTACCATCTTCAAAATATTCCTTTTTCTCCTGCTCTGCTTTTTCAAAATTCTCCTGTGAAATGATTTCATTTTCATCATCGGAAAATTCCATGCAGATCGCGCCAAAAATATAGAGACACTCCTGTCCTTCTGTTACTTCTTTTTACCGACCAGAAATGCACCTGCCTGTTCCTTATCTGCTTTATCACAAATCTGATTCAGAAATGTATCTACATAATCTTCCACGTAAATCTTCGAGTATCACTCACATTTCCTATCTGACGTACATTTTTTGGAAATTTGTTTTCCATAATACTCTCACCTCATTCTGCATATTTTGTAGTTTAGGCTATCGTATCATATGGAAAGCACACTTTTTATCGCTTTGTGTCTACTAAATAGGAAAATCGTTCGACAATCCTGTCCATTCCCCGTTTTTTTCTTTACCGGATCGCTCTCCTTCCGCTGTGCAGTCTCAAAACTGCCGCAATACTTGTCAGCAAGTGTCGTAATCCATCCTTCTTTTGTCCGCGGCACAGAAAAAAGTGTGACCGGCCACATATGGTTGATGATAATATCCCGTTCGATGCTATTCAGATCAAAAAATTTCTCTGCGTTCATGAGCGCTCTTTTCGGATGTGTCATCCCATGAAAATGATCCCCTGTCCGCTTTGCATGGGTATGCCAGTCGTACAAAAACAAATCATGCAGCATTCCCGCACGCGTTGCTGACCTTGCATCCAGTCCAAGTGCCTTACACCAGATATAATTATAGTAAGAAACATGAAGACAGTGCTGATAACAGTTTGTCACTCCATGATGCGGATAAAGCTTCATTCTCAGCACTACCGGATGGGTTGCAATATCTTTGATGCATTCATAAAACTGTTCAAATTCTTCATCCTGCTCCTCCGGTGTTTTATTTTTCTTTTTTAATTTATCATTTAATTCAGTTATCGTTTTCTGTAATTTTTCCATTCTGGTTACCCTCTTTTTTTTTCTGCCGTGTTCTTTTTCCCGGCATACTTTAAGTATACCAAAATTTCTTTTGTTCCACCTCATTCTTTTCTAAAGAATTCCTTATGATTTTGTGATGTTTCTGTGATTCATATTGTTTCTTTCAAATTCCTGGTATAAAATAGGACGGAACAAAAATGAGGAGGCTGATTGTAACATGAAACAGATTTATGAAGACCTGTCAGACGATACTGACTTTGATATCATTGATCTGGATGACGTACCGGATCGGGATACCGTAAAAGGCATAAAAAAGAAATCTCAAAGAGATGTAAATAAAACCAACAAAAGCGAGGAAGTAAAAAGAAAGAACACTCTTCCACCGAAGATCATTTAGAGGATTCACGAAAGGAGCGGTCTAAAAAGCCCGGAAACGTACTTCCGGAAACTCTGGAAACGGCAGTTCAAAAGCTTCCGGGAAAAAGCGTTCCACTCCATCCGCTTCGATCATCACCACTCCGGTGAAAAAGACTGTGCAGACAGGCGCAAAAATAACCGGCAAACTCCTGCAGACCGGAGCCCGTGGCGTAACGCTTCTGATGATCGCCATAATTGCATTTAATATTTTCAAGAATTTCTGGAGCTGTTATCCGGTATATGGTTCACTTGCCACAGCGGTAAATGCCAAGAATTATACGCTCGGTGCCTTCCTTGGCGTCGCAAAGCATTTCTGCTGATTATGGAGATTATTTTCTTCCTGTGGGCGCTGACCGGACCATGTGCTTATGGAGACAGGGGAACAAAGCGTGTCGATACCGGACGGGGGGCTTTTCTCTTTCCTGTTCATCGGTATAACTGTAATTGCTTTGCCGGAATGTTCTGGAATCTGATTCCTTCTTCTCCATCACCACTGACCGGTCTTGCCGGCGGTCTGCAGCTGTATGGAAGTCTGAAAGGAATCCTTCTTCCATTATGCGGAATTGGACTTGTAAGCTGTATTATACGGAAAATATTTTCCTAGAACGGGAAATATGCCACTCTCAAAATATAACTGGTTATAGTGCCACTGGTCTGGTGCTGTATCCTTCTCACTCCCACAGCGGATCAAGAACTTTCCTTTCATCCATAACAAAATGCCAGTCCCGATTTACACCGGTTCTGGCATTTTTATTATAGATTCTCAGAATCCTTTTTTATTATTTTACAAATGCTTTTACTTTTTTCGCAGATGCTGTCTGCATCAAGTCCGTATTTCTTGATCAGTTCAACTGCCGGACCAGATTCCCCGAACGTATCCATAACACCAATCTTCAGAACAGGTGTAGGAAGTTTTTCAGAAAGCACATCACATACAGCACTTCCAAGTCCACCGATAACAGAATGTTCTTCTACGGTAACAACTTTTCCTGTCTCTTTTGCTGCTGCTAACAATAAGTTCTTCATCAATAGGTTTGATCGTATGGATATTGATTACTTTCACATCGATTCCGTCTCTTTGCAAGCTTTTCAGTTTCTTTGCAAGAGATTCGCTCACTTCAAGTCCTGTTGCAACGATTGTTACATCTTTTCCCTCGCGAAGAACGATTCCTTTTCCGATCTCGAACTTATAATCCGGATTATCATTGATTACCGGCACTGCAAGTCTTCCGAAACGCATATATACCGGTCCCTGATGTTCATATGCTGCAAATACAGCTGCTCTTGCTTCTACATCATCTGCCGGGCTGATCACTACCATACCTGGGATTGTTCTCATAAGAGCGATATCTTCGTTGCACTGATGGGTAGCACCGTCTTCACCTACTGTAATACCTGCATGTGTAGCACCGATCTTAACATTGTTCTTCGGATATCCGACAGAGTTACGAACCTGTTCGAATGCACGTCCTGCTGCGAACATTGCAAATGTACTTGCAAACGGAACTTTGCCTGTTGTAGCGATACCAGCTGCAACTCCGATCATGTTGCCTTCTGCGATACCACAGTCGATAAATCTTTCCGGGAATGCTTTCTTAAACATTCCTGTCTTTGTAGCTCCGGCAAGGTCAGCATCAAGTACTACTACATCATCATGCAGTTTTCCAAGTTCAACTAAAGCATTACCATAGCTTTCTCTTGTTGCGATTTTCTTTACTTCTGACATAATGCTTCACCTGCTTTCTCTAAATCTTCCATAGCGATCTTGTATTCTTCATCATTCGGAGCTTTTCCATGCCATCCAGCCTGGTCTTCCATGAAAGAAACACCTTTACCTTTTATGGTCTTGGCAATAATAGCTGTCGGCATTCCTTTTGTTTCTCTTGCTTCTTTGAAAGCAGCTTGCAATCTGATCAAAATCATGTCCATCGATATTGATTACGTGGAAGTTAAATGCTTCAAATTTCTTGTCGATCGGGTATGGTGAGTTAACTTCATCAATACGTCCGTCAATCTGAAGGTTGTTATTATCTACAATTACTACAAGATTGTCCAGTTTTCTGAAGCCTGCAAACATAGCAGCTTCCCAAACCTGGCCTTCCTGAATTCACCATCTCCAAGAAGTGTGTAAACTCGATAGTCATCATTACTGAGTTTGGCAGAAAGAGCCATACCTGCTGCTTGCAGAGATTCCCTGACCAAGAGAACCACTGGACATATCAACGCCCGGGATATGCTTCATATCCGGATGTCCCTGAAGGTAAGATCCTGTATGACGAAGTGTCTTGAGGTCTTCTACCGGGAAGAATCCTCTGTGTGCCAGTGCAGAATAGTATCCCGGAGCTGTATGTCCTTTGGAAAGAACGAAACGGTCGCGGTCTGCTTTCTTAGGATCCTTAGGATCGATATTTAACTCTTCAAAATATAAATATGTGTAGATGTCTGCTTTGCTGACAGAGATCCGCCCGGATGTCCGGATTTGGCAGCGTGTACTGCTGTCACGATGCTCTTACGGATTTCATTTGCAGTTTTCATAAGTTCTGACTTGTTCATGAAAATATGCCTCCTGAAATAGTTTATTTTTAGTCACTTTGTCGGAAGCGCAAATTGATGCTCTTCCGACAGTAAATTATTCCGATTGTAAATTTTATTCTCCGAATACTGCTTTGTAATCAGCCTGGAATTTTGCGATACCTGCATCTGTCAGAGGATGTTTTGTCATCTGTACGATTACATTGTACGGAACAGTTGCAATGTCAGCACCTGCAAGTGCACATTCTGTAACGTGCATTGGGTTACGGACGCTCGCGCAGATGATCTGTGTATTAATATCTCCGGTAAGCCGCAAACATCTCAGCGATTTCTTCGATCAGTTCTGTTCCACGTACAGAAATATCATCCAGACGTCCAAGGAACGGCGATACATATGTAGCCCCTGCTCTTCTTTGCAAGAAGTGCCTGGTTTGCTGTGAATACCAGTGTTACATTTGTCTTGATTCCTTCAGCTGTAAGAGCTTTACAAGCTTTCAGTCCTTCTACAGTCATCGGAATTTTAACTACCATGTTCGGATGGATCTTAGCGATTTCTCTACCTTCTGCAATCATACCTTCTGCATCAGTAGTTGTTGCTTTTACTTCTCCACTGATCGGTCCGTCTACGATAGATGCAATCTCTGCAATAACTTCTTCAAATACTCTTCCCTCTTTTGCGATCAGGGATGGATTTGTTGTTACTCCGCAGATAACTCCCATGTCGTTAGCTTTTTTTTTTAATGTCTTCCACATTTGCTGTGTCGATGAAAAATCTCATTTCGTTTTCCTCCTTATGAACATGAAAATTCGTATTTCCCGTTATCAGGAATCTCTCTTTTTATCTGATTGCCTGACTTGGTTAAATTATATCGCAATTTACTCTGACAGGTCAATAGCCATATGTTTTTATTAGTAATTTTTCACGTTAATATTAACTATTTTATTAGTAATTTTTGATGCCGTTTTTGGATAATTCTTTATTTTATAGCGTTTTCAGAGACATAAACTATGAAATATTACTAATATTTTTGAATTTAAACTAATTTTTCCCTTTTTTTGTTTTCGCATAAGACGTCGTTCCACGCACAATCAGACGAGGTTCATATTCTACATGGTAGGTGCTGATCGGCTGGATCTCTGAATACTGGCTGTTCTGAGAAAGAATCTTTTTCATAATGATATCACAGGCATCCCGCCCTTTGAAAACGACAAAATGCTCGATCGTTGTCAGCGACACCTTATGCATCTTTGCAAACAGTGTATTATCACATCCCATTACGGAAATATCTGCCGGAACTTTATATTTTTCTTCGTGAAGTGCATCCAGGATTCCAAATGCGATCATATCATTTAATCCGACGATCGCAGTAATATCATTATGCTCTCTCAAAAGCTCTTTCGTCAGATCATATCCGATCTTATACTCCGAATCGATATTCGGGATGCTCATATCGATCGACTCATTTGCTGCCTTGATGATCACATTGTCTTTTAATCCAACAGCATCAAATTCTTTCAGAAATCCTTCCACCCTTTTGGAGCGCTGCTTCTGTCTGGTTGTAAGAGGTGGTGCAATATACGCTACTTTCCGATGCCCCAGATCCAGAAGATGCTTTGCCATCATCCTTCCGAGTTTGGAATTATCCAGTTCCACTGCATCTACATTCAGATGCTCATTCTGGTTATTGATAATTACGATCGGAATTTTTTCTGCCAACCCTTCTATCGTATCCATAAAACAATGACTTGGATTGCAGGTATAGATAATGCCAAGCGGTTTCAGCTCATGCATCATCCTGAGATACCGCTCCTCCATCTTCAGATCCCTCTGGGTATTGCACACAAACAGTCCATATCCCTGCTCCTTTGCACGGGATTCAATCCCCTGAAGCAACATAACATAATAAGGGTTCGTGAGGTTGGAACAAAATACGACGATCAGTTTTTCTTTCCTGCTTTCTCTGCGTGTCTTTCTTTTCGGTACTTCGTATCCCATCTCTTCCGCGATCTGTTCCACTTTACGGATCGTTTCTTTTTTCGAAAATGATACATTATATTTTTTATTCAGGATCATGGATACCGTTGCCTGCGACACACCTGCCGCATGTGCGATATCCGAAGAGGTTACTTTCTTCTTTCTCATATCTTTACTTCTTTCAAATGCATACGTTTCCGGCACTCCTCGCAGTCCTTAAGTCACGTTAAGTCACCTAAAAGTGCTGTACGTCCTTCCAGTGCACGCAGAAGCGTCACTTCATCAATATATTCCAGATCGCCGCCGACCGGCACGCCGCTTGCGATCCGGCTGACCTTGATTCCTGTCGGCTTGATCAGTTTGCTGATATACATCGCAGTAGTCTCCCCTTCCAGGCTGGAATTGGTTGCGATGATCACTTCATCCACATCCCCCCTGAAGACGCTCCATCAGCTCTTTTTAGCCGGATATCTCCAGGTCCGATCCCAAGCATCGGGGAAATTGCGCCATGAAGTACATGGTACACACCGTTATATTTTCCAGTCTTTTCATAAGCCGCAAGATCTCGGGAATTTTCCACAACCATGATCGTCTTATGATCCCGCCTCGCTGGCACAGATCGGGCATAATTCTTTGTCAGTAAGCGTGCAAAGCATTGCTTGCAGTATCTTACATTATTTCTTGCATCTACCAGTGTCGCTGCAAGCTGTTCTACCTGTTCCTTCGGCATATTAATCGATATGAAAAGCCAGCCTTCCGGCTGACTTTGCTCCGATACCAGGCAGTCTTGATAATTCTTCGATCAGTTTACTGATCTGACTGCTGTAATAATCCATCTTTTACACTCCCGTTCTAGAACATTCCCGGCATTCCGCCAAGTCCGCCAGTCAGCTTGCTCATAGCGGAAGTATTTGCCTCATCGACCTGACGAAGTGCTTCATTGACTGTTTTAATGATCAGGTCTTCCAGCATCTCAATATCATCCGGATCCACAACTTCTTCCTGAAGTTTTACTTTCTGGACTTCTTTTTACCGCTTACGGTCACTTCTACAGCTCCGCCGCCTGCAGTTGCTGTAAAACTTTTTCTTCCATCTCTTTTGCCTGCTCTTCCATCTGCTTCTGCATCTTCTGAGCCTGCTTCATTAAATTTGCCATATTTCCCGGCATTCCGCCTCCTGGAAATCCTCCTCTTTTTTGCCATAACTATAAATCCTCCTAATTATTATTCATCTTCAATCGTGATCTCCATATTGATCACTTTTTCTATATCCACAAAACTGTCTTCAAAATGGCGTCCGTTCTCCACCTGACGCACATCAATCTCCACAGTCTTGCCGATTTTTTTTCAATCAGATCTTTTAATTCCTGCTTATGTTCTTCGCTTCCTACCACGCTGGCGCTGATCTCATCCGGCAGAACGATCAGAAGTCTGTCCTGATTGTCCACGCTGAGTCTTGCCTGCTTCAGATAGCCTCTAAGCATTCCTGATGCTTCGTTTGCAATCTTCCGGAAATTGATGTCACCTGCTTTACATCTTCCTTCAGTGCTTTCGGAAACTGCGGTTTTTGGCTGTGGCTTCGGTGCTTCACCATTTACATAAACAACCCTCTCCTGTGGCTGCGCAACTGCAAAACTTCCTTCTTCTACCTGTTTTTCCAGTGCACGGATCCGGTCCAGAAGACTGTCCTTCGTACTCTCCATCTGCGGTTTGCAAAGCTTGATCAGTGTTACTTCCAGAAGCACTCTTTTCTGTGTTGCGTATTTGAGCTGATTTGTCAGCTCGGAAAAAATACGGATATACCGGAGCAAAGACCCCGGATTCGATCATCTGTGCTTCCTCTTTCAGCTGCGCCAGATTCTCCGTCGATACATCCAGCACATCTTCCATATTATCCGAAGTCTTCACCAGAAGAAGGTTGCGCAGATACCAGGTAAAATCTGCCGCAAGCTGCGTCAGTTCTCTTCCCTGCATCACAAGCTCTTCTACGGTAGCAAGTACCTTTCCCACATCCTGGCTGATGATCTGTCTGAGAAGCCGGCTGAACACATCCGTATCCACCGCGCCAAGAACCTCAAGAACATGATCGTAGGTCAGCTTCTGTCCGAGGTAAAACGCAATGCACTGATCCAGAAGACTTAGTGCATCTCGCATGGATCCGTCCGCGCTTTCGCAATATAGCGGATTGCTTTTTTCTTCTACCTCAACTTGTTCTTTTTTTTCATCAGTTCATCCAACCGCGCTGCGATCGTATCGATCGTAATACGCTTGAAATCGTAGCGCTGGCATCTGGATAAAATCGTGATCGGAATCTTATGTGCCTCTGTCGTTGCAAGAATAAAAATTACATATTCCGGGGTTCCTCCAAAGTCTTTAACAGAGCATTAAATGCACCTATTGAAAGCATATGCACCTCATCGATGATATACACCTTATATCTTCCCTCCGTCGGACGGTAGGATACCTCTTCCCTGATTTCACGAATGTTATCGACACCATTGTTGGAAGCCGCATCGATCTCAATCACATTCATGGAAGTACCGGCTGCAATATTTTTTTGCACATGGTACATTCCCCGCACGGACTCCCGTCCACCGGATGCTCACAGTTGACCGCCTTCGCAAAAATCTTCGCTACTGTTGTCTTTCCGGTTCCTCTGGTGCCACAGAACAGATACGCATGTCCGATCCTGTCCGCCTTTATCTGATTCTTCAGCGTTGTGATAATATGATCTTGTCCTTTTACGTCTTCAAATTCCGCAGGACGGAATTTACGATACAGGGCAGTATATGACATGTTAAATTACTCCTTTACTCATCACCAAAACTGATTCCGACAATCTTGGCTTCTTTGATGATATCCGCTTTCGGATCTACCATCTTCAGCTTTCCGGCAACCTCTCCAAGCGGAACCTTGCGGATGTTGCCGTTCTTGATTCCTACCATATATCCGTAGTCCTCTTTTTAAGATCAGGTCTGCTGCTGCTTTGCTCCAAGTCTGGTTGCAAGCACACGGTCATACGGACACGGGCTTCCACCTCTCTGCGTATGTCCCGGCACTGTGATACGAACCTCCTGATCCATACGGTTCTGGATCTTCTCTGCAAGCTCATATGCCACAGACGGATAGCCCTTCTTTTCCTGTTTTTCTTTTAATTTTTTTTTCGGAAGGGTCATCATCTTCTTTTGTGATCGCGCCTTCTGCAACCGCGATGATCGTAAAATGCTTTCCTGCCTCTGTACGGCTCTTGATCGCACGCACTACGTTATCCACATCATACGGGATCTCCGGGAGAAGAATAATATCTGCTCCGCCTGCGATTCCGGCATGAAGTGTTACCCATCCTACTTTATGCCCCATAACCTCTACAATAAATACACGGCTGTGTGAAGTTGCAGTTGTATGGATTCTGTCAATTGCTTCCGTTGCGATATCTACCGCACTCTGAAAGCCAAATGTCATATCTGTTCCCCACAGATCGTTGTCGATCGTCTTCGGAAGTGTAATCACATTCAGTCCTTCTTCTCTTAACAGATTCGCAGTCTTATGTGTTCCATTTCCTCCCAGTACTACCAGGCAGTTCAGGTTCAACTTATGATAAGTATGCTTCATCGCTTCGACCTTATCGATCCCATCCGGTCCAGGTACGCGCATCAGTTTAAACGGCTGTCTGGATGTTCCGAGGATTGTTCCACCCATCGTCAGTATTCCCGAAAAATCTTTTGCTGTCAGCATCTCAAAGTTCGAATAAATAAGTCCTTTATATCCATCCTGAAATCCATAAATTTCCACATCGTTTCGTTTTGAACAAAGTCCTTTTACAACACCTCGCATGGTCGTTTCAGTGCCTGACAATCCCCCACCACTGGTAAGCATTCCAATTCTAAACATAATTGTCCATCCTTTCCCTGTTCATCTTTTCCAGATCAGTCTGTTATTTTCAGTTATAATCCCTTTGTATTATAACCGATTCCCGAGTCCTATACAAGCAATAGTTCTGCTTCAAAACCGATACATACCGCATCCTGGTCTGTCATTTTGAATCACATCTGGCGAAATGCACAGCACAGATTGACTTTTTTGTTCCGGAATGGATATATTATAGAAGTGAAACAGTTAGTGCAGGCATACATCTGATTTTTTGTGATTACATCAGACTCTGCACGTAAAAATTTATAAAAAGAAAGTCAGGTATTCTCATGGAAAGAAATGAATTGTGCTGGTGCGGCGGCTGGAAAAAAATACAAAAAATGCCATCTTATGATCGAAGAAAAAGATCGCATATCATGCAGATAAAGGAGAAATCGTTCCGACAAGAGATATGCTCAAGACCATTCCTCAGATTGAAGGAATCCAGAAAAGTGCAGATCTCAATACTGCCGTACTTGATCATGTAGCGACCCATATCCACGCAGGCATGAGTACAGCCGAAATTGATAAATTAGTTTATGACTATACAACCGAACACGGCGGAATCCCGGCACCGCTTAATTATCAGGGATTCCCAAAGAGTGTGTGTACTTCTATTAACAACGAGATCTGCCATGGTATTCCGGATGAAAATATTATTCTGGAAGAAGGCGATATCATCAATGTGGATGTATCTACCATTCTGGACGGATATTTCTCAGATGCATCCCGTATGTTTATGATCGGCAAGGTCAGCGAACGTGCCGAAAAACTGGTTCGTGTCACGCAGGAATGTGTCGAACTTGGACTTGCGCAGGCAAAACCATGGAACCATCTCGGAGACATTGCAGATGCGATCAATTCACATGCAAAAGCAAATGGCTATTCTGTTGTAGAGGAAATCGGCGGACATGGTGTTGGTCTTGAATTCCACGAAGAACCTTGGGTAAGCTATGTTACACCAAAGGGAAGCGAAATGCTTCTGGTTCCGGGTATGATCTTTACCATCGAACCAATGATCAACGAAGGCAGTCCGGAATTCTTTGTTGATGAAGACAATGACTGGACGGTTTATACCGAAGATGACGGACTTTCTGCTCAGGTAGAATACATGGTGCATTACGGATGATGGTGCTGTCGTTATGACAAAATAATTTTTATTACAAAAAGGACCGGATGGCGAACTGCCATCCGATCCTTTACTATTACTATTTATCTTATATTTCTAATTCTGTTTTGCGTTTTTTCTACGTTCATCCAGTTCTTTTCTAACTGTCGGATATACCTTATCGATTCCCATAAATAAATACCAGATGATTAAAACAACGACTGTGATAGCCAGTGGCAGATATAAGAACAGACTCTTAATTGCAAAGATCGCACTGTCCGGCTGAACAGCTGCCGTTCCATTATAATTTCCTGCCGCAAGGATCCATCCAAGTGCTTTGCTGTCCCAAGACCTGTTCCGATTTTCTGTCCAAAGCTGGTTACACTGTAAGTAAGTCCTTCTTCTCGGATTCCGTCTTTCCATTCACTGTAATCCACTACGTCTCCAACAATTGCGAACAGGCAGGAATACAATGCCGCATGACCAATTCCCTGTAAAACCAGTCCTCCATAAATCATCGGAAGATTGACCGATCCTGCAATTTCAAGAATAAGTCCTGCTCCATAGAACAGGAAGCCCACAAATAATGCTTTGATCTTTCCAAATTTTTTTGCAAAAATAGGGATCAGCATGATCGTAAGGATCGTTGGGATATAGTTAAATAATGTCATTGTACTGTTGATCATCTCATTGCCAAGTACATATTTTGCATAATAAATTCTTGATCCACCGGTAAGTCCGAGTGATGTATAAATAATTGCAAATGCTAATGTGATCAGAATAAAGTATTTATTGCTGCAAAGAATTTTAATAGTCTTAATCGGGTGTTTTTCTTCTTTTCAGTCACTTCCGGTTTGATCGGTTTATATCTTTCTTTTGTTCCGGCAAATGTTGTAATAAACATTCCAAGTGCTACGATCGCATAAATAATACTCATGCAGGTCTTCAGCCCTTCTGGCCGTTTCAAGGAAATGTACCAGCGGAATCGTAATCACATTGATTACCAGCTGTGCGATCATTGTAAATTCAAACCGGATTGTATTCATTACATTTCGGTCATGTCGCTGGTTGTTACCAGCGAAAGCATGGTATTGTAAGAAAGATTTGATGCAGTAAAACAAACTGCTTTTTGAGGAAAATATATACAAGCAAAGATATAAATTGCTTTTCCGTTTGCTCCGATATTCGGAACTGTAAAAATCATAATCAGACTGACAACAAGCGGAGGTGCACTCCATAATACCCACGGACGAGCCTTTCCCCATCTGGTATTTGTCTTATCGATAATAACACCCATAAAAAGATCGGATACTCCATCAAACAATCTTGCGATCAGCATCAGGGTTCCGACTACCTTGCCGCAATTCCTGCCACATCTGTACAGTAAATCGTCAGGAATGAAGCTACCGTTGTCCACACAAGGTTTGCTCCGATATCACCAACTCCGTAACAGACTTTTTTCTCTGGTGGAAACCCGCATACCTTCTGCTTCTTTTGACTGCTTTACTTTTTGTTTTTTCTTTAATTACTCCGACGGAAATTTTTTCGGTCGCTTCCATCTTACTTCCTCCTCTTTCTCAATTTCTGAACCTACTATAGCAAATTCAGATTTTTAAAAAGGAGAAATTTTTTATAAAAAGAGGAATTTTACAAACTGATTATGTATTCATCCTCCGATATTCGTTCGGAAGCATCCCTACTTCCTGTTTAAACACCTTACTCATGTACTTGGGATCCGAAAAACCTGCCATTGAAGCAATCTGATTCAGCTTTAATTCCGTATCCAGAAGTAATTGTTTTACATGTGCGATTTTATATCGCCTTATGATCTCCGTAAAAGAAGAGCCTGTTTCTTTTTTTTTTTAACTGTGTACCCAGATACTGTTCGGTAACATGCAGTCTCCTGGCTGTTTCCTCCAGATTAATTCCGTCACTGTAGCATTCTTTAATAATAGAAAGAGCTTTCTGTACCAGAAGCTCTGCCGAAGTCTGTTTTTTTCATCATTTTCTATGCAGACAAATAATTCCAGCATTGCATCCATGATTTCTTCCCAGAAAACAGCATTTAAAATCGTATGTAATATTTTTTGGACAAGCAGATCTTCATCCCGTAATGTTCCACACTCTTTTGCCGTATTGATCACAGCGTAAGCAAAACGGATACAAACCTCTCTGATTTCCTGCGGGCTGTGGACTTCACGTAATCCTGCCTCCATAAATTGCTGAAAGCACCGGGTAAACGCAGGATAATCCAGATGGATTACCGCACTCCTTGCCTGATTCTCCAGATCTGCCGGATAAGTAAAACGATTTGTCCTCAGTTGCGCGATTTTTTTTTGCACTTGATCAATACCCGGTTGCCAAGTATTAAATGCCATCCGCATGCTTCGGTCAGCGCATTTTCAATCTCCGCCAGTTCTCCCAGCCCTGACACTCTTTTCCCGCAAATGCCCCATGATCATGGATTCTCATAGAAAAAGCCGGTACTACCGATTGCTTCAAATACTGTATAAAATTTTTTTTTTTTCACATCATAAAAACAGATAAAAACAGACTGCCTCTTCTCTCTCTCCATAACCAGCACATTTTTTTGTCCGGATTATGTTCCTGGAATTCTTCTAAAAAAGCTCTGCTTCTTTTGTTCGAATCATAATACTTTTCCCATAAAAAGATACATACAGTAAATTTGTTTTCTGCCGGAGAACCCATATTTCTCCAAAAGCGTCTCCTCTAACCTAGAATCCTCTTCATACTGCCTTCTAACGCATCTTTTATGACCGTTTCAAGTGAAAGAGAATTTTTCCCTCTCTGTTCTACGAATATCTCTTCCTTGATTTTAGAAAGGGTGTTCTTCAGTTCCGTAAGATTAACCGGCTTTAGCAGATAATTTTCTATTCCGAGTGCAATTGCCTTTTGCATAATCAAAGTCAGAGTATGCCGTAAGAATCACAACCTTAGTCATACTTCCTCTTTCTTTGCTTTTTTAACATCTGCAGACCGTTCATATCCGGCATCTGGATATCAAGCAGGATCAGATCCGATCCTGTTCTTCAAGAAGAATTAAACCTTCTCGCCCATTTTCCGCGCTTCCTACCACCTGGTATTCCGGACTGATTTTATTCAAAATATGTACAAGCCCCTCACGAATCGGTCTCGTCTTCAATGACTGCTATCCGCATCGTCATTTCCTCCCTGTATCGGAATAAATAAATGTACTTTCACGCCACCCGAAAGAATATTTTCAAAATAAACTGTTGTATCTTCTCCGTAATAGAGTTCCAACCGCTTTCTCACATTGGAAATTCCGAGATGATTCTTTATCTTCGTTCCTTCATTGAGTTCTTTTTAATCTGACTTTCTCAATACACTGCCCATTATTTACAATGATCAGATGTAATTGTTCTTCTGCCTTCACAGCTTCGATGGTAAGCCGGTGTTCGCCCTTACATCCACGGAAACTGTACTTGATCGCATTTTCCACAAAAGGCTGAAGCAAAGATTTTATGAATTTTATAAGTTTCCAATTCCTCCGGTATTTTAAATATCAGCTCGATTTTTTCTCCTAATTTTTCCTGCTGCAGAAGCATATACTTTTCCAGCCATACCTTTTCCGCTTCAATCGTTGTCAGTTCCCCACATCATTAATGGCATAACGCAGGATTTCGGCAAGCGCCACTAACATCTCACTGATTTCATACTGCTCATTTTCAATGGCTTTCCAGTTGATGGTATCCAGGATATTATATAGAAAATGAGGATCGATCTGTGCCTCCAACGCTGAGATTTCTGCATTCTTCTGCTCCAATGCAGATTGTTTCACCTGACCGATCAAATGATAGATCCGTTCAGTCATATCATTGAAGCCTTCCGATATCTTCTGTATTTCTATACTGTCATTTTCTTTGATTGCAAGCTTCTCCCTGAAATTATCTTTCTCCAGATTTTTCATCGCATCTACAATCTCATTTACCGATACCATGACCGGTTCTGTAACTTTATAGATCAGAAATACAAAACAAGCAAAGACTGCCACTGCCAGCAGCAGCCCAGAATACGATCTGTTCTCTGATTGCTCTCTGATATTCACTCAGCGACTGGCACAATACGATTTTCCAGCCGCTCCGGGTATTTGTAATGGATTTTGACTGACCCTTTTCGTTTCTAAAATATCTTCCGTCCTGCCCAGTAATTTTTCATTTTCCGCTCCGACGATCCTTCCGTCATCTATCAGATATATTTCCGATCCTTTTCCAACATCCAGCACGGAACTCAGTTCATCTGCATCGACTGACAGAATCACTTCTCCCAGATCTTCACTGATATCCCAGTAATTTACTACCTTACGGCTGATATGAAACATCCTTTCCGGATTTTCATTCTCTTGATCCATCGTATAAGACAGCATCTCTTCTGTCTCCGGAACTGCAACCTTTTCAATCCAGGAACTGTTCACCGAAGAAGAAGAAAGCCTGTCATAAAAGATTCTTTTTCTATCTGCCAATACCAGCTGAATCCCGTCCACTCCCTGATTTCTGTTACAGATATGTGAAAATTCACTTCGCATATTATAGGCATCTGTCTCCATAATATCAGCAGATTCTTTCGCGGTAACCGCAAGATTTAAAAAGTCTTCAGCCGTAGTGATATCATACAGAATCGTCTCATACTTATCCAATGTCATATTCAGACACTGATTTGACTTGAAGATCTGCCTCTGCCTGATTGTTCATATTATCAAGGGTGTTTTTTCAGACGTGCCTGCGATATCACTGTAAAAATAGTGATCGGAATGCATGCCGTAATAATAAATGCAGGAATCAGAATCTGTCTCAGATTTTTCTTTTTTCATTTCTCTGCTCCGATTTTCTCTATCTTTTCTGCACTTTTTATTCAATATTGTCTGCGGATCCTCTTCCTCCACCAGTATCTGTCTCAGAGTATCGGAAAGGGTCAGGGAAATCCGTGGCCATTCCGGAGAAATCTCACGAATCCCGGCAAAATTTTATACATTTTTATAAATGTTCTCTTTTCCGGATCTTCGGCAAATTGTTGTTCCATAATATCCTGACGCGGTGCAAGAAAACCAAATGCATCAATATATTCTTTCATTCGGTCTTTATCTGCCAGAAACTTTAAAAAACGGATTGCATACTCTTTCTTTTCATTCTCCGCTACTGCCAGAATTTCTCCTCCGGCTACCGAAACCGATGTCTCTCCTCCCGAATCGGTGCAACACCCGAATTCCAGATCCGATTTCCTTCCCTGATACTGTCAATCGCCATAGAGGAATTGAACATGATCCCAATTTTTCCTTTTAGAAACTGATTTGTCAGATCTCCCATGGTAAGAGAAATGCTCTGCAGACTCAGACTTCCTTCTTTTTTTCCATCTGATCCAGCAGAAGAAATGCTTTTTTACTGTTTTCTTCTGCAATTCTATACACGTCCCTCCCATTGACCATAAGATCGGCAGAAATTCATACATACTTTCTTCTGTCTGTAAAGCAGTGATCGCAAACCCTTTTACATCTTCATTGCTGATCTTCGCCGCTGTCTCTTGAAATTCTTCCCAACTTTCCGGAACTTCGCATCCATTTTCTTCCAGGAGTTTTTTATTATAGAACATCCCTGTACAGTTCACACCAAAAGGTCGCCCATAAATTCTTCCATCTATCGTACATGGTTCCAATGCTTTTTCGTTATATTCCTTTAATTCCGAATAGCATCTGTAAGATCAGCAAACGCTTTCATATGATGTAGAAATTGAAAGTCCGAGGAGTCCACTACGGCAATATCCGGCATCTTTTCTTCCGACATCGCCAGGGCAAGCTGTTTTTAAAAATCTTCATCCGGAATATAAGATACTTCTATCTTAATATCATCCTGCATCTTATTAAACTGCTCTACCAGCTCTTCCAGATGTCTCTGATTATCCGGTATATCCCAGTAATGCCATAATTCAATGGTTTCTTTCTCTTTCGCTTTTGTTTCTTCCTTTTTCCGGCATCCTGCACAGCCGCATAAACTAACTGTCATGACAACACATAAAGCGCATGCAAAAATCTTTTTTCACTCTATTCCAACTCCCCTTCACGGTATGCACGGAGCAGCATTTTAAGTGCCTCAATATCCTCCTTGATCTTCTTTCCGCTATCTGTATCCCGCACCATCAAACGTTCTTTTTCGGTCTCGACCAGTTCTGATTTTGACTCGATATCCTTATTTTCCGTAAGTGCCGCATACACACTCAGGAAAGGCTGGTGGGATTTGATCCGGATACCATGGGAATTGAAGATCAGTGTATACCCGGCAATTCCGGTAGTCTTATGGTAGCTCTTGCAGAAACCTCCATCAATGACCATTAATTTTCCATTCGCACGGACCTGGGATGCTCTCCTTTTGAAGTTCTGACCGGTGTATGCCCATTAATGATATGCGCACGCTCGGAATAAAGGCCAAACTCATGCAGGATCATATTGCAGACCTTTTCTTCTTCGTAAAATTTATAATATGGATTTGATTCTTCATACCATGTCGACTCATCCAGCACATAAGTACGCTCAAAGGTTTTCGTATTTCTTCCGGAAAGTGGAGACTTTCTTCCGCACCACAGATACCACATAAAGTCTCTGTCTTTTTCTTTCGCCTCCTTCGACCAGGCTCTTCTGGCAACATGCTCTGCATAGTCCAGATATTCTCTTCCTCGATAGCATCTCTTCCCAAATACAACGCCGTCAAAGTTTCCGCTCTCATCCAGCGGCACACAGCCGTGATACAGAAGATTATCGTTGAAGATCCGGTACATACTTCCTTTTTATACAGGAAATCTATATGCTGTCGCAGACGGATACTGTTCACAAAAGCCATCTGAAGACCTTCCATTACATTTTCTTCCTCTTCGGTCAGCTGATAGACTTCTTCCACACTTTCAGCGGCAAAAACTTACAGTTGGAAATTCTTCCTTCTTGATCTTATATTCTTTTCCGCCAATTTCAACAACCTGACGTTTCACATCCACTTTATGAAGCAGCAATTTATCTTCCATCTTGTAATCCGGATTACGCAGGATCACCTGGCCTTCCAGCTTAAAAAGAAGTACAGAAATTGCTTTCAGTGCCGCTTCCATCGGATCGATCTGCGGGTATATCTTTTCTGCAAATAAGGTCAGATTTCGCAGACTGATCCCATAGCTATTCTCCATGATCTTCATATTATCATATTTCAGATTGTTACGGATAACTGTTGCGATGCAGGCTCTGCTTCCCTGCCGCGCCCCCATCCACAGGATATCATGATTTCCCCATTCAATATCAATGGAGTGATAAGTCGTAAGCAAATCCATGATCCGGTCTGCACAAGGACCTCTGTCAAAATATCTCCGACAATATGTAAGTGATCCACCGCAAGACGTTTGATCAGACCTGCCAGTACTTCGATAAACTCGTCTGCATTCTGAAGCTCAAGAAGTGTATCCAAAATATTGCGATGATAGATAAGCTGATTGTCATCGAGCGGGTGTATTTGGATGAAAATAATCTTGCGATATCGATTAGTTCTCCTAAGATCACACGATACCACTCTTCATTATTTTTTTCCTTCCTTTTTTTATCATTGCTAGCTTTTCAACTGGATAATAGATCAGCGTACAGATTTCTTCCCGGTCAGATCTGATAAAGTATCTTCAAACAACAGATCTACTTTTTCCCCAGGATCACACCGGAGCAGTTATTTAATATATGGCAAAATGCCTCATATTCTCCATGCACAGCTGCAAGTGTACTCTCACCTTCTCCTGTCCGGAACTCATCCATATTATTTACTTCATAAATATCCGGCGTATTTCCGGACTCCCATACACATATTCCTGTGATGAAGAAATGACCACACCTTTTATCTTCTCCACTTCCTGGATCGCATAAGATGCTTTTTTCATACACCCCCTGCAGACTGCCAAGTGCATATACATAATACTGATTCTTTACCTTCGGTTTATCAAAGCTGACAACCATCGGTTTATCAAACAGTACCTGCTTTGGTTTTAAAATTTTTGCTTTGCTGTCTTTGATTCCATTTTTCATAAGTCAGACGAACCAGGGTTCCCCCCAGATCATCATTTGTAGGTCTCAACTGTGATATTGCTCTCTTCCTTCTCCTGATTGTTGGTAATATAATCTGCCGTTGTTGAAATATAGGTATTCTCATTTCTGTTTACCCGATTAAGTGTCATCATATTGTCTGCCACATAGCCATCCAGAATGTAAAAATCCCTGTACCTCAGGTCTTGGCTATCTCCTGTTTCTGCGTGATGATATCCACTTTATACATCGGGTACACACTCTGTCCGATATATTGGTTCCTGCATCGCTTCCACGCGGCGTGCCATAGGCAAAATCATTCCGGATAAATCCGATCGGTTTGACATATTCGTCTCCTTCGGATGTAATATCAAAGTTTGCCCGTCTTCAGATTCAGCACGATAATCTTCTGCGACTCATTGATCTTTCCGCCCTCACTCTGGTAAGCAAGCAGATGTCCGTCTGGTGAAACCTGATACTGCCCTTCCTCCAGATCTTTCACCAGCACCTCTCTGGTGTTGTCCTTCAAATTCACAAGATACAATGTACCATCTATCATTACATAAAGATTTTCATCAGAATTGCTGTAATATACAAATTTACCCAGATCCTCTTTCATCAGATAATATCCGTCTTCGCTAGGGACAAAATGCTTTTTCCGTAACGGAATTTTTTTCTGCGTCAAAATAATAGACTTTGCTACACCTACCTGCCCTTCATGTACACCGCGATTCATATAACCCACTACAGTAAATGTGGTATTGCCTTTTTTCATCTACTGAAATCAGGCGGATATCATGCAGGTCGCATAATGTACGCACATCCATGTTTTTCCGCATCTGCGAAGCCGAATACCAGTGACATTTCATCCTCTTTTTTATCATAATGCCAGAGCTGGTTATCCTCTATAAATGCTACAATGGTTCCATCTGTATTAGTCTCATACTCCAGGTCCGTCGGCGCAATCCCCAACAAGAACACCCTTCTGGTTCAGCGCAGTTGTCTTACCATCAAATCTCTGATTCATCGTGCGATCATAATCAAGCAGATACTGTTGTGCATCTTCCCCGGTGCGGATCCGGAAGAATTCCTTTACACTGTAAAGCCGATCAGCATAATCAGTATCCCCGGTGCACTTTACCTGGTATTTGAGAACAAGTGATGTGTAATTCTCATTGCATTCCTTAATTTCCCAGTATACATTTCCCGATACCTGCGGTGCAAGCGACCCCCATGTCACCTGTGACTGTGTCGATGCAAGTGAGACCTCCCCTGATAGGTGGATCTGTCCTCACTGGAATCTGTTTCCAAATAGCTTTCGACCTTATCACCCTGATTTTCGAGTGCCGCGATTGTGGAAATCATTTGCGAAATCCAGGCTTTTCTTATAGTTGCAATCTGCCGAATTTGCTTGATCCTGGTATAAAAATAAATATTCTGATTATCCAGGTACAAGGTTACTTTCAAAATCCTCTCTTCTTTCAGGATCTTCGTATTCTTGAAATTTAAAGTTACTGTATCCTGAACATCTTTAATGGTTCCCTCCTGGATACATTTTTTCCCATTCAGTGTATATACCAGTAAACCTTCTGGATCTGATTATCATATTTTGCAATGTTCATATCCAGCTGGTTATTTGTGACGGGTGTCAGTGTATCACGCATTGAAGTAAGCGTCATATCGCTTTTATATCCCGGCAGTGAGTTTACTTCATATCCTTCTGTCATAAAGGATATTCTTGGCAGTGTCGCACCTCCCATATCTGCACTCATATCAGTGTTGCCTCTGTTCGTCACATAACTGGATACGATAACTGCAAGAATAAATACAGTAGTCAGTACCCTGTCTTTTTTGCTATCTTTTTTAAACATTGTAATTATAGTCCCTTTATCTTAATCTGCTAAATTTATACTCCTTTTTTTTTCTCCCTCTTCATTCTGCTGATCCAATAATCTCCCCTTAGCATTGGATCGATGTGAAGCATTTCTTCACATGTGCGGATTGCCTCTGTATTTTTTCCTTTATTTCCCGTGTAAATTACCTGTATCAAAATATTCTTCGGTGTATGCTCCATATCGATAAACTCCAGGATCTGTGTGTCATATCCCTCCTCTTGAGATATTCTGCACGCATAGTATCCGTGACAAGAGTCGCCATTCGCTCTTTGATCAGTCCGTAAGAAAACAGCGGTGCAAGTGTTTCATTTGCAATCTGACGGTTCACTTCATGCTGACAGCACGGAACCGAAAGAATGACCTTCGCTTTCCAGCCAACTGCTTTTGCAAGTGCAAAATCGGTAGCGGTATCGCAGGCATGAAGCGTCACAACCATATCCACTTCATCAGAGCCGGTATAATCTGCAATATTTCCTTCCATAAACTTCAGTTTTCTATAGCCATATTTTTTGCAAGCTGGTTGCATGCATAAATGACATCCGTCTTCAGATCCAGCCCGGTAATCCGGATATCATAATCTTTAAAACCTTCAAATAATAATACATGGCAAATGTAAGATAAGATTTGCCGCATCCAAAATCCAGAATCGTTACTTCCCTGTCCTTCGGGAGCTCCGAAGAACATCCTCGATAAACTCCAGGAAACGGTTGATCTGGCGGAACTTATCAAACTTTGTCCGCACGATTTCCCCTTCTTTTTGTCATAACTCCCAGATCCTGTAAAAATGGAACTGCTTTTCCTTCCTCCAGGATATAATGCTTCTTCCGGTTGTGTGACAGATCAATCTCTTTGAACCTCCTGGTCTGAAGCCGTCTCTGAATCGTCATTTTTCCCTTTTTTGCTGACCAGAACCTGATAGCGGAATTTCCTGGTCTCCATCTGCATCTGTTTGAATTCCTGCATGGCATTTTCAATATATCCTTGTCGCTTCTTCTTCATTCAGATTGTGGTGAAATACCTGGTTGTTCCGGTGTTCTTCGCACTGGTACAAAATATTGTCTTTATGCTCCACAGGGCGGATCTTAATCTTTACAATTCCGCCTTTTTCACGTGGATTGCTGATTATTGCTGATAAAAATTCTTTATTTAAACTCTTTTTTAAGATATTATTCAATGATTCCATTTTAATTTCCCCACATTTTAGGTTATATGTACGAATCCAGTTTTTTTATTGTAAAGCGAAATAAAATAGAGCGCAAGGGAAATTTCCTTACGCCCCATATTTACCTGTTACTGTTCGACTTCCTGATAGACATCTTCCGTTTCTTTTTTGGAACCGGGAAACGGATCAGTACCTTGAACAGATCTCCGTCAAGATACAACTCGAATTTTCCCCCCTTGAAGCTTTGTCAGATTCTGTGCAATCGAAAGACCAAGCCCGCTTCCTTCCGTGCTTCTGGATACATCTCCGCGGATAAATCTTTCTGTCAGCTCATCTGCCGAAATATTCAGCGTACGTCTGATACATTCTTGATCGTAAGCTGTACTTCCTCACCTGTCTGAACCAGATCCACGTATACACGGCTTCCCTCCATTGCATATTTTGCCGCATTGTTAAATACATTTGCAAGAACTCTCCACATTCGTCTGCCGTCTGCGTAGATTGTTGCCGGTTCGGTCGGAAGATTCATGATCATTTTCAGATTCCTTGCCTCAAATTTTTTTCTTCAAACTCTGCACTGGTCTGGTTAACCAGCTCAACCAGATTCAGATTCATCATTTCCAGGCTGATATTGCCACTGCTTACCTTGGAAGCTTCTACCACATCCTCGGTAAGTGTCTTCAGACGATATGCTTTTTTCTTCCAGAACCTGAAGATAATTCCGGATCTTCGGATCCTCAAAATCCTCTCTCTTTAAAAAGGTCCACATAATTAATGATTGATGTAGCGGCGTTTTGATATCATGGGATACATTTGTGATCAGATCCGTTTTGAGGCGTTCATTTTTTACGCTCTCTTCTACCGCCCTATCCAGTCCATCTCCGATCTTATTGATGCTGACTGTCGCTTCAAGCTGTCCGCCTTTGAGTCCATTTAACGGAATCTGATAATCAACCTGACCGTCTGCGATTGCTTTTACCCCTTTGATGATCCGCGCTCTTCCGATGGCTCTGCGCATCAGGTAGAAAAATGCCCTGCCTCTGCCGCAAGCATTACGAACAGCCAGATTCCCGGCTCCCACATGGCGATCGCGATCCAGTGAACTACAACCAGTACTCCAAACAAAATCGCAAATTTTCCAGACCTCCCCCAGATGCCGGATCCCAATCCGACGTATTTGATGATCAGACATAAAATACTGTTCTTCCACAAGGTCTTTGCCTTGATCCTTCTTACCATTCCAAGCCAGAAAGTAAGTCCTGTCATGCAAACGCTTACCGCAACAATCCCTGCAAAAATCAGTACCGATGTGCCATTGAAACCATCTCCGCTAAACCAGACTCCGTTCAGCAGACCGTAACTTAAACTGATTTCCCCATAAATACATATCACCATAACTGCAACCGACAAAAGAATAAAGATTTCTGTCTTCATTTTATCGACCCGATTTAACACAATGCCTTCTTCCCGGTTTGATTGCCTGCAACAATTGTCAGCCATGCCAGAATTACAAGCATTGCAAACTGGTTGCAATCACAACAGAAAAGTAAATCTTACCTGCGGTGCATACTCCTGATAAATCTTGCTCTCCTGATAAAGTCATCCTGGATTGATAGGAAGTATCTACCGCGAACACGCATTCGTAATTATCCATCCACATATTGCCACCGATCAGTGATTTCCACTGTGATCCGTCCATATCAATATCACTCTGGCACTCAGTAAGCTTTGGTGTGGCAACCGCATATACTCCCAGCTTTTTTTCATACTTTCCAGATTCTTTTCCCATTCATCAAATCTCTGATATGCAAGACGGTTGGTATAAACTTTTTTTATTGTCCAGATCTACAATCATATATGCAAGATTGGTATTACCTTCTTTATATTCTTCCGTTACATACTGCCACGTCAAAAATTCATCCCGTACACTGTCCACAGTATTTCCAAGCATGGACATCGCATCACTTAACTTGCCGTTCCATCTGGAATCCTTGTTCACAACTTCCAGAAGATTCTTCGCGCCCACCGGTGCACAGTTTTCGAAACTTTTTTCTCCGTCATACCGCCAGCACTTTGTGTAGACCTGGCGATTTTCACTGTCCAGAATATTGCGGTAAATACTTGCGGAGCTCTCGATCCAGTCATTGATCAGAGAATCGATCACTTCTCCGGTGCTTTCCAGTGAATATTCATCTTTTGCCTCATCCATATTACCAAACTGAAGGTTCCTGTTTTTAAATTCTCGACGAAATTCTTTTTTTCATAGTAATAATGGTAGGTTCCGTCATCCTTCTGGCAGACGATGATCTCATCATCATTGTCTCCATCTGCCATCTTGGTCCTGTCTGCGTAGTACATCTCCTGATCGTTTTCCCAGTAATTCACAAGATCACCAAGACGGTATGCAAGCCCATTTACATTTTCATTTGAAATCTTACGATCTGAATCATATTCTTTCAGATCTACAATTCTGTTTTCATCATATTCTCCTTCTGTTTCAAAATTGCTGTCGTATCCTTCCGCGCCCGTAATATCATTTGCGGACTCATCAGCTTGTCGGTAAACCCTTTTGACTGTTCATACTTCTTATGTGGCTTTTCAAACAGGATTCCTGCCAGATTATCGCCCGGATAACTGAATGTAAAAAACCCAGACATGTGATCATCACCACCGCTAAAATATGCTCCAGTACGATCAGGATTCCTTTACATGGTGCACTCTGATACCATTTGTTATTCATAAGACCTCCTAACCGATCTTCTCTACCTTATATCCGACACCCCATACTACCTTCAGGTAACGTGGCTCTTTCGGATTGATTTCGATTTTCTCCCGAATATGGCGGATATGGACGGCTACGGTATTATCCGCGCCGATTGCTTCTTCATTCCAGATATTTTCGTAAATCTGATTGATAGAGAACACCTTTCCCTGATTTTTAACGAGTAACAGTAATATATTGTATTCAATCGGTGTCAGCTTCACTTTTCGCCGTCCACAGTCACTTCTTTCAGATCATCCCTGATCACAAGTCCCCTATCCGAACTCACTCTGGTTGTCAGATCTCGCCGTACTTCCAAGCTGGGTGTAACGTCTGAGCTGGGATTTTACTCTTGCTACCAGCTCCAACGGATTGAACGGTTTGGTCATGTAATCATCAGCTCCGATATTAAGTCCCAAAATCTTGTCCGCATCCTCTGATTTGGCGGATAAAATAATAATCGGGAGGCTCATGTTTTCCCGGATCTTGAGTGTCGCCCGGAGTCCGTCCAGCCGCGGCATCATCACATCCATGATCAGAAGATCAACTTCATTTCTTTTCAATACCTTGATCGCTTCGTCGCCATCATACGCCTTCAGGACTTCGTATCCTTCCTGCGTCAGGTAAATATCTATTGCTTCTACAATGTCTTTATCATCATCACATACTAATATTTTCGCCATCTTTTTTTTCACCTCCTCTATACTATACAAGGTTAACAGAGATTTTTTTTAAGAGATAGGGCGGGATTTTCTTAAGAATTTTTGAGATTTAAAATGTGGTGCGAGATGATCTATATTTGTCAGATACAGATTCTTGTGCAAGCACCAATCTGCACCTGACTCATCATATACGCAAAAACTCCCGGCAAGTTTTACTTTACCGGAAGTTTTCTCTTGTGAGGTAATATTTATGATTTCTACTTTTCGTCTTCTCTGTGATCTGCTTTTATATTGCGGTATCCTGCGATCAGTCCAAATCCGATCAGTCCAACACCAACTATCAGAAACAGAATCGTCGCCACAATCATAACAAGCTGTTCATTACCATGACTCGTGGAAATCGCCCTGAACATCTGGTATGCCAGTGTCAGCAGATAAAAAACCCGGCCATTGCATAAATCGCCAGTCTTGCATTTTTCTTCCATCCGTCATTCTCCGGCATCTTATTCTCGTCCATAACATTTCCCAGCCTTTTCTTTTTTATTTTCTTACCAGATATTTTCTCATATCAATTGCACATGCGATCAGAATAATCAGACCTTTGATCACATACTGCATATTCTGACTTACTGCCAGGAACTGCAGTGCAACGAAGATGATTCTCAGAATGAACACCCCTAAAACAACGCCGCTGATCTTACCGGTACCACCTACAAAAGATACACCACCGATTACACAGGCAAAGAATCGCATCACACTCGTAGTTCAGACCTGTATTTGGTTGGAAGATTCGATGAATCCAGTGATACCATACATGCATCCTGCAAGTGTATGTACCAGAATGGTTGTTCTCATAACATTTACACCGGATACATTGGCTGCTTCCGGGTTGGAACCAACTGCGAACATATTCTTTCCAAATGTTGTCTTATTCCATTATGAACCACATGAATACAACTACGACACAAGCGTACCATACATAGTTCGGTATCGGAACGCCACGGATCTTTAAGGAAACTTCCTGTTACAAAATTCTTAAAGTTTGTCCAGTCCGGAAAGTGGCTGTCCGTTGTTACCGTTCAGCATAATGTACATCAGAAGAATTCCGTATACGATCAGCTGTGTTGCCAGTGTTACAATGAATGGATGTAAGTGGAATTTCGCTACGAAGAATCCATTTACCCATCCAACAATACCTCCGACCAACGATTACGATCAGAATAACCAGTGGTATCGGAAGAACCGGAAGATCCGGGAAAATTTTGGTTGCATAAGTTAGGTCTGTACCTGTCAATACGATACATCCTGCAATACCACAGGCAATGGGAATGTTCGCCGAACAGGCTGATGATGTTGACAATGGAAGCCGCCGACAGGAAATTGGAGTTCTGGATGTAAGTGTAAATAACTGCGATAATGATCAGCAGGATGTAAAGGCATTATTATAAAAAAATTCTTTCACGCTTTTACCTTGTCTGCGGAATCAGTTGTTTGTAAATTCTGCTTTACGCCGTGATTTTTATTTGAATTGCTTTGCATCGGGATTCATACGCATTCTTTTTGTTTGAAAATATTTTGCAGCAAGAGATCATGATCCTTCCTGTGTCGCCTTTTCTGCGTCAATCTCTCCGGCAAGTCTTCCACCGGACATAACCATGAATTCTGTCACAGATTCCCAGCAGCTCCGGCATTTCTGAAGAAACTACGATAACTACTTTGCCCTTATTCGCAAGATCGATGATGAGCTGATAGATCTCATACTTTACCGACATCGATTCCTCTTGTCAGCATCAGCACTTCCGGCTCTGTGAGAAGCCATCTTCCAAGGATAACCTTCTGCTGGTTTCACCGGAAAGTGCACGGATCTTTGTCTCCTGCGACGGTGTCTTTGTCCGCGCAGACGCATCAATATATTTCTGCGTATCTTCTTTCATGGATTTTCACTCAGATAAAATCCTTTTTTTGTCTCTTTTAAGCTGGAGATAACGGTATTTTCACGAATGTTCAGGATGCCGAAGATACCGGTTGCTCTTCTCTCTTCTGTCAGAAGTGCAAATCCGTTCTTGATCGAATCCTGTGCATTCTTATTGCTGACTTGTTTTCCGTCAAGTTTTATCGTTCCTGATTTCCTGGTTTGCAATTCCAAAAATTGTCTCCAAGTTTCTGTACGCCCACTTCCGTCCGTCCGGCAATTCAAAAATTTCTCCTTTTCCCATCAGGCAGATGATATCATCCATCTCCAGATCATCTGCTTTTCTCGGTTGCTACCGGGTTTCGTCACGCATGATCGTGATTCATCTGAAATCCGTTTGATCTCTGCCATTTTATGTGAAATGTAAAATGATTCCGCATCCTCTCTTTTCAGCATCTCAATGATATCAAACAGATATACACTTCCTGCTCTGTAGAGGGAAGAAGTCGGCTCATCAAATACGATGACTTTTGCATTCACAGATACTGCTTTTTTTGCAATCTCACCATCTGTCTCTGTGATACCGGCATCGTACTCATGATCCTTTGGATCTACATCAATTTTCAATTCTTCAAATACTTTTTTTGTCGTCATAGATTTTTTCTCATTTACCATGACGCCGCCCACTTTTCGGGTAACGTCCGAGCCAGAGATTATCCATGACGTTTCTTTTGAGCGCCTGGTTCCCTGATTGCGGCTCCATTTTCAAAAGGCTTCTTTCGGGTTCTTCGGGGGTAATCTCTTTTCCCTCCAGCTCAATCTTGCCACTGTCTTTGTCCTTAAATTCCGAAAAGCGTTTCATCAGGTGTTGACTTTCCGGCTCCATTTTTCACCCATCAGTGCATGGACAGTGCCTGCTTTAACTGTCAGGGACTTATGATCCATGGTTTTACGCCCGGAAATTCTTTACAGATATCCGTCATCTGCAGTAAAACATCCTGTTTCAGCTGTCCTCCTGTCTCTCATCTTCTAATCTCGCATACCTTTCGAACCTCTTTATGCAGTTCCATCCGGAAATTTGCGTCACAACTTTAGAAAAGATTGGCTGGCCAACCACCTGTGCCACTGTTTGTTTTATTTTCCTGAGTATTCACCATTTAAAGTGAAGATCTGTTAAGCACTTTTTTTCAAAATATTGTAGGGAATCTGTTCCATCCATCAGATCTTTTTCCACCTCTTTGCATTCTTAAGGTCTGCGATACAAAGGCTGCCATACCATCTACATCTGTTTAACAGTTGCTGTCATCTTGCCCATCAGCGATCACAGCTGTTTCTGTTGCAGATAACAAGTTCGATCATGTTCTTGTTTTTCGTTGTACTGTGTCACCCTCCGGTTGGTTGTCATGTAGTTATTTTTCCGGCGTCTGTGATCCCAGAACTTTGTTGCATCTTCTACTGCATACTGTGTACGGTAGATAGCTTCAACGTTTCCTAACTGTCCCATGAACATAGCGTAGAGATCTTTCCGTCTCCGTTCAGATCCATTTCATCAAAATGTTCTACCAGGTAGTCACCGATCATTTCGCCCTGCATATGTCCAGCTTCTGGAGCGTCTGTTCCTACGAATGCACACTTGTCATAAGCTTCAAGTACATCGCCTTCTGTCTTGTCATCTTCGATCGCACGCACGGTTGAAGAAAATTACCGGGATTCCTCGGCAGCTTCTGCTTTTCAACGATCTGAGAAGAAGCATCTACAGAACCAGATGTAACGATGTTGACGATCAGTGCTGTAGCACCTGTCTGGATCGCTGTATCAATCTGTTCGTTCTGTGTTGTCTGGTTGCTTTGTTCCATCATAATCCTGATATTCAACACCCATCTCGTCAAGTTTTGCATCGAGTGCTGTACGGACAGATGCGATATAAGTATCAGAATAGGTATAGTAGAATACTGCGATATTAGCGTCTGATGATTTCTTATCACTGCTTCCACCATCACTGTCACTCTTACCGGAGCCCCGTCCTGCAAGCATTCCAAGTGCCATCACACCTGCGAGCATCGGCCCGCTACAATTCTTCTTTTCATAATTTCGTTCTCCTTGTATAACGTTTACTTGATGATACAGAAGTATAACAAGAAGGGAATAAAACACCCATGTGAAAAACTACGAGGAGTTTGTGAATTTCAACGTTTATATAAATTTTTTACTTAATTTCGTCATAAATGTTTCAAATGCCAATCTTTAAAGCTGTAGTCAAATATTTTTTCAGACTACAGCTTCTATACTTTCAGCGACTACAAACATTTCACCGTTACTTTTCTTCAAATGAAAACAGCGCCTTCTGGCTCTTATCATCATACATATTTTCTCTTGTCGCCATTCAAAATCTGCTCAATCCCCAGGTATCCCATCGCATATGGGTTCTGGACGATCAGTCTACATTTCCTTTTCCAGCATTCCAATGGATTTTACGTTACTGTCAAAACGCAACAACCACCAAAAATCCGCTCTCAGCGCCAAATTAACTACTAAATACAGAGCTCCAAGGGTTGTCCATTCATTAAATGTCACGATCACATTGATCTGCGGATTGTCAAGCAACATCCTCTCGGTGGTGCCCTCTCTTGCGTCGGTGATCGTAGACTTCACATTGATGGACGCCGTAATATTTACCCGGTCATCCTTAAGAACCGTATCGGAATCACTTTTCACGAAAATTTGCCCGTTCTCCGTACTCTTATCAAAATTTACGATTCCGATATTTAGATTTTCCGCCGGATTACCAAGCACTTCTTCTCCTGCCATACATCCGGCTTCATAATTGTCTGTACCAATATAGCATTCCACAGCCTCACTGTTTACCGGACTGTCCACAACCACAATTCTGATTCCTGCCTTTGTAGCACGGTCGATTGCTTCCGCATTCTTTTCAAAATCAATGGCAGAGAACAGAAGTGCATCTACCTGTTCCCATATGCAGACTGCCAGAAAGAAGAATCCATGGATTTTGTCAGAAACACTACTTTTTTCTTCTCGATGACGCTATTTGTACTGCCTTCTTTTCCTTCCCCAAGTCCGTCACCCGTCAGGACAAAAAACAGAATTGCAAGTAGGATCACACCTGCATCAATTGCAATAAATGGTTTTCTTCTACTTTTTCTCATATTCTTCCTCCCTGACCTTCGGCATACGGATCGTCACACAGGTTCCTTCATCCAGCTCACTTGTGATATTCAGTCCATAATTGCTTCCAAAATAAATCTTGATCCGGTCATTTACATTCTTGATTCCGATTCCGGTACGGTCTCCCGGCTCTTTGCGCAGAATCTCCCGGCACTGTTCTTCCGTCATACCGATTCCGTTATCCTCCACCTGGAAAATAATATCTTCTCCGTCCTCAAAAATACGAATCCAGATCTCACCCTCATCGATCATCTGCTTTACACCATGATAAATTGCATTCTCGATAATTGGTGCAAAGTAATTTTGTTACAAAGATACGAAAGACACGACTCTGCCACCTCAAATGAATAGGTAAATTTGTTCTTATACCGATAATTTTCAATCTTCAGATAACTCTTTGCATGTTCCACTTCTTTTTCGATCGGAATCAGCTCATGCCCTTTACTGATACTGATACGGAACAGCCTTGCAAAGTGCCGTAACCATCTCTTCTGCATCTTCATTTTTCCCGTCTTCACACATCCATGCAATCGCATCCAGTGTATTATACAGGAAATGTGGATTGATCTGCGCCTGAAGCGCTTTCAGCTCTGTTTTCCGCAGTGTGATTTCTTCCTGTCTGACCTGCTCCATCAGCTTCTGGATCTTCACAACCATGTGTTCAAACGAGTTGGATAAAGTCGTGATCTCTGTAGTTCCCGCCATCGGCTCAAATACAAAATTTTCAGCATTTTTTTCAAACCGGTGCATGTCATCGGCAAGTCAGCCTTACCGGTGCTGAGAACAGTTCTGAAAATGCCCATCCGAGAAGAAAGACTGCTCCCATAACCAGACACAGGACGATCAGAAGTCTGGATACTGCACTGCTTACCTTTCTCCGTAATCATTTCATCTACATAGCAGACACCTACAATTTTCCAATCACAGTTCTCCAGATTTTTCACAGTATAGATCGCCTGTTCCTGAATATGTGTCCCTTCTTTTAAATCCATTCCCTTCTCTTCTTTTAACCCGGAATAAATGAGTTGTTATTGTGGATGATAGATCAGATTGCCTTTTTTGTCCGCAATATAGGCATATGTATCCATCAAAACAAAAGTTTTGGTTATACATACGCGACCTGCCATCGTCATCTTCCATTTCGGTACTCTGAACAATGCGATAATTCTCTTTCAGCTTCTGCCCTCTGTTCCAGTAACATGAAGCTCCCCATCTTCACCACAGATTGTTACCGCTACTACATCGGAACGGATATTTACCAGATTCTGGATATATTCCTCAGAATGATTATTCTCATGACGCATTCTCGCCACGATCCCTTCCAGTATGATCCGCATATCCTGTGTATAATTCTCAACCGTATTCTGTACCTGTTCACAGCTCTGGGAACTGCTTGTCACTGCACTTTGCTCCATTGCATTCCGGTAAATCTGAACAAAATAAGCGTTGCGACCACTACCGAAATCAGGACGATTCCCATTACCATTGCAATAAACACACCGGAAATAGATATATTCCATCCCTTGTGCTGATCTGCTTCTTTTTACGCCTGTTCATGTTCCCTCCTGTATTTGTTCGGTGATACTCCAGTCAGCTTTTGAAGCAGTGGCTGAAATAATACTGATCCTTATAACCACACAGCTCTGTAATCTCACCGATCTTCATACCGGTACACTGCAGAAGCTCCATTGCCTTTTCAATTCGTTTTTCGTCAGGATCTCAACCAGTGAACTGCCTGTCGTCTTTTTATCAGACTGCTGAGATAATTCGGCGACACCCCGATCTCTTCACTGATGATCATAACAGACAGATCCTGTTGGGCATAGCGATTATGGCATGATTTACTGCCTGCTCGCAGATCACCTCGGGTGCTCTTCTTTCTCTGATCCATAAGCATTTTTTAGCCTCCATACACAGCATTTTTATGATCTGAAAATTCTCTGCCATACGTTCCATTTCACGCATCTCTTTGCATGGAATATTTTTTCTGAAGAACTTCTACACCACATTCCCCGATTGCCATATAAATAAGACTTCTTTTCCAGATCATCCAGATAAATCTCCAGATCCTCTACCATTCCACCACGTAAAAAATTCTCCATCGTTGCTGTAATTTCCTGTATTTCTCCCTGTTCCAATCCCGATCCGTGCTCTGCATCGGAAATGAAATAGACACTGCTTTTATCCTTTCTGAATAACTGAGCGCATTCATTGCCTCCAGATAGCTCTCTGCATTTTTTCAAGAGTATTCACACTCCTGCTTACCCCTGACCTGACAGCAATATCCCATAATACGCTCCACACTCTGAACAATTTCTTCTACAATAATATGTAAATACTTACCCATACCTCCCGGAGTCGTCGCGATCAGCGATACCCTCTTCCTTCCAGATGGCGAAATTACATAATGAACATATTTTTCAGGATCATATCAACTGCATTTACACTGCTATAGCTATGTCCAGCTTCTCTTTCTTTCTTTAGCGAAATTCTTCCACTCGCTGATCCATGGCTTTTTAATCTTTATCAATTCCGCCTCGATCTCTTTTTGCTGAAATCGGCTTCAGCATATAGCTTACAATATTATATTGAATTGCTTGTCGCATATAGGTAAAATCATCAAATCCACTTAAAAATGCGATCTGTACCATCGGGCGAACTTCCTGACCGCCCGTGCCAGCTCAATCCCCGATAAAATGGCATCTTGATATCGGTAAGGAGCAGATCTGGTTCCAGCTTTTCAACCAGTTCCAGCGCGTCTGCACCATTTTCAGCTTCTCCTCGACCACTTCAAACCAATCTCTTCCCACTTTACCTTGCGAACAAGACTTCTTTCGGATTTCCCTCCTTTCATCATCAGCAACAACAACTGTATATATTTCATATTTCTCCCTTTTCACTTACTGTCAAACTTTCATCTGGTTACAATTTCTCTTTTTTATATTATAGAAGATTCTTATCCACTTTTCCATAAATATATCTCCACTCAAATTTGTAAAAATTTACGATTGTATACACAACAATATCAACATCATAAACGGAATCGGAAGTGCTTACTCCATATCCGTAACGAAGTATTAAACGGAACGATTACTGTGTTAGCAATAATCGGTGGTAACGGCAAGGAAACGGTTTTTTATTACGAAGCTGATAATGTAAAAAATGTCCGATCAAAGTTGTCAATGACTTCCGAAAATGATATCCGGCAGGATTGCTCCTCCGAGAATGTTTCCAACAATACAGCCAACGAAAAGTCCAGGAATTGCCGCCGGTGTAAATACCGGAAGGATCGTAGTCAGTGCTTCTGCAATACGTATCTGTATCGCTCCGAATGAAAATGGTGCAAATACATAAGTAAGCACCACGTAGATTGCAGTTTGTTTTACGAGTGGAAGGTCACGAACACTCGATTCATTTTCGCGCAAAGAATGAGTCTGGCATCCATGCCATGGACATTCGACGAATGCCGACGGAAGGCATATACTGTAAAGTATATAACCCACGCCGGAAATCGGCAGGTGCCCTTGTACGACCTTGTTTTTCGGGGTTTGTAACGGGTGTTAGTATAGCATGGTGGGGATGAAAAAATCAAGGAAAGTACCAAAAAAGTACCAAATCGCCAAAACAGCCTTACAATCTTGCCGATATAAACGCTACAACTCTGGCAAAAGACAATAAAAATAGAGGGATGCCACTCCCTCTAAAATACATTTGCTATCTTCTGCATTTCTTCTGCTTTGGTATCTGGCAAAACATGACTGTATAAGTCCATTGTCATTGCTAAAGAATATGCCGGCTGATTTCCCAGGTTGAAAAATATAGTGAAACGGATTTTCAGAAATAATAATGATACAATGGTTGCCTTGTCTGCTACCATCATGGTAAGATACAGACAGGGGAAACCAAAGCCAGAGGCGGCTACCCTCTGTTACGGAGGGGTAAAAAGCACCCTCCAGACGAAAGAAAGGAGGGCGATACGATGGTTACATATTCTGATCTGATTCAGTTTAGTATATTCATTGTTGCCCTTTGTAGGTCTTTGTTATGAGATTTTCAAGGATAAACGAGAATAGCCGCCATTACTGCGAATAATGACGGCTGTTCATAAATAACAGTCAACTATACAATTGGGGGTAGCCGCTGCGGCTTCCCCTTTGTGTCTTAAATATAGCATATCTGGTAGCAGGACGCAAAGGGATAAACGAAATGTTTACCCTTATAATCGAGCCGACATTTTAACGTACCAGTCAAAATGACTAAATTTTTTCTCTATAAATCAGGGAGCCCGGTCACCACTTTGGCGACCGCCCTGATTTAAAAACATAACAAAAAGCGGGTGATGGGAATCGAACCCACGTATCCAGCTTGAAGGCTGGTGTTCTACCATTGAACTACACCCGCGTGACTCTTATTATTATATTCATCATTCAACTGTTTGTCAACAATTTTTTTTTTTTTTATTTTTTTATTTTTCCACTTTTTCTTTCCCTTACTTCATTCTGATGTTATAATGAAGAGACTCAGTATACTGATAGGAGGGATTAAATATGAAAATTACAGAAGGCTACATGCCTTATCTTGGATACAAAACCTACTACCGTATTGCAGGCGAATGCTCCGGCAATAAAAAACCACTCATTCTGCTTCACGGAGGACCTGGTTCTACACATAACTACTTTGAAGTACTTGACCGACTTGCTGATGAAGGTCGTGCAATTATTTCCCTACGACCAGCTCGGTCTGCGGTAATTCTTATGTAGAAGGACATTCAGAACTCTGGTGTTCTAAAACATGGATGAATGAACTGATCGAACTCAGAAAATATCTCGGACTTAATGAACTTCATCTTCTCCGGACAATCCTGGGGCGGAATGCTCTCAATCGAATACTTATGCGATCACAAACCAGAAGGGATCAAATCCGTTATTCTTTCCAGCACCCACCCATCTTCCAAATTGTGGGCCCAGGAACAACACCGGATGATCAAATTCATGTCCCAGGAAGATCAGGACGCCATTGCCAAAGCTGAAGCAACCGGCAATTTTGACGATCCGGCATATCTCGCGCCCAATGAACGCTTTATGCTTCTTCATGCCGCCGGCGTACCAAAAGACACCGATCCTGAATGCCTGCGCCGTCCAAAAAAAAAAATTGGAACAGACTCTTATATCACCGCGTGGGGATTCCAAATGAATACACGCCAATCGGAAATCTCAGCAACTTGATGATTCAGAAAACTGTCCACCTTAAGAACATTTCCCTTTCACGATTCCATCTTTGACAATACGTTCTTCCAAAAAGTTCATCTTACGTTCTCCTCTTCCTTTAATATTCCATGTATTTTTTCATTGTATCAGTCTGAGCCATGAAACGCAACCCTCTGCGCTTATTTTACCAGAATCTTATAATCCTTTTCAAAATATCGCCCGGTTCCAGTTCATTCCCCACTCCCTGTTTTCCAGAATATGGTCAAAATCTTCTCTGTCACTTCTTCCATACCATGGCTCAATGCATACGAAAGGTGCGTGTTTTTTTGCCGGAGACCAGATTCCAAAAAGTGGTGCCTCAAATTCTACTTCCAGATAAACCTTTCCATCTGCATCCGCAAGACCGATCCTCTGTGCCTGATGATTTTCAATAATAAGTGCATCCTCATCAAATAAATGTTCCTCAAGTCAGACATTTTCCGAAAAGATTTAAGATTTTTGTCCGTGGACAAAGTGCACCTTCTTCATTCAGGATGCTGCTCGTGAGCGGTTTTGCCTTCTGTATCAAATATCAACTGACAATCCTCCTGCTTTTCTCCTTCTTTCAAAGGACAGTTAAATGCCGGATGCCCTCCGATCGAAAAATACATCTTCTTATCATTTGATTTTCTACTTTCCACATTACTTCCATCTGACGTCCGGAGAGTCGGTATCCTACTTTCAGAATAAAATGAAATGGATATTTTTCCAAAGTACTTTCTGTATCTTTCAGTACAAACCAAATCTCTTCTTCTGTCTGGCTCTCCAGATCAAATTCCATGTCTCTTTGTAAAACCATGTAAGCTGACAGCGTATATGTCTTTCCTTCGTATACCGACTGCTTCTGCACATAATTTCCTACGATCGGGAAAAGAACCGGTGATGTTCTTCCCCAGAACTTTGGATCTGCCTGCCACAGATATTCCTACTCTGTCTTATTGTCTTTTTAGCGATTTCATTTTCTGCGCCTGCTGAAATAACAGTCAGTGTAAGTTCTTCATTTTTCAGTTGATATGCTCCCATTTTTATGCCTCCATTCCTTTCTGTATCTACTTTTCTGCCTCTACGCCGGTAAATTGCGTATTTAACAGAATCCCGGTTAAACAAAAAGCAGGAGAAATGCTGTAAATTCAACGTTTCTCCTGCTTTTCAAACACTGCCGCAGACCGGAATCGAACCGTTTTAGATAACGACAAATACTGAAAGAAAGGGGCTTTGAAGACTTCATCAAGTCTGCGGTGTTCAAAAAGTGTTCAAACAATATCTGTCTGCAACTTTAAAATATTTACCTGGACTAATTGTCAGCGTTTCATCTGTCGCAAGATGGATAGTATAATAAGAAACAGCACCACTTGATAATGCTTTGTTTTCGTCTACTTCGTCACCGTTTTACTTTGATTCAACAAATTTATAAACTCGATAACTTCATCATCTGAAAAAGAATACGAATAATCACCGTCTTTCCCGCCTGTAGTTCCTGTATGTTCTATTTGTTTGATTTCCGACGCCCTCAATGCTCTCCAAGTCCTTTATTCACATCTTGTTTTCCTGCATCCCCTAACAATGTACCTGTAAGGGAAATAAGTATAAGTAAAACTATTCCAATTTTTTCATTTACATAACCCTCCATTTGCCAACTCATTCATCCAAGAATATTCTCTTGTACGAGCAAGCCACCATTGCCAATCTGTATTTCATCCGCATCCATGTCACCCACCATTTTTCATGAATAGAAAATATCGTGTAAAATCTGGGCATCCTTCCCATGTGGAGAACTCTTCTTTAATTAACTCGATAATTAACAGATTCATATCTTCTTCTGAATAGATAGACGATGACCCATAATTGATTTTAGCATCCGATACAGGTTTACTCCACATCCAACTAATCCGCAAAACAAACCATAAACAGTAAAAGTGT
>VOFI01003406.1_pt1 | contig 43539 bp, 60 predicted proteins | sample 5384131 | NCBI WGS metagenome assembly VOFI01 (sample SAMN12384728, study PRJNA508395) | human gut metagenome | isolation source: healthy gut H | host: Homo sapiens | reverse complement strand
ACCTTGCAACTGGGCTTCGGTATTATCATGAGCAAAAGTCTCTCTAAAAATTGCTCTTCGGAGATAACTTTTAATTCTGCTACTTCTTCCAGGAAGAACCTTACGAATAACGACTGACATGACAACCTCCTAAACCTTATTTAAACTGTTCTGAGAAGCGAACATCCCTTGGTAGAAACCACGAATCGTTGATACCATAACGAAGCATGGCAATACGTTCTTGACCAAGACCGAAGGCGAAACCTGGTATTCTTCCAAATCAACTCCTGACATCTCAAGCTTGCTATTGGGTGAACCATACCAGCACCGGGATTTCAATCCAGCCTGTCTTCTTACATACGTTACATCCTTTACCACCACACTTAAGCATGACACGTCAACTTCAACTGAAGGCTCAGTGAATGGGAAGTAAGAAGGACGCAAACGGATTTGACGTTCTGCACCAAACATTTTTGGATAATCATTTCAAGTGTTCCCTTAAGATCACCCATTGAAATTTTTTTACCAACGACCAAACCTTCGATTTGGTGGAACTGGTGACTGTGAGGTCGCATCATCTGTATCACGACGGAAAACACGTCCTGGTGAGATCATCTTAAGTGGACCTTTAGAAAAAATCGTGTTTATCAAGTGTACGAGCTTGAACAGGACTTTTGTGTGTACGAAGCAAAATTTCTTCAGTAATGTAGAAGGTATCTTGCATATCACGGGCTGGGTGGTCCTTTAGGCAAGTTCATACGTTCAAAGTTATAGTAATCAGGCTCAACTTCAAAACCATCAACGATTTGGAAGCCATCCCCAAGAAAATGTCTTCGATTTCCTCAGCTGTTTGGCTAAGAATATGACGGTTACCAAGTTTGACTTGGCGTCCTGGAAGGGGTTACGTCAAGACTTTCAGAGTCAAGTTGTGCTTGAATTTTTAGCGGCTTCAACAATTTTAGCGGCTTCATCAAAGCTTCAGTCAAAACGTCACGAACTTCGTTGACCATTTTACCAACTTTAGGGCGTTCTTCATTAGGAAGGTCTTTTTGAGCCCCTTCAAAGATCTGTCAAAGAGCCTTTTTACCCAAAACTGCAACACGCAATTCTTGTAATTCTTTAGAGTGTTCACCACGCATTTCAGCCAATTTAGCCTGCGTTGATGTTTTCAACTCTTGCAATTGTGTTTGTAAATCCATGAGATTCCTTTCTTATGTAACAATTTCGAATCGCAAAACAAAAAACCACATGCCAAAACTCCAACCCGGAGCGTTGACACGCGGTACCATCCGTTTTTATCTGGTTACCCAGACCTTGATTCGTCAGTCGTCTTCATGAGTGAATTCGCCAAACTTCCCTTGAGGAGGCTTCCAGTCCATGACCCCCAATCCCTGTCAATTTCCATAAGGTTACTAGTCTCTACGACTTCTATTCAATTACTATCAATTTTACCAAAAAACAAAAAAAAGCTTTCAAGAGCTGACAAAAGAAACCTTTAGTTAATGCCAAAATGGAAAATATGTCTAAGATAATTGACACATCTATATAAACTTGCTACAATTATGTCAGATAAAGTTGACATATTTAATTTAAATTGCGACTTACAGTAACTCGTTAGCTTATCTTTCAGAAGGAGGCCCATTATGAATCATGTCAGGGAATTTAGAAAGAATATGGGGCTTTCGCAATTAGAACTTGCAAAGTCTATTGGCGTTTCCCGACAGACCATTAACATGATCGAAAATAACAAGTATAACCCAACACTAGAGCTCTGTCTTAATCTAGCTAAAGCTCTAGATACGGATCTTAACAGTCTCTTTTTGGGATGGAAATTGCGAATAGAGATATAAGTTAGAAAGAGGTAAATCATGATTAAAGAAACTTTCACTGACAAACGCATTAAACGTTTTTTATGGTATCACAGGTCCTTTAGATGAACAAAAGCGCCAACAGGTTGATCGAATGGGTAACATAGCTTTCGTAGTTCTTTTCTTTACCTTACTTTGTGGTAATTGTATTGCCTTTCTTATAGGCTTTAAGTATCCCGAACTTGTAGCTAGTATTTATCCTATCCTCCTCTTGATTATCATTCTGTTAGTTAGCAGCATCCTTACTTATAAGTTAAAGATAAGTGCTGTTAATGCTTTTGACGAGGAAGAACTGACTGAGAAAGAAAAAGAAAAAACAACTTAAGCACGTGGGGCTTAAGTCAGGTTTATGCTTTGGGATTAGCATGTTCTTAGGCATGCCCCTAGTTCACTTCTTAGTTGACAATAAAGACTATTTGACAGAATTATTCTCAATCCGTAATATGCTATCAGGCATTTTTGAAGCTATCTTTTTGGGGCTATCATGCAGGGCTTAGTTAATGCTGGTATCAAACAAGCCAAATCTCAAGCTGAAAAGATGATCAATAAACTCAAAGACAAAAAAAAATCCAGGTTTCCCAGCCTGGATTTTTTGCTCGAAAGAAGACTTCTTAGACTTGTATACGCGAAGCATAAATGTGTCCAGAAAATCGTATCTTAACACATACACTATAACTAACTTCAAAAACACCATATCCCCATATGACATTTCCTTAAATATTGTAACATGTCAGTGGGAAATGACAAGTCGCCCTCTCTCTCATAAACCCTAAAATCCTAATCATAGCCTTTGTTAAGCCATTTTTACGCAATCGATTGCGTAATTTTGAAAGCGCAAACTTAATGTTTTCTGAAAGTCCTTACAAATTTTTGAGACTATGAAAAAAGATAGTGATAAAGCTATCAACTATCTTTCATGAAAATATAATCTATTTTAGTCTAAATCAAGGTCTTTTAGTTTGACCGAAACGATTTTCGAGACACCTGATTCCTGCATGGTTACCCCATAAATAGAGTCTGCCGCAGACATCGTTCCCTTTACGGTGGGTAACTACAATAAATTGACTGGACTTGTCAAAACGATTAAGGTAGTCACCGAAGCGTTTAACATTGGCTTCATCCAAAGCCGCTTCTACTTCGTCAAGGATAACAAATGGAATGGTTTTAACACGAATGATGGCAAAGAGAAGGGCAAGAGCTGACAAGGCCTTCTCACCACCAGACATAAGGTTAAGTGATTGAATTTTCTTACCTGGTGGCTGCACAGAAATTTCTACCCCAGCCTCTAGGAGATTGTCTGAGGTCAAAATCAAGTCTGCTGTACCTCCACCAAACATCTGGGTAAAGGTCTGTTTAAAAGCTTTCTCGGATAGCCTCAAAGGTTGCTTTAAAGCGTGATTTCACTTCATCATCCATGTCATTAATGGTATTCAGAAGGAGACTCTTGGCTTCGAGCAAATCATCCTTTTGTCCGTTCAAGAAATCAAGACGTTGCTTAACCTCTTCAAATTGGGCAATAGCATCCACATTGACCGGACCCAAAGCCTTAATCGAACGCTCAAGACCTTGCAGATTCTGGCGGGTTTGTTCGACATTGTCAAGAGGACTAGCCTGACTTTTGGCAACTTCAAGTGTCATCTGGTAATCTTCAGCCAACTGAGTCGCAAACTTACGAAGCGATTGACTAATCTGACTTTCACGCTCTTCAAGGCGAGTCTGCTGACGAATCAAATCCTCGTTACGATTACCAGCTTTAGCCAAACGCTCCTCCAAGTCTTCCAACTGACCTTCGTAATCTTGCACCTGAATCTTGGCACGGACAAGAGCTTGTTCCAAATCGTCCTTACGTTGAACAGCTTCTTTATGCTGTGCTTGCAAATGCGGAAGACGGTCAGTTTGGTCATCATTGACCTGGTTGTTAAGGAGCGCTTTAAGACTATCCGATTCCTTCATTAACTCAGACAAGTCGGCTTGAATACGATTACTTTCTGTCTTAGCAAAACGCAATTCTGCTTGCAAATCACGTTCCTTCAACTGAAGTTCAGATTGCTTGTCTAAGAGAACCTGTTTTTGTTGGCCAAGTGCATCTTTGTCTTCCTTAATAACCTCAATACGGTCGTTAATGGCCTCACGCTTGGATGCAATTTGTGCTAACTCTGCTTTAAGTTGTTCCAGCCTTATCTTGAAGATTTGCTCCATCAGTTCCCTGAGAATCCTGTTTGAAACTATCCACTAGGGGTTTGATTTTTCTCCACCTCTGACAAGGCTTGTTGGTGTTCTAGGTCTAGTTTTTGCTCTTGCAGACGAGCATTTCACCATCTACCTTAAGGTCTTCTAGCTCTTTCTGTAGGAGCCTTACGTTTGATCTTAAGGGGCTTCAACTTTTGGCCTCACTATCATTAATTGAGCCTTAATCTGGTTAATTTCAGAAGTCAATGCATCCAGTTCAGGCTTGATAAAGAGATTATTATTTTGTTTGTTGGTACCACCAGCAAAGGCACCACCGGGACGGATCTCAGACCCGTCAAGAGTAACCATACGTACTTGAAACGAACCGCTCGAGCCGCCTTATTAGCATTGTCAATGGTATCAAAGATTGCCGTTACCCCTAGGAGGTTTTGAAAAATATTAGATAAGCGGTCCTCATAGGTAACCAAAATCGGAAGCCATACCAATAAAGCCCGGTGCATTGGCTGACTTTGAGCAAATTGTCCGTTAAGTTGACGTGGTTTGATGGTTGTCAACGGCAAGAAAGTTGCACGCCCCTGACGATTGCGCTTCAAGTAGTCAATCAGACAGCTTAGCAGCCGCTTCGTCCTCCACAATAATATTTTGCCCACTAGCCCCCATGGCGATTTCAAGAGCCGTCTGATAGCGCGTATCGAAGGTCAAGTGTTCACTGACAGCGCCAATAATTCCTTGAATAGATTGGGCGTTTTGAAGGACAGCCTTAACCCTGCATAGAAATTACTATGATTTTTTTGAATAGATTCAAGACTTTGACGACGGGCATCTTTACTCTTAAGAAAGTGATCCATGAGGTCAAACATCTGCTTTGAGCCTCTTGATAGTCCTTATCAAGAGTCTGATAAGCCTGGGCCTTTTCTTTGTAGCTAGCTAAGAGGCTTTGAAGACTTTTCTTTGGCTGCTTGATAAGCTTTTGGGTTTCGCTGGCCACTTCCTGAGCGGAGAGCAAATCAGCTTGAGCTTGTTTATATTCTTCAGCTTGTGCCTCAAGCGCTTGTGTCTGACTGTCCATGTCGTGAGTGACCTGAGTCAAACTGTTGGAAACCTTAGCTTCCTCCTGCATCAGACCAACATAGTCTTCACGTAAACGTTCGATAAGCGTATCTGGATCATCAGAAAATTGCTCCAGTTCTTTTTGAATAGCAATCAGCTCTTGGGCAAGGCTATCCAACTCCGCATTCAATTCAACTTGGCTTTGATTAATCTTATCAAGTGCTGCCTGAGCTTCCGCTTTCAAATGCTCCTAACTCACTGAGACGAGCTTCAGTTTCTTCTTTTTTCTCTGAACGTTGCTGACTCTCCATGGTATAAAGATCAATTTGACGCTCAAAGTCACTAATAAGACGTGTGACATCCACTAAGGTTTGTTGGTCAGAAGAAATTTGTTCTGAAATTTGATGGCGTTTTTGCTTGAGCTCCTGGTTCTCAGTCTCTAGACGATGGCGTTCCTCATAATAGCTAGTTAATTTTTCCTTGACCGCTGCCAAATCCTCTTGGGTCTGGCTCAAGTCAGACCTACCAACTTCAATATCGTGGACCAAAAGATTAAGCTGAGTCTGTCTACGCTCTTCATCTAATTCCAAGTAACGTTTAGCAGTCGCTGCTTGCTTTTCAAGCGGTTTAACCTGACCGTCCAGCTCGTAGATGATATCTTCCAAACGATCAAGATTATCTTGGGTTTGATTAAGCTTGCTTTCTGTTTCTTTCTTACGTGTCTTATATTTGAGAACCCCTGCGGCTTCTTCGAAAATAGCTCGGCGCTCTTCAGGTTTGGCATTAAAAATAGCCTCAACACGACCTTGGGAAATAATGGAAAAAGAATCACGCCCCAGACCGGTATCCATGAAGAGGTCATGAATATCACGCAGACGAACCTTGCGACCATCAATCAAGTAATCATTGTCACCGTTTCGATAAATGTGACGCTCCACACGAATGGTTTCACCAGCACCCGCGATAAAGCCATCACTGTTATCAAGAGTGACTGCTACTTCCACATAGTTGAGAGCCTTACGAACCTCTGTTCCTGCAAAAATAACGTCAGGCATCTTGCCCCCACGCAAACTCTTGGCAGATGATTCACCCAGTGCCCAGCGTAGACTCTCTGTAATATTTGATTTTCCCGATCCATTTGGACCTACAACGGCTGTTACTCCCTTGTCAAAGACGACTTCGTCTTGTCCGCAAAGGATTTAAAGCCCTGCATTTCAATTGATTTCAAATACATGCTTAATTTCCTAGTTGTTCAAAGGGCAGCCTTTAGCCGCTGCCTGTTCAGCTAATTTCTTAGATTTTCCAAGACCTGTGCTGAGTTCCCTTACCATCAACAGCTACCTGCATAGTAAATTCTTTGGCATGAGCTGGTCCAGACTCATCGATAACGGTATAAGTAATATCAACCGTACCATTGACCTGAAGACGCTCTTGCAAGGCTGTCTTATAGTCTGTTACGCGGTCAAAGTATCCCCTTTTCAACCTGAGGAATCATGACCTGATTCAAGAATTTCTCAACTGCAGGCAACCCTTGATCCAAATAAAGGGCACCGAGGAAGGCCTCCCAGAGGTCACCAAGGATAGTGGCACGTTCACGTCCACCAGATTTTTCTTCCCCCTTTACCAAGACGGATATACTGCTCGAATCCGCAAAGCCTTTGTAAAACCTGCCAAACTCTCTTCACGAACGATAGTACTACGCATCTTAGACATTTCTCCCTCTGGCTTGTTAGGGTAGCGTTTGTAAAGATAAACAGAAATGACTAATTGCAGAGCCGCGTCTCTAAAAATTCCAAACGTTCATTATGTGAAATGTTTAGGAGGCGGTGCTCATTGGCATATGAGGTATGGGTAAATGCTGTTTCTAAGAGGTCTTTTTGGCTAAAAACAATACCAAAATCCTGCTCAAGTTTTTGTTCAAGTTGATTCATGAAACTTCCTTTCTTTTTAAGCACACTAACTATAATTATATCAAAAAAGCCAATTTTCATGATAGAAAACTGCTTTTTAGAACCTATATCCGCTGAATTTGTGAGATTTAACCTATTCAACTAAAAAAGCTGAGCAAGCTGCTCAACTTCATTTTCTTAATAATCTGGACGAACGACACCTGTAACTGTCTCACGTGTTGCTTCGACATCTTCTTCAAGGACAACCTTGATGATACGTTTGGCTTCTTCTGAAGTACATGCAACCAATGGCAAACGAAGTGGTCCAACTTCGAAACCAAGATGGTTAAGAACAGCCTTAACAGGTGCAGGGCTTGGTACTGAGAAGAGAGCGTTAACTTTAGGAATGAATTTACGTTGGATAGCTGCTGCTGTCTTGAGGTCACTATTTTCAATAGCTTCAAGCATGGCATGCATCTCATCACCGTTTGTATGAGAGGCTACTGAGATGACACCGTTAGCTCCAAGGTTCATTGCGTGGAAGGCATCCCCATCTTCACCTGTATAAACCAAGAAATCTTCAGGTTTATGTTCGATAAGGTAGGCCATATTTGCAAGGCTGGTACATTCTTTAACACCGATAATATTTGGATGTTCAGCCAAACGAAGCATGGTATCAGGAGCCATTTCAACAACCACACGACCAGGGATGTTGTAAATGATAATTGGCAAATCAGAAGCATCCGCAATAGCTTTGAAGTGTTGGTACATACCTTCTTGTGATGGCTTGTTGTAGTAAGGCACGATAGCAAGACCAGCTGCAAAACCACCAAATTTGGCAACTTCTTTAGCAAACTCGATAGAGTCGCGTGTATCGTTGGTACCGACACCAGCAATTAATGGCACACGTCCATTAACGATTTTCTGAACAGCCGCAAAGAGTTCCAACTCCTCATCGTGAGTAAGTGTTGGACTTTCAGCTGTTGTCCCCGCCAAAAGAAGAGCTTCTGTATGGTGAGCCAAAAGATGCTCAATCAATTCTGGAAGCGCATCGTAATTGATAGAGCCATCTTCGTGGAAAGGTGTAATAAGGGCTGTGATCAGTTTGACATCTCTTAATTGATCAATTGACATAATATTCTCCTTCAACCGTTTTCTAATCCTTTCCATTTTACCATAATTTTGACCAGACAGACAGATAAGTTAACAATTTTCTGAAAACATGAGGACTGACTGTTTCAATATGATAGTCAAAACACAAAAAAAACAGAGAAGTCTCTCTGCTTTTATAGGATTCAACTTGATTTTAGTATTCAAATACAACACTAAATCCTTACTGATTCCTGAATCATAACGCAGTGGTTGATTGGAACTACTCATGCTTGCAACATTCGTACTTCCTAATCAACTGTGCGGGGGGTATAAAAGTCCTGTGGACTTTTATAGCCTAAGCCTTAAATTATAAAAGGAAGGAGAAATAAAACTCTTCGAGTTACTGATTTCTGTTTTGCTCCCTATTTCAATTCAAATTTCAATTCTGAAGTTGGGCGAACAAACCACGTTCGTGGAGTGTTTTCTGCGATTTGGACGGAGTTCCAAGCGGCACCTTTGAGGAGGTTGTCTGAAACCACCCACATGTGGATCCCTTTTTCAGCATCCAAGTCTTTACGGATACGACCAACGAAGGTATCACGTGAACCGACAGCATTAACTGCTTGAGGATAGATTTGGTGAGCAACGTCGTCTTCAAGGACGGCACCTGGGAAGGCAGCAATAGCAGCTTTCACTTCGTCAATTGGTGCCACTTCTTTTTGTTTCAATGTAGACTGACTCTGAGTGAGCTGACAAGACTGGAATACGTACACAGGTTGCAGACACTGCAATGCTATCATCTTCCATGATTTTCTTCGTTTCCTTGGTCATCTTCATCTCTTCGTAAGTGTAATCATTGTCCGTGAAGACGTCAATTTGAGCCAAGGCGTTGAAGGCGATTGGGAAGTGTTTCTTATCGCCACCACATGGCAAGATTTCAGCTTTAACATCACGTGGGTTAACACCGTCATTCAAAACTTCTTTCAACTCACGTTGTGTTTCAAGGATTGCTCCCATACCAGCACCTGATACGGCTTGGTAAGTTGACACGATGATACGGTCCAAGCCCCATTTTTTGACGAACTGGCTCAAGAGCAACCATCATTTGAATCGTTGAGCAGTTAGGACAAGCAATAATCCCATTATGAGCATCCATAGCATAAGCATTGACTTCAGGAACAACCAAAGGCACATCTGGATTTTGACGGAAGTATGATGTATTATCAACGACTACTGCACCTGCTTTAACGGCGTATGGTGCATATTTAGCAGAGGTAGATCCACCAGCTGAGAAAAGTGCAATATCTACACCTTCAAATGCGTCTTCAGTCGTTTCTTCGATGGTCACATCTTGTCCTTTAAATTGCAAAACTTTCCCTGCAGAACGATGCAGACGCAAGGTAGCGAATTTTATCGATTGGAAGTGTTGATTCTTCCAACATTTTTGATCATTTGAGCACCAACGGCACCTGTAGCACCGACAACAGCAACTGTGTATCCCATAGTAAAACCTCTTTCGGAATTTTCTATCAATTTAGTTTAGTGAATCTATTATACTACGTTTAAGCCCAGTTGAAAAGGGTTAAAAACGCCAAGAATAAAGAAAATCCCTACCAAATGGTAAGGGATAGAGGCATCTTTCGATGAGGTAGCAGGTTCACACAACTACTCAAAGGTCCGCTCCTGCGTTACAATTTAATGTAGACCTCCTCAGCGCAAAAGGCTCTAAAGAGCCAATCGACTCATCGCATGTTTCTATTCTAGCATAATGAACGCAAGAGTCAAGCTCTTGATTTCTATAAATACTTACTTCCCTCACGAATGCTAAGAGATGCCATTTGATGCGCAACCCAACCGATAGCCTTGTTAAAAATGAAAAAGCCGAAGATCAGTCTGTCCAAAAGTTGTCCGCCCTGCGTTACAATTTATAACCTCAGCGCAAAAAGGCTCTAAGAGGACTTTGTATTCTAGCAGTCAATTCTTTATAAATACGCATAAGCTGGTGGTTTGATAGCATGTTGACGTCTCAACCCAAAAATCTCATCCAAACTCCAACCGATAGACGTTAATGAAAAACTATTGTCTTGGATTTCAGCTAGGGTTTGTATTCAATTCTTTACGCATAAGCTGGTGGTCGATGGCAATACGTCTCAACCAAAAATCCTCATCAAGACCCATTGGCGCACACGATATTCTTGGTTTCTGGATGATAATCGGTCCAACTGATCTATACTGTCCCACCATGATTTGGTTTGAGCCAATTCCTTTAGCTTTGAAAAAATCTTCAGGTCTAAGCTCCTTCTTCTTTTTATCCAGATAATCCATAGCAATATATTGAAACTCACGGTAAGGTTGCTGCCAACACTCTTCCACAAAAGTCAATCAATTGGATTTTTTATGAAAGGCTTAAAAAACTCTCTTTCAATCTTTTTGAGAATTGGTTTTGAACGCCAAGAAAGCTTCTTTATTTTCATATAAGCTTCCATTGCTGGGACTTTCGTTGAATCAGCTTGGTCTTCTAACAATTTCAAAAGAATGTTTGTATCCATATGATTTCTTCTTTTTACATCAAAGGTCCAATCAAAGAAAAGAGATAGCCACCTAGACGATGAGCCATAGGCATTTTTGACAAACTTTCCAGAAAGTAACTTCCTCTGAGAGGGCTTGGGTTTTCTCAAAATCTTGTTCAATCTTAAGTACTTCGAGATTTTTGTAGATATACACCCATCTTTTCAAAATTTTGATAGAGACTGGCAGTCTGTATTAATGGTTCCTACCACAGCTTGTTGGCTATCAGAAACATAAATTTTAGCATGGACAAAGCCTTGGGTATAACGGAAAATACGGACGCCAGCATCTAAGAGGGCTTTAAAATAGGTCGTCGCAATATCAAAGGCATACTGTTTATCTGGAATCCTTAAGCATAATGATACGAACATCTACTCCTCGTTTGTCGCAAAAAGTCATAGCTCTAACCAATTCGTCATCCAATATCAGATACGGCGTCATGATGTGAACATAATCGGTCGATGTATTCAGTAAATGAAGATAAACATCCTCCAGCCACCTTATAAGTCAACGGTGAATTGCCATAAGGGAGTACAAAGCCCTGACTCTTTCTTTGTTGAGGTTTTCTTGCAGATAGTACTCCACATCCCTTTTATCCTCTATTCCAGTCACTGTCCACATGGTCAAAAAAGAGAGCTTTTAGCGTTTGAACTGCTGAACCATCTAATCGAAGGGCTGTGTCCTTCCAATGACCAAAGGTTCTCGTTTATTGACATACTCATCAGCAATATTAACGCCACCAGTGTAAGCAACCCCGACCATCAATCACTGTAATCTTTCGATGGTCTCGGTAATTGTAAATAGGTTGATAGAATGGCCTGGACTGGTGAGAAGGCCTGAGCTTTATCCCAACCTTTCTTGTGCAAGCGCTCAATATAATCATAGGACAAGGTGGTCATCTCATTCATTCCATCAAACATGACACGAACGTCAGACCTGCCTTGGCCTTCTCCTCCAAAATAGCTAAAAATCTCACCCCACATAGATCCCTTCGTCAATGATGAAATATTCCCATGAAGATATAACGCTCGGCCTTTTTTCAAATCCTCAACAAGGCTGGAAGCATGTCATCTCCAAGTGGAAAATAGGCAACCCTGTGCCTCTGTAGATAGGAAACTGTGCTGGACTATGCTCCAAAAAATAAGCTAATTTCTGTAATTGGCGATCACTTTGGATAAATAATCAGCAACTTAACTGGATCGGTGCTTAAATGGTTTGAAGCCTGCAATGTAATCCTCAATACTTCTTTTAAGCGTCTCACACCCAAATCAACTAACGAAAAGTAAAGCAGAGACGTCCCAAAAATTGGAAAGAGGGCAATGATAATTATCCAGGACAGTTTGGAACGAGAAACCATGGAACGATTGAGCAAGTAAAGAAGGTAAAGACACTCAACAAGTGTTCCCATAAGATAATGGATGGGAAATGCTCTTGTAGGCTGAGATATGAAAAGACAAGAAAGACCAATTCCAGTAAGAAGAACAGGAGAATGGGAACCTTTCGGTTAAGTAGAATTTTTGGTCCATCTAGGAGGGCTTTTTGAGGTAACAGTCTAGCACTTTGTTCTTGAGTCATAAAAACCTCTTTTCGTATAAAAAACATCTTCTATGCTGAATAATTTATGGATTGTTTCAAGTGATATGGAGTTTTCATTTTCATTTAGCTACTACTCATAACAGCTCTTACTTGATTTTTCTCACCGGCCTTCGGATCGTCTTTTTTTGCATCCAGACGATATCATGCCATTGTTAAACTTATAGCCAATCTTTGGGAAATGAGCCACTTGGACATAGCCCCGCTTTTCATGCATGGAAAATGCTTTCGCTTCGTTCGGGACTGCGATACAGGCCAGAAAGCGTAAGTAGGCCTCGTGTGCTTGTAGCTCTTCTTCTAAGGCCGTATAAAGGGCCGATCCAATCCCTTGTCCCACGCGCTTCTTTTGCTACATAAATAGATAATTCAGTGGTCCAATCATGTAAGGCAAAGGCGTGCATTGGAATGAGTGCATAGCATACCCCACAACTTTTCCATCCACTTCTGCGACCAAATATGAAATTGAGTCGCTGCTTTTTGTGATGCGATTCAATTCTTGGACAGTCGGCACATCAAACCCCAAAGGTAATGGCTACCCCTGTCACATAAGGTTGGTAAATCGCCGGATAGCTGTTGCATCGCTGAGCCGAACGGGTCGAATCATCATGGTGGCCTCCTAATTAGATTATACCTAGTATACCGATATGCCTTATCACTGTCAATGAAGAGAGGGGAAAGATCTAATAGTTTTATTTTTTTTGTAAAAGGATTTATAGAAAAGAGGTTGAGAAATCCAGTCTCAACCTCCTTTAGTTTATTCCGGCTTTTATTTGAAAATTGGCTATTGTAGAGCTCATAGTAGAATCCTTTAGTCTGCTAACAAGGATTGGTGATTTCCTTGCTCGATGATTTGGCCATCTTTGAGGACAAGGGATTTTATCTGCTTCTTTGAATGGTAGACAAGCGGTGAGCAATGACAAAGCTAGTCCGCCCTTTCATCAAATTCTTCATCGCTTTTTGAATCAAGAGTTCTAAACGCGTATCGACGAAGGCGCCGCTTCATCAAAATCAAGATTTTAGGATCCGCTAAAAGCGCACGCAAATGGTTAAAGTTGCTTTTTGTCCTGCAGAAGATGTTACTTGATTCCTGTCTATTTCATGTGTTAAACTACCCAGGTAGGGTACGGATAAAGTGGTCGACATTGGCAGCCTTAGCAGCTTCAACAATTTTCTTCGTCAGTCGCTTGATTACCAAAGGAAGATTTTCCCTGATAGTTCCTTCAAAAGCCAAGCATCCTGAAGCACCATACCAAATTGTTTGCGGCAATCCTGGCGAGACAGATGACGAATATCATGACCATCGACCGAAATAGATCCCGGCAGTCACATCGTAAAACGCATGAGTAAATTTTAATCGTTGATTTTTCCGGCACCAGTCGGTCCGACAATGGCCACTATTTCACCAGGATTAACCTCAAGATTAAAGTCACAATCAAAGGTTTGTCAGCCACATACTGAAGTCCACATGCTTTTAAAGCTAACTTGGCCTGTCAAATCTCCGTCAAGGTTTCTGTTACATCTAGCTACTTCATCGGTTCATTCATCAGTTGGAAAATACGGGTCCAGAAGACGATTTAGCACTTTGTAGCGTCCGCCAACTGAGTCAAGTTTTGAATAGGTTGGTTAATCTGCCAAACGTACTGAACAAAGGCCTGCATATTACCAACCGTCAAACGACTCAGCCAAGACTTGCAAAACCACCCAAAAACAGCGATAATTAGATAGGTCAAATCAGATAAAACCATTAAAACCGGCATCATGAGTCCTGAAATGAAATTAGCCTTAAACCCACCTTCTGAAGGTCTTCTGTGATTTCTTTAAAATCATCCAAAGATCTATCCTCACGGCCAAATAGTTTAAGGACATTTGAAGCCAGTCAGATTTTCTGCTTGAACAAAACCATTAAGAGTACCTTAAACATCAGCCTGCTCTTTAAAGTAAGGCTGAGACTTTTTATGATAAATCGGGCACCAAAGAATGTAATCGGAATGGTGATGACCACTAGCCCCAGCTGGAATGTTTTAAGTAAAGCATGCTCCAATAACCAAGGCTAGGTAAAGATGGCATTAACGATTTGTAAGAATGACTGTTGCAAGGCATTAGATACAGTTTCGACATCGCTAGTAAAAACGGCCCAAGAAATCCCCAAACTGATGCCGGTCAAAATAGGAAACCGAATGTGATTGATTTTCTGAGACAAATCATTTCGCATGTCCTGAACGGTCTTTTTTGCACAGCATTGGTCATAAAATAGTTGGAATAGTAGGATCCCAACTCATAAATAACCCCACGGAATAGATAAACAACGAGAACCAAAAACCAACATAGGAGGTATTGATATGAGCACCTTCCACACCTTTTGATGGCCAGCGTATTTTTAGTCAACTCGGTAATAGCAAAACCCAAAACAACGGGTTCAAGGACACTCATGATGACACTAACAATTTTTTTAAGGAAAATGGCTAGGCAAAGTGGGAAACGATAAGCCTGCAAGTAGGACCAAAGGCGGCCAAAACTTGAGGAATGATTTGTTTCTTTTATTATTCTTCATTTCGACCTCCTTCTAGTCTTCTGTAAGACTCTTTGATTCAATTGAAATTAGCAATTTCACGGTAAATCTCATTGTTTCCATAATTTGCTTTCGTGACGGCCACGACCAACGATTTCACCATTATCAAGAACGATAATCTGGTCTGCATCCATGATAGTCCCCACACGTTGAGCTACAATCAAGACTGTCGCATCCTGGGTCACTTTTTTCAGACGACGACGCAAGGTTGCATCAGTCTTGTAGTCCAAGGCAGAGAAGGAATCGTCAAAGATGTAAAGGTCGGGACGTTTAACCACAGCACGTGCAATTGACAAACGCTGCTTCTGTCCCCTCAGAAAGGTTGCTACCACCCTCAGCCAAGTGAGAATCGTAGCGTTCTTCCTGTACTGTCAATAAATTCCTTGGCTTGAGCCACATCAGTAGCTTGATTCAATTCTTCATGACTGGCATTTTCCTTACCATAACGGATATTTTCACCGATAGTCCCTGTAAAGAGTAGGGCTTTTTGTGGAATAAAGCCAATCTTACTGGACGCAGAGCCTTAAGATTGTAGTCACGGACATCTACACCATCAACAAAATGCGTTCCAAGTGTTACATCATAAAAGCGTGGAATCAACTGCACAAGTGATGATTTTCCTGAACCCGTAGATCCGATAAAGGCAATGGTTTCACCTGGTTTAGCCTGAAAGAAATATTGTGTAGACAGGACTCTCAGTTTCACCAGGATAGGCAAAGGTCACATTGTCAAACTCCAAATATCCTTTTAGTCTCAGTCTCTGTTACCCCATTCTCATTTGGATCAATAGAAATAGGCATGTCCATGATTTCCTTGAGACGACGGCTAGAAACCGCCGTACGAGGATACATGGTAAAGGACAATCGCCACAATCATAGCAATGATGATCTGCACAAATAGGGGTTCTGTCAAACCAGTTAGTTTGAACAATTTATTCGAGTTTTCTGCGTAGACTTCATTTTCAGCCGCAAATTCTCTTGCTGAATTCTTCACGGGCAAAGGCACGAATCACACGAAGTCCAGTCAACTTTTCACGCGCAAATTGATTGAGATGGTCGAGGGTCTTTTGTTGTTTCTCAGAAAGAGGACGTGTCTAACTGCCACATACCATACGACGACCGCAAAAAGAAATGGTACAGAAACCGCTACAATCCACGCTAAAGAAGGACTAGTTGTCAGAATCAAGAGAACACTGGAAACCATCATCAAGGGTGTGATGACCCCCATCTTCAACATAGAATCCGCAAACTGCATCAAAACAAAGGCATCCGAAGTCAAGCAGTTAACCAATGACGATATCTCCGATTTGCTCATACTCGCATGCAGTACTCCTGTAACTTTAAGCATAGAGGTCGTACGCATATCGCGCACCATGGTGGTCGTTAGTTGACCAACCGCGTAAGACAAGATAATCCGTCCCACAATCCCAAGTAAAATAATCGCAAACATGACCCAGCCCCAGAAATACAAGCCGGTCCACATCACGCGGGTTAATCCCCTCATCAATCATGCGAGCTTAGAATCGTTGGCAAGCCCAAATTGACAATGACCAAAACAGGACCGCTGAAAATAGATTCAGGGCTAGCCACTTGGGATACTTTTTTCAAGTAAGACCAAATATATAGCATAGATGATTCTCCTTTTCCATAAATAATAACCTTGATCACACAGAAAAAGAGGGAGTGAGACGAAATCATTTTCAAAAAGAAAATCATTCCTGCCCCAGTCCCATCTGTAGTCTCATTCATTATACCAAACCAGTCATGTGCAAAAAGTAAAAGAGCAGGTTTCCCCGCTCTACAGTCGCTTTATTTTGTGCGTTTGAGTTTAGCATTTTTAAGAATCATAAGATCCCCTTTGGTTGCTATTACTTAACTTAGAAAGATCAAATGTCAAATAGTCACCATCGACCTTGTATGTAATCTTTTTCTCCACTACCATCTTTTGAAGCGATTGTTTTTCTCTTTTGATTGATTTTGACATCATAAGATCGCTCATTCTTTTGACCAGCGACTTCACCCGCGATGCTGAGGGTTCCTTTTGAATCTTTGATCTTAATAGAAACTTCAAAATTAATAACGTCTCCAATAGACTCTAATTGACTACCTGATAAGCCCTGCTCCTCAAAATTTTCTTGAGTTCTGTTTTGATGGTTTGTAGACATAAGTCCCATTATCACTTTTGGCACCACATGCCACCAAGAGGACTGTTTGCCAAAAACTGCAACAAAAGCTAAAAGAATACGTTTAATATTTTTCATAATCAATCTCCTAATGTATTTTATAATCTGATTTTACCACTATTTTAATACCGATTCAAGATGTTTTAAAGAAGAAAAAAAGAGCAGATACTCTGCCCTTCTCTTTGTATTATTTTGTACGTTTGAATTTAGCGTTTTTTGAACATTTCCAAAGTTCATGACCTGAACTCTTTTTCACCAGATAAATCAAAAGTGAACACATCTCCAGATACTTTGTATTTAACCTTTTCGCCTTCACCTATTTTAGATTGAAGAGTTTTTTTTTTTGTTGGTCAACTTTCATATCAAATGATTGGTCTGTTTTTTAATCCCATCATTTCACCTTTAATTTTAAGGCTACCTGTTTTTATCTTTAATGGTCACTGAAACTTCCAATTTAACATTGTCAATCAATGCATCAACACTTGAACTTGAGCACCTTTGTTCTTCAAGGATTTCCTTCACTTCAGATTTTGCAGGTTTTGTAGACATAAGTCCCTGTTGTCACTTTTGGCACCACATGCCACCAAGAGGACTGTCCAAAAAACAGCTACTACAGCCAAAAGAATACGTTTAAAAGTTTTTCATAACTTCTCCTTTTTAATTAGATTAAACCAATTATAACAACAATTCAGACACATCGGCAATGAAATATTACAAATGTAATACTTTGTAATATATTTATCAAATAATATTAAACAATTAAAAGGGAGGATCCGTACCTACCATTTCTTTTATTTGATCTTTTTACTTCATAAAATTTTATAAAATTTATATAGATGTCGGAATTACCCTGCCAGAATCACTTACATCTTTGGTTGTTAATACCCACCAGAAATTTGATAAGTAATTTTAGTCTTACTATATTCACTTTCCAATATAATTGTTTTAGCTTTTGATCAAACCTTAAAATCATAGGGTTGATTGGTATTTTAAACATTTGGATTTTTATTTGAACCTTTATAACCCCTTTTTGTCCTTAATGATAATAGAAACCCTAAATTTATAATCATCTGTGATAATAAGGGCAAGTTCACTTGGTAGCATCTCCCTCACTTCTTCTGTTGTGGGTCTTCGAATACATAAGTCCCATTATCACTTTTTGGACCAGGCTACCAAGAAGACTACTGCAAAAAACAGCAACTAAAGCCAAAAGAATCTGTTTAAAATTTTTCATACCTTCTCCCTTATTTCATAGAATATCCCTATTATAGCAACAATATTTTCGTATCTCAATGAAATATTTGATGATACGGGACTTGTAAAAAGGTATAAAAAAGAAAGAATGCAAAAAAAACCGAGGCCTAAACCTCGGTTTTTGATTTTGATTGGAAACTCTATTATTTAAGAGTAACTGAAGCTCCAGCTTCTTCCAATTTACCTTTGATTTCTTCAGCTTCAGCAGCTGCAACACCTTCTTTGATGACACCAGGTGCACCATCAACAAGTTCTTTAGCTTCTTTAAGACCAAGACCAGTGATTTCACTGTACAACTTTTGATAACGCCGACTTTCTTGTCGCCTGCAGATGTCAATTCGATATCGAATGAATCTTTAGCAAAGACCAGCGTCAGCGCAAAGACCAGTCAAAAGAACAGCTACAGGAGCAACGCAGTTACACCAAATTCTTCTTCGATAGCTTTTTACAAGGTCGTTCAATTCAAGGATTGAAGCTTTTTAATTTCAGCAATAATGTTTTCAATGTTCAATGCCATTGTTATTTCCTCCAAATAAGTTTTAATTTTATATTTTTATTTTTTGTAGAAGAAGCTACGTTGCGTAGCTTAAGATTAAGTCTGCGTCTTCTTTGTTGTCTGCAACCGCTTTGACTGCAAGAGCAAAACGTTGCGCACTGGCGCTTGAAGTACAGAAAGGAGCATAGAAAGAAGTCCTTCGCGGTTTGGAAGAGTTGCAAGTGCAAGAATCTCTTCTTTAGATGCGACAGCGCCTTCGATTGCACCACCTTTAATTTCAAGTGCTTCAGCGTCTTTTGCAAAATCGTTCAAGATTTTCGCAGGTGCGATAACATCTTCGTTAAAAATGCTACTGCAGAAGGTCCAACGAATACAGATGCAAGATCTTCAAGACCAGCTTTTTTTTTCAGTCGCACGACGCAAGATTGAGTTTTTGATAACTTTAAACTCAACTTCGCTTCTCGCGAAGGTTGCGACGGAGAACTGTATCTTGCTCAACTGTCAAACCGCGAGAATCTACAACGACGATTGATGCAGCAGCTTTCATTTTTTCAGCTACCACGTCAACAAGTTCCGCTTTTTAGCAATAATTGCTTCACTCATTAGTGTGTTTCACCTCCGTAATTATTTTGCTTGGGGAATTTTTCCAAAAGAAAAACGCGCCCAAACCTAGACACGAAAGTACAATACGCTTCTTTAATTGATACGTTTTGTCCTCGGTAGGATCTTTATGAGTCGAGCTCCCCTACTGTCTTAGGCAGTTTTTTTCAAACCATAGATTGTTTATCACATATAAAAAAGAATGCAAGTACTTTTTTGCAAACTTTTTTATATTTTTTAATCGTTGTAGAGACTCTTGATATTATTTAACCAAGCATAGGCCAGTCCCATTAGGACTCCTCCTCCTACCCAGTTGGCAAAGAAGGTTACACTATAATGACGTAAAATATTTAAAAACTCAAAATGTGGCAATTGGCTAGAAACAGAATTAAAGCTCAATAATGAGAAGGAAGCAAAGTTTGCTGCCAAGTGTTCATTGGTCATAAAGACAAACATATAAATAGCAGAAAGGGCTAAGAGTACCTTCGCTGTTTCATCTTTGAAATATAGATAAGAAAGAATAGCAATATTTACAAAGATATTGGCAATAACCCCTTCAAAGAAAACCACTTTGATTGCTTCGTTGAGTTTATTTTCTGCTACCGTGGCTAGGAAACCTTTTGGGTCGATATGTGCAAAAGGCAGTTGTTTGATTGAAAAGAAAAGCGACGATTAAAGCACCAATAAATTAAAGAAGGTACAATAAAGAAGAATCTCCAACGCTTTCTTCCAATGAATTTTCTTTAGATAGGTCCCTGCCGTCAAATACATCATATTCGAGGTGGTTAATTCCGCATTTAAGAATAAGAGGTAAACCAAGCCCCAAGCAAAGATGAATGGAAATAGAAAACGACCAGATCCAGGTAAGAAGGTATTCAACAAGTCTGCGGCAACTGCACCGACTGCAGTACTTAAAGTAAGAAAACTCCAGCAAAAATAGAACGAACAGCATACCGAGTTTTGGACTTCTGATAAAGGTCCTCTTTCTTATTACAAGACAGCATACCGAATGAAATTAGATTCAGACATAAAAATCTCCTTTATAAAATGTTTGTGAATAAAATCATTATAACATAGAAAGAGGCCTTTGAAAAGGTTTGCAATACAAATTTTGAAAAAAAAAAATTCCGATTTATTTCGCTCGTATATCAATAACATCTACAAAAAAGCAGATTCATGTCTACTTTTTTTTTGAATCAATTCAAACGATTAGCCCAAAATATCCAAATTAAGGATTTCTTGAGAAGTAAACTGTTGACGATATGATTGTATACCGTACCTGTAATACCACCTGAACATTAGGTGAATCATATTGAGTCAAATTATAAGTTTCAATGATGTGGTTTAGTTTTGCGTAGTAACTTGTATCGGTAGCATAAACCCCAGTCAAAGCACTGTTGCATCTGGTAACTAGATGTGTTGCTTTTCAAGCCCCCAAAATGTCCTTGTTTCAAACAGCTACATAGTCTTGTAATGATTCATAATAAGACGGATAAGAACGGAATGCATCATTAATTGTATAAGCATTTCTGCACCATAAATCTTCCCACGTTTGCATTACGGCAGATTGACCATCATAACTTCCTTTAATACCAAAGAGATTGTAATGGGGATAAGAAGCCAAGCCCGGACTGACCTGATCCACTTTCAAGGATGGCTTGGGCAATCATTACAGAGGCATAAAGGTCATTCTCTTGACCGAGTTGACGCGCAGATTCTCCAATTTGTGAAATAAAAGCTTCTGTAGGATCTGAATACGTTTGGTAAGTTTCCATCGTTTGCACCAACTGACGTTACGTGCTCACTCATAGCAGCCTACAAATGTCCCCACTGCTAATACCGAAACAATCAAACTAAATAATTTCGTCTTTATTTCGTATTTTCTTTTCATTATACAATTTATCTCCAATTAATTTTTTTATCATCTTTTATCTTTATATAAATTATACCATATAAAACGACAAAAACAAGGAAGATTTTATTACACTTGTATTACAATTGCGAGATAAATCCAAAATAAAAAATGACATTTTCATGTCATTTCAATTTATTTCGTAAAATGTATTTTCCAAAATAGCATCCCATGACTTCTAGTCCTTCCCGGGTTACAGAAGAAAAACGATAAAGGTGTCAGCTGGATCAAAAGTTTTTTTGATGATCGATTCGTGTTTATTCCATTTTCCACGCGGAATCTTATCTGCTTTAGTAGCAACTAAGATCACAGGGATCTCATAATATTTTAAGAATTCATACATCTGGACATCATCTGCTGAAGGTTCATGACGAAAATCGACTAGGCTAACGACTGCTTTTTAAGTTCTCACGACTAGTGAGGTATTCTTCCGTCAATCATCCGCCCCCACTTCTCGCGCGCTCCTTTTTAGAGACACGTGCATAACCATAACCTGGTACGTCTACCAAACGGGTTTATCATCGATATTGAAGAAATTGAGCAATTGGGTTTTTTGGTTTCCCAGATGTTCTGGCCAGGTTCTTTCGGTTTAAGAGAGTATTAATAAAAGAAGACTTGCCGACATTGGATCGACCGGCAAGTGCAACTTCTGGAATCTCATCTTGAGGATAATGACTCTTATTTGCGCTGGCTTAAGAGGATATCCGCATTATGTGTGTTAATTTCCATATTTTGTCTTTCTAGGCTGTTTCGAGAATTGGTTTTTCAGTTCCGTCTACTGCTTCTTTTGTAATTCAACAAGTTTGACATCTTCTTGACTTGGAATTTCAAACATGACATCCATCATCGTTTCTTCGATAATCGAACGAAGTCCACGAGCTCCTGTTTTTCTTTCGATAGCTTTATTGGCAATCTCTTTGAAGAGTCATCATCGAATTCCAATTCAACGTTATCATAAGAGAGCAAGGTTTGATATTGTTTTTACCAAGGCATTGCGTGGCTCTTTCAAGATACGGACAAGGTCGTCAACTGTCAATTGCTCAAGAGCAAAGCAAAGACTGGAAGACGTCCGATCAATTCTGGGATAATCCCAAATTTTTGAATATCTTCCGCAACGATTTCTTGCATGTAAGAGCTTGATTCATCAATAGCTTTATTGTTCTTACCGAAACCGATGACTTTTTCACCGAGACGTTGCTTAACAATTTCTTCGATCCCGTCAAAAAGCTCCACCTACGATAAAAGAGGATGTTCTTGGTATCCACTTGGATCATCTCTTGTTGCGGGTGTTTGCGTCCACCTTGAGGTGGGACACTAGCGACGGTGCCTTCGATAATCTTCAAGAGAGCTTGTTGCACCCCTTCACCAGAAACGTCACGTGTGATAGAGACATTTTCACTTTTCTTAGCGATCTTATCGATTTCATCGACATAGATAATGCCTCGTTCAGCGCGCTCGATATTGAAATCAGCTGCCTGAAGAAGTTTCAAGAGAATGTTTTCAACGTCTTCTCCTACATAACCAGCTTCTGTCAAGGCTGTTGCATCGGCAATAGCAAATGGGACATTCAAGCTACGTGCTAAGGTCTGGGCCAAGAAAGTCTTACCTGAACCAGTCGGTCCAATCATGAGGATGTTTGATTTTTTGTAATTCAACATCTGTCTCATCTTCGCGCGTATCGTGGAAGTTAATGCGTTTGTAGTGGTTGTATACTGCTACAGCAAGGGCACGTTTGGCACGATCTTGACCGATCACATAGTGGTTCAAGATATTGAGCAATTCGATTGGTTTTGGAACTTCGCTAAGGTCAGCAAGAACTTCTTCTGCTAGCTCCTCACGGATAATTTCTTGTGCTAACTCTACATTCATTACAGATAAACGCATTGTTCCCTGCAATGATTTTTTGGACTTCATCTTGACTTTTTCCGCAAATGAGCAATAAACCATCATATCATTATTTTTTTTGATTCGTTGGCATGTATTTCCTCTTTCTGTCATTTTCTATTTCTATTTAGTTTAAAATAAGGTCATGTAAAGGCGTGAATAGAATTCACAAGATTGGTAAAAGCATTTAGTAAGAATAAAATAGCGAGGCCAAACCGTTTTTACGAAAAGTTTGTAAGGCACAAATCATACAGATGACGCACAAGACAGCTGTAAAAACCAAAGACACTTCGCTCCATTAATCTAAATCCTTTCTCTTGTAATAGGTGACAGTAAAATCATATGGATTCTTCTCATCTTTTGGATGATGGACTTGACGTACTCTTTCATAGCGGTTTCTCTTCAAATGTTGGTGCCAATGTATCGCCATCCATATCTGCATGAATCATGGTCTGGATCACCTCTTCTAGCTGGTCAGAAAAGAGCCTTAAAAATCTGACTGCCTCCAATAATGTAAAGATTCTTCTCTTGGTTCTGAAACCAGTCCAAGACTTCTTCCTTGCTGTGCATGACGAGTACAGCGTCATTTTTCAGGATCATAGGCTTGATCTTGCGTTAAGATAATGCTGGTCCGACCTGGTAGAACCCTTTTTTTCATTCCATCAAAGGTCACTCTTCCCATGAGAATTGCTTGTCCCATGGTCGTTTCTTTGAAATGTTGAAGCTCAGCTGGCAGATGCCAAGGCATGACTTGGTCCTTTCCAATAATGCCATTTTCAGTTTGAGCCCAGATACCAATAATCTTTTTCATTCTCTCATCCTTTACACTGATACTTCTATTTTATCAAATTTTCTTATAAAAGACAGATTTCAACTATCTAGTTTGGAGGATATTTTTAAATACAAACAGAAAAAAACCGCGAGGAATTCGCGGTTTTTCTTAGCCCGTTAGCTTAGTCTTCATTTTGCGTTTGGCAAATCCGAAAAATGAGTAGAAAAAATAATATTTTTAAATTTAAATCGCAAGGTCGAACTTCAACTGTGGTTTCACTGGATCATAGTCGACCAATTCAAAATCTTCTGGTTTGATGTCAAAGAAATTGGTTCCATCTGGTACATTCAAAACCAAGCGAGGCTGACAATTAGTCGCCTCCACGACGGAGCAATTCTTCTGCTTGTTCAAATTGATTATCATAGATATGAAGGTTATTAATGAAGTAAAAGAACTTCCCGACCTTCCAACCAAAGTGTTTGGCAATCATCATCTGAAGGGCTACATATTGCATGGCATTAATATGGTGGGCTACCAACATATCATTAGAACGCTGGGTCAGGGTCGCATCTAGATAGATCTCTCCTTCTACACGACGCACGTCAAACATGGTCTGAAAAGCACATGGCAAGAGTCCTTCTGTCTCCTCAAAAGCATCATAATCCCAGAGCGAGATGATATTGCGACGATTCCAAGGATTGGCTTCTAATTGCTTAAGGATCTTATTCGTAATGTCATGCTTTTTGACCACTGCTCCATAGCGCTGTCCAATCGTCCGGCTATCTCCAACTTCCCAGTCATTCCAGTAATGGACATTGTATTTTTCTTCTAAGATATCTAAACTATTAGACTGATCTTGATAAATCCAGAGCATCTCTTTGATGGCTGACTTTATAGCGATGGGACGAAGGGTGGTGATAGGAAATTCGCCTTTGCGAGATCAAATTCCATAAAGGCTCCAGTAATGTACTTGGAGTTGGCAGTTCTGCCATCCTTGTATTTGGGACGCTTGCTCTGACCAGACCCCCTTCTTCCATAATTTTACGAATATATTCTTTAAATACTATATCTGCTTTTGTCATATACACTCCTTGAATCCGATTTTGCATTCATTATAACACAGGACAAAAGAAAAAAAAAGATGCAAGCATCTGCTAGATCTCCTACTTGACGTCTCATTGTAAAACAAAGGGATCCGCACCAATGACACCGGCATCATTTCCCCAAGGTAGCAAGAGCCAATTGTGTTGATTCACACGCACTTGTGGGAATGAGTTTTCTTCAAAGACTTTGCGCACTCCTTCAAAAGGAATTCACCTGCACTCCACCACCGATAACGATCTTAGATGGATTTAAAGTTGAACCAATGTTGGCGGCAGCAAGCCCAAGGTAACGTGAGAAGTTCTTATAAACGATCAAAGCAAGAGCATCACCCTCTTTTGCTAGATCAAAGACAGTTTTAGCGGTCACTTCTTCACCATTGTCGATCAAGACTTTCAATTGAGAAGTCTCCCTCGTACTCATCCGCATAACGACGAGTCAAGTTGACGATACCAGTTGCAGATGCAACCGTTTCAGAACACCCTTTTTACCACAGGTACATTGGATTGGATCATCAAAATCAACAGTGATATGACCAAGCTCACCAGCAGCTCCACGCACACCATGTAAGAGGCGACCTTCAGCGACGATTCCCCGCCGACACCTGTTCCAAGAGTCATAAACACGACATCAGGCTGATTTTCACCAGCACCTTTCCAACGTTCACCCAAAGCGGCAACGTTGGCATCATTATCAATGAAAAATGGAATATGAAGTGCACTTTCGATCTTTTCTTTGACTGGTTGAAGACTCTTCCAGTTCAAGTTATAGGCACCGATAACTGTACCTTTTCACGGTCAACGACACCAGGTGATCCCATTCCAATTCCTTGGAATTCAGAAGCATCAAGCCCAAGCATCTTCAAACGATGCGCGATTGATTCAATCATATCATCAACAATATGACTACCTTCATCTAAAATGTTTGTCTTAATAGACCATTTTTCTTGAACTTCTCCATCCAAGGTAAGAATGGCAAATTTGATCGAAGTTCCTCAAGGTCAATCCCAATAATTTTTTTTAGACATCTATTACTCCTTTCAACCTGTAAACACTTACAGTTCTATTATATCAGACTTTTGTCAAACGCAAAGGTTTGCACGTAACTTTTTCTCAACTTTTTAACAAGAAACTGAAGGATTGAAGACCTAGGACAAGGAAAATCAATCCAATAATATTAAGTAGAAAAACACTGATGGACAACGGACTGACAATTAAAAATAGGCCAGTAAAAGTTGGATCAAAGCAAAGAAAATATATCGCTTGGATAGTTCTTCAACCTTTCTCAGTAGAAATTGGCTTTTTCGGAAGTTTAAAATCGAACGATAGATCAGCCAAATCCCTAAAGTGACTGGAAAGACAATCGGCAAGGTCTTGTAGCCATAGAGCAGTAAGTAGACTGCAAAAACTAAGGCGACCATGCTGTGAAAGAGCTGTTGCTGCTGAATGATACCAGCTTGGCGCAATCGGTAATAGCGTGAAAACGAGAAAGGGAGATTAAAAAGAAACCACAGGAAATCAACCAGCTAAATGAGCCAATGTGCTCAATCGGATTGATAAACAAGACGATACCGATAATGGTAAAAATAGTGGCTGAAATCCCAAAGGGATATCCGGTTCAATTGATTCATAGGGCCTCCTTATTCATCTAATTCGCTCAGATATTCATAGCGGTCATACTTTTCAAGCAGTCGCTCATTTTCCTGATCAATTCCTTTTGAAGGGCTGACAATTTGCCAAAGTCAGAGCCGTTTTCATTCATCTCCACTTCAATCTCTGCAATCCGATTTTCAATGGCCTCGATATCTGCTTCAATGCTCGCCCACTCTTGCTTTTTCCATGTAGCTCATGCGCTTCTTCTCTTCTTTTGGCTTAACCGGTTTCTCTTTTTCATCCTTGTGACTGGCCGTTACTTGAGCTGCTTCAAAGGCTTTTTCATCCAGGTAATCCGTATAATTGCCAAAGAACTCCCGATGCCACCATTTTCAAAAGCTAAGATCTTACTTGCCACCTTATCAAGGAAATAGCGGTCGTGGCTAACGGTAATAACAGGGACCACCAAAGTTTTTTGAAGGAAGTTTTCCAAAACCGTCAAGGTTGCGATATCCAAGTCATTGGTCGGCTCATCGAGGAGAAGCACATTGGGTTTTTCAATCAAGAGTTTTAAGAGAAAGAGGCGCTTCTTCTCACCACCGGAGAGTTTTTTTTTTCGATCAAGGTTCCATGCATAGAGCGTGGGAAGAGAAATTGCTCCAAGAGATCTGCGATCGAAGTTGTTCCAACAGTCGTCTTGACTTCCTCCGCAACCTCTTGTAGAAAATTAATCACGCGCTTGCTCTCATCCAAACCATCGATCTGTTGAGAGAAATAAGCCACCCTCACGGTTTCCCCAATGATAACCTGCCCTGACTGAGGCTGCAGTCGCTCAGCGATCAGATTAAGTAGGGTAGACTTGCCGACACCATTATCCCCTACGATCCCGATGCGGTCCTTGTTTTTGCACCAAGAGGTTAAAGTTCTGTAAAATCGGCTTGTTTTCAAAAGCAAAACTCACATCTTTAAACTCGATGACTTTCTTTCCGATTCGGCTGGTCTCAAAGTTCATCTCCAAATCCGTCTGGTTGCTTTGACCAGACAAATCTTGCGAGATCATGGAATCGATTGATCCGCGCCTGTTGCTTGGTCGCACGCGCCTGAGGGTTGACGCCGCATCAAGTCAACTCCTGCTTATAGAGTTGCTGCTTCTTATGAAGAAGGGCCGCATCACGCTCGTCTTGCTCAGCCTTTAAGCGGACATAATCCTGGTAGTTGCCCTGATACTCGATCAAGCCAGCTCGATCCAACTCAAAAGATCCGCGTCGAGATATTATCCAAGAAATAGCGATCGTGGGTAATGAAAGAGCACGGTTTTCTTAGAGTTCTTCAAGAAATTGGTCAACCATTCGATGGTATCAATGTCTAGGGTTGGTCGGCTCATCTGGTAAAGCAGGTCGTGGTGAGATAGAAAACTTGGGCCAGTTGCACCCGACGACGCAAGCCCCAGATAGATCGCCAACTTTGGCATTCAAGTCTTCAATCCCAAGTTTTGAAAGGACTGTCTTGACCTGACTCTCGATTTCCCAAGCATTGAGCGAATCCATCTCTGCCGCCATGACCTTTTCAAGACGAGGCTTGGTTCTCTTCTCGGTAATCCGTCATCAGAATTCATAATCGCGAATCAGCTGCATTTCCCGCAAATCGCTAGATAGCACCGTATCCAAAACCGTCTTATGATCATCAAAGTCTGGCTCCTGCGTCAAGTAACCAATCGTATAATCACTCTTGGCAGAAAAAGGACTCACATCTCCATCAAAGCCAGATCGACCAGACAACACATCTAACAGCGTGGTTTCCAGTTCCATTGACCCCGATCAGTCCGATTCGATCAAGTCGTGAATAATAAAGGAAATCTCACGAAAGACGGTCTTATCTCCGACAGATTTGGTTAATTTATCGACAATAAAATCGCTCATTTTTCCTCCTCTTTTTGCTTGCTGGATATAGGCGATGATGGCCTCTTTTCATTGGCCAGTTCCCCCATCGACAATGGCATATTCAATTTTTTTGTCAAAAATCTCTCTAAGGCTGGACCTGGTTGAAAACCGTATTCTTTGATCAACATGCCGTGACCACCACTTCATGCTTATCATGAATGGTCAAGCTATCATAAAACACGCTCAATGGCCAAATAATCCACACTCAAGGCATACCTTCCAGACTCTTCAGCTAGTAACGTAAACGCTTCTCATACTTGTAACACGCTTGTCTAGACTTCCTTTTTCTCAGGCTTTTAGAATCTCCAATGATCTGCTCCACCGTCTTGGCAAATTCTCTAGAGGTCTTCCATTTTTAAAGAATTTTGGAATATCTTGAATCTCTGAAAAGACCAAAGCTGCGGAGAACTTCAGAAGTTGAAAAGGTATATTCCAGCTCTATGTCAAACAAACGCTCGATCGCTTTGCGATCCTTCATCTCTGGCAGATAGTGATAGGCTCCACTGCTATCATAGCTCCTCCAAGCCCCTTGTCTCCAGTATGGGGAAAGAGTTTTATCAAACTCGATAAAAGTGCGCTCTACGAAATCTTCTCTAGTAAAGGAGCACACTCCTTCATGGCAATAAAGGTTGCCTCTTCTAATTCCGCCAAGACTGGCTTGAAAGCGAAAGCCTCGCATGATCCGGAGTATCTTCGTTAAAACCGTTCATGAGGAAGCCCAACGGCCCGAGGACCTTTGTTTCCAAAATCTTCTAGTCCATGAAGAGGTCAACAATTTCTCCTTTTTCATTTAAGGCCCAAGGCATTAACCGTAAAATCACGACGCTTGAGGTCTTCTTCTAGCGAGGCGTACAAAAGACACGGAACTCGGACGACGATAATCGACATAGATCCCCGTCCGGAAGGTCCATAATTTCTATTCTTGACCATTTTCAGGACCAAAACGGTCCCATGTTCAATACCGACATCTACTGTGCGATCAAAATCGCCTTGGTCTCTTCTGGGTATGAGGAGGAAGCGATATCGACATCGTGAATGGACGATCAAGAGAGCATCTCGGACAGATCCCCCCCAAAAATGGCCTCAAACCAGCTGCTTTAATCTTCTCTAATATTGGTAAAGCCTCCTGGAAACTCAGAAGGCATCTTTTTCTAATCTCATAGTAAGTGTTCCCAAACCATAAACAAGCTCATGACGCTTGACAACTTCTTCCTTCTAGATTTACTCCTGTCATGAAGGAAACACGATCATGGAATCATGCGACGATCCCCCGCCTTGGCTACCAAAAATACCTCTTGGCAGCGACTAGGCCAGGCAATCCGAACAGAATGGATGCATATCCCTTCAATCTGCCCCCTTCTTGCTCCATAAGATCAAATCTTCTTCATCTGTCGCACCTTGGATTCTCGCGCTTCTCAGAGATCAACTCAAGCTGTCTTAATTGCTGTTCCCTCGGTGCATCTTTTTCTTATCATGGTGCAATTCAATGATTTCCACATTTGGGGGAAATACTTGTCGCCGCTTGTGCGCAAATTGCATCAAGAGTACGGCCCCGATGGTGCAAGTTCGAGCAATCAAGCCCCCCAAATCTTTTCACGTGAAAGGTCTGTCAATTCTGAATCTGCTCAGGTGTGAAGCCAGTCGTTCCCACAACAGGCGCAAAGCCATTTTCAATTACAAAGCGAAAGTATTTTCGTAACACGACCTTTGGGCATGGTAAAATCCACCCAAACATCTGCCTCTAGACCCACAACATCATCTTTGCAGGATTAAAGACAGGGACTCCTGCAACGTCTGTCTCATCAGTAAATGGATCGATCAGCCAGCTAATTCTAACTCAGGATCTTCTGAAACCATCTTGTAGGCTGCTTTTGCCCCATTCTTCCCCAGAAACCTGCAATAATGACTTTAATTGACATAGAATTCTCCTTAAACGATAGGGATATACCCAACTGCTAAGCTATGGTCACCTAAGTGCGTCCCAATAACCCCTCAAAAAGTCGCAAAAGGAAGAATTCTACTCCTTCTTCGATGAGCAGTTGGCGAAGTGCTTCTTTTCAGGGACATTAGCATGGATGACAAAGACTTGGTAATGACCATCTGCGATATCTGATCAACAATTTCTACCAAACGTTTCATGGCTTTCTTTTTCGTCCGGACTTTTTCAAAACTTCAATGACACCTTGGTCATCATTAAAATGAAGAATAGGCTTGTTACTCAAGAGGTTCCCAAGAATGGCGCCCCATTTGACAGACGTCCCCCCAACCATGGTTCAAATCATCGACCATAATCATGATAGCAGCAGAGTACCATCAATCTGGTGTTGGACATTGGCCAACAATCTCATCAAAAGGAACAGACTACCAGCCCATTTCAAGCAATCTTCTACCATCATTCCTAATGGAGCGCTAGTGATTTTTTTGAGTCCGGAAATTCGACGGTCAAGCCTTCAAATTCTTCCTTCAAATATTGGATATTTTAATTTGAAACCAGAAATGCCTGATGACAAGAAAAAGACCAAATGGCATGCGTATAACCCGCAGCTGTCAAACCAGATGAAGACCTCTTCTAATCCTGCAACACTCGGTTGGCTAGTCTTTAGTAATTCCTTAGACATGCAGCCATCTTTTGGGTAGAACTCTCATCGTGTGTCAGGTTCTTCCCTTCAACATAGACTCCCCATCGATAAGATCGGATATCCCTTAAAATAAATAAGTCGTCGTGATGGAAGCACGTCTTGGTGGTAAATAGGCAGACGAATCCGTAATCACTGCTAATTTCATTGATTAAAACTCAAATTAATACCCGGTAAATCGAGGGCAATTTCTGTGACTTCGTAAGTCAAACAGTTGAGCATATCAAGCAAGGGCGAGCCAATTCTTCCACTTCTAAATGTACTGAATTCGCTTGGTTCATTGACATAACGACCAAACAAGTGGTTAATTTGAGTGATGGTTCCACTGATCTAAAAGCCGTCAAAAACGATCATGTAATCAAATGACAATCAAAAGGAGTTGTGTTTTGTTCTTGATCACGATTGATCAATTGTTTACATCTACTTTGTTTCAGGGATACTTTTTCTTTTTCCCACTCAAAATTACGGGCATCACAATTAATTGTTATTTGACAAATTCTTTTCACGTTGAATATCCATTTTATTCTCTAAAAATATACGTTGAAGCTTATTATATCATAATTCAGCTCAAGATACCAACGTCGAATGAGGTGATTTTTCTCTGGTACAAGAAGAAAAGGTTGGGCATTCCCAACCTTTTTTGATCATATTGGTTTTGCGGAAAGCAATCGGACTAAAATACCACTGCTTCACCGATCAATACGAACAAGATGTATAGAAGTGGTTTGATGTAAGGCGATAACAAGAAGATTCTATGAGGAACCATGAGTTCAAGCCTGCAAGACCAACAAGTGCCTGTCAATGCTGAACCTGCAATGAAGCTAGGGATGTTTTGAGCTGGTCATTTGCACCGAATGGCACCTTCTGTGATGGATGATGGACCCATGAAAACGATGTTTGTCCAAACCTGGATCATGGTTCTTATTTGGTCTTATCTGGGCAGACCCAGTTGCCACGAATGCTGCCAATGGAGGAACCATGCAGCTGCCATAACTTGGCTGCCATAACAATAGAACCACACACAAGCAACAGATTCTTAGCAAAACGGTGTACCAGCGAAGACATAAGCGGCTTTGTTCACTGAATCACCCATATCGACAGCCATCATGCCGCCGACGAGAAGTCGAGAGGACTGGCTGAGCTACCTGACAAGCTTGAAAGTTGTTAAGACCAGTATTGTTAGCAGCCATTGGAATATTGATGAGGAACATCAGAATCTATCAAACCAACTTTTAAACAATATAGCAAGAGGATGGGAGACGGATCCATCAAAGAGTGAACATTGGAAGCCTGCAAGGGCTTTGCGAAGAACTAGAACAACTCCGCCTGCGAAAACCACCCAAAGCGCCAAGGAAACCTGATGATACGGCTGCTGGTAATTCACCTTTTAGCAGCACCGAACACGATGTTTCAAAGGCTGCACCACTAAGCAGGCTAGCAATAGATCCACCGATAAACCCTGCTACAAACCAGGTTTTTCGGCGATGGAGAATCCAATGTAACCTGCAAGTACTGGAAGCATAAAGCCAAAAGGCTGCACCACCAATTGTTTTAAATTGGCTGCCTAATTTCATGGTAAGAACCAAGACTGTGACAATTGATCTTGAGGAAACTCCATGAATTTGGTCAATCAGGAAAGGCAAGGGCAATCCAAGATACCACCACCGATAACGAATGGAAGCATTTGAGATACCCCACTCATCAAGTGTTTGTAGAGGCTCACCACCAAGGCTCAATTTCTCACACTTGATTCTTGAACACTCCAGCATTTTCAGCGTGGAAGACTTCAGCTTTCCATCAAGATGGTTTGGATTAATTCTTCTGTTTGACGGATACCTGCAGCGACTGGTTTAGAAATCAATTTTTTTGCCATCGAAACGTGCTGTTTCAACTGCTTTTATCTGCTGCTATATGGCACCTTCAGCTTTTTGCTGATTTCTTCAACTGTCAAGCGGTTTCCGACACCGGATGCCCCGTTAGTTTCAACTTTGTTTATTGACTCCCATTTCTTCCCCTTTTTTTTTGATTGAGGGATTCTTCAGCCATGTAAGTGTGAGCGATACCAGTTGTACAAGCTGTTTTGGCAACGTAAGTGGTTTGTCGCTTGAAGCTGCTTCTTTGACAGCTTCTGCTTTTTTCGCTTCTTCAGCTGCAGCTTCTTGCTCTTCTGCATCAAAGGCTGCAATCACTTCATTTCCGGAGGGGCTCTTTTACACTTACGCAAACGATCCGCAAAACCTGGTTTCATAAGATTTTGACAATTCAGCAAGGGCTGCCAAAATTGAGTGTCATTGCTCACACTGGAGCAGCAATCATAAAAGGTCTGGGTTGACCATCAAGTGATTCGTAAGTCAGCACCTTTATTTGATTTAACCAAAAAGACCGTTGCTTCTTTGACAGCTTCATTTTTGCTGTGCGGCATAACAATTCGTCACCCCAAACCAGTTGATGTTTGTGCTTCACGGTTCATAATCCCAGCTTTGAAAGTTTCAAAAATCTGTCACCACACCATTGTCAAGGCGATTGGACCATTTCATTGATCACGCCTCTCTTTATCTGTTGCTTGAAAGATCAAACAACATCACGTTTAAAACGTCTTGAATTTTCATAGTTTTCTACCTCTACTTTTCATAAGTTTCTTTAATATGGATCCGCTGTCGCCAAATCATCTGAGAAGGTGGTCGCTGTGCCGGCCCTTCCCCATTTTGAAAGCTTCGGTAATACGCGTCTCCTGTCGTTTGAAGCTTCCCAGGTGGCTCCAGCTACCGCCATCTCGCCAGCTCCGACTGAATTCTTCACTTGCCGCTTTGATTGGTTTTGCGAAGTAAGTACCACTTGGACTGACAAGAAGGGAGGCACCGTCACGCCATGGAAATAATGACGTTTTGTGCTCCTTTGGCCAAGATTTCTTTGGCTGCATTCGATTTCTGGCAATTCAATCAGGTAACGCCAAAAATAGCTCCCAACTCATGGTTGTTTGGTTTGGCCAATTGATTGAACTCAAGGAATCAATCAAGGTTTGCCCTTCAAAGTCGCAAACCACTTGCGCACCTGTCGCACGAGTTGCTGCGATCAATTCTTTGTAAATGGCATTGCCAAGTGAAGATGGAACAGATCGCAAAGACTACCATCATCCGCTGTTAAGCTCGATAGGATGCTGAGCAGTTCTTGCAACTGCGCTTCCGTCACTTGGGCCATTCCATTGATTTTGTTTCCTCATCAGCTTTGATCTTGACGATGATCCGTGTATCTTGGTCCACTGTCACAAAGTTGGTTTGAAATGGCTTCACTAGTCAATACGTTTTTCAATGAAGCGTCCTGTGAAACCACCGATTAAATCCTGTCGCCAAAAGTGTTCTCGATATCAAGACGCTTCAAGACGACGACATTGATCCCACCACCGGCGAATTTATCTTCCGAAACCATCCGTTTGACGGCCCCGTCTACATGATCCGAGACGAACAATATAGTCAATCGCTGGATTCAGTGTTGCTGTATAAATCAAACCTCTATAACCTTTTTCTTTTAAAACCTTTAATCGTTGCGGTTCACGATGATTGGTGATAATCATGGCTCTCGCTTGATCAGACCACTTTGACAAAAGACGTCACCCCAATTTTTGAATCATCCGCTAGGATAGGTTTTTGCATTTCACCGATAAATCGCACTTTTAACAGACAGATCCTTCTTCCAGGTCTGGAGTGCTGGGTGTCATCGATTCCATTCATTCCAGAAGGCCTTGTCAAAATTCAACTGACCGATTTGATTGACGCGATCCCTCGATACTAGCATCTGTAGAAGATTTTACCTTCCACCATTGACCGTCGGAACATTTTCGCTCGACCAGCAGTGCATGGTGAATCCGAGTTGGTCACTACTGTCACCGTTGGATTTACAATTTCTTGTACTAGAAGTTCATTGGTCGTCCCGGCATCGATAAAGACCACATCGTGATCTTTGATCAATTCCGCTGCCTTTACCGCAATTTTGACTTAACGAATGTTTTTGATAGATTTTCTTTATTACTTTCTTCCTCTTGGAGAAAATGCAGGCTTTCACCGCCGTGAACCGGCGAAGTTTGCTTTCAGCTTCTAGCTCATCAAGTCACGTCGAACGGTTGATTCGTCCCCAGTTCTTGTACAAAGGGTTTCTAAAGGAAACAAATTTTTCCTTCAAAACCTTTTCGAGGATAAATTGTTTTCGTTCAGACTTAAGCATTTCCTCCTCCTTTTGCAATCGATTACATGAACCATTATACTCTTTCTTCAAAAAATGTCAACAATTTTTTATCATTTTCTATCACTTTCTTTTTCAAAAATTCCAAAAAGTACAAAAAAGAGCAGGAATGAACTCATTTTGTTAAAAGAGTTCTTTTCCCACTCTCAAATTTTCTTTTAAAAGATTTTAAGCAATAAAGTGTCTAAGTATCCACTCTATTCTCAATTTGTCTTAATCATTATTTGAAGATTGTTTCTTTTTTTTTCTTGAAACCAAACAATCCAGCAAGTAGCCCAACGACAACACCTGTTGTTGCTGCTACATTTTTGGAGGAATCTGCACTTGCCACAACGGCTGGCTTCTTTTTTTTGGTTTGATTTCTTCTACTTTGGCTTCTTGTTTTGGAGCTGAAGTAGCTTTTTAGTGCTTACCTGCGGACTATTGGTACTTGTTGGAAGGACTGTTGGTCTATCCGAAAAAGTGGTTGGTTGCGAGCGGATATCCATTGGCATATCTGCTGCTTCTAAAATAGCTGGATCCATTCGTGACGCAAGATCTTCATATTGAGAATTCAATAGTTCCAAACACTGTGATAAGATTGAAGAGTAGTGAATTCGGCTTCTAATTTTTCTTTTTTATTTTCTAAATTAGCCACCGCAGCTGATAAAAACGGATTGGGCTTTGACCAATAATTCTGAGAGCATTTTAAAGTCAGAAAGACGTTTTTCAGCAGCAACCAAGCGTTCTTGCGCCGCCTTCAAGCCCTCATGCGCTTCTTGAACGACTTGGGCTTTTTCTGCTTCTTCTGCTTTTAAAGATCTAATTTCTCACGCGCAGCTGCTAACAAATCTTTCGCTTTTTGAAGCGCTGCTTCTTTGGTTGAATAGCTAAGCTTCAATCCGACCTCGAGATACATCAAGAGTCGCTTTTTTGCTTTTTCAACTGCATGATCCTTGCTGACAAGAAGAATTTTTGTAGTTTTGGATGGTTTTTGCACATTGGCCATCTCTACTTCCATTTGAATTAGTATGGCGGGCATCTTCTAATTTGCCTTGCAAGATAATGATTTGGGACTCTTGATTGGCCTTGTCCAGGCTTGAGGTTAGCGACTTCATCAGATTTTGCTTTCACATCTGATCTTGTCGTTGTAGCACCAGCTCCCTGACGCAATTGGTAAGCAAGTGCATTGGTTGACACTGCTGAGGTAACTGGACTGTGTAAGAAAGCTGCTTCTGACATAGCATTGCTTGGGTCATAAGCGACTGATAAAGCTGTCGCTTTGTTGTCTACCATTTGGAGGTAGTTACCAACCTTCGCAAGGCCTCAGCCCCAATTTTCATATAGATGTCATTGGCATCGATTTGTGTTTTCGTCTGTTGGTAGACCGTATTGAGCTGCTACTTCTTGGTAAGCCGCTTTTTCATTGTACCAAAGTCAACCGCACCAGCAGGTGAGGAAGCCATAAGCGATGTTCTCGTTTGGCAAATACTTAAACATATGCCAGTTGGCTTTTTTGAAGTATTCTCTTTCAACTAAAAGGAAGGGAATAAGGATCCAGCTCAATTCAGGCAAACCTGCATTGCGACGATAGCTATTAATGGCATCCGCAATTTCAAGAGCTCGAAGATTGGCTTGCAAGGATCCAGACTCTCCAACCGTCAAGTCGTCTTCTTCACGACCACGCTTGTAAAGGGCTAAAGCACTTGCTGCAGCTTCATTACCATTGTCAGCCAAGTGTTGCAAGTAGCCTTCAAAGGTTGCTTGGCTCAGTTGAACTGGGCTGTTGGCCGCTGCTTGTTCTAAGGCTGCCAATTCTGCTTCCTTGGTTGCGATGACAGCTTTCAAATCTGTCAGACGCGTTTGAGCCAATTGAATATCGCTCTCAATTCGAGCCACTGTATCTGATCCATTTTGCTGACTCGCTTGCAAGGTCGCCAGATAATTCTGAGATTCTCGAATACTTTGCTCGACTTGGCTTTGCTCCAACAAGGCCTGGTTTAGCACATTCTCATCATTTGAAATCGGTGCTTTTGCTTGGTTCAATTCATTTTGTGCTACATCGACCAAAGATTCCTGAGCAGTAACCTGATTTTCCTGTTGACGAACAGCCTCTACGACTTGGTCATGTGCAGATTCTGCTTCTCGAACCTTATTTTCTTCGATGGTCACATAGGCTTGCGCCACCTTGACATCATTTTCTGCGTTCTGAACTTGTGCATTTGAAGTCGTTGCGATGAGGTTTTCTGCCTCCGTCACTTCAGCTTTCTTTTTCTTCCAACTCTTGACCAGCCGCCCTGACATCCGTCTGAGCATCGATCACTTTTTGCTCTTGGTAGTGGACATCTTTCACCACTTGCCCTTTTTGAGCTGTGATTTGCTTCAACTCATCAACTGTAATTGGTTTTTCAACTACTTCCGTGCTGTTGGTTTCTGGATTTTCATTTTGCTTCACTTCTTCCGCACTAGCCTTATGATGAAACATTCCAGACAGTACCGTTGTCGCCGCAACTCCTGTTGTAAAAACCGATTTTCCCTAATTTCTTTCCCATTAAACTCACCCCCAAAACTTAATCATTTTCTTGAAGTTTCTCTACCCCTTAGCATACCACATTTTGTTACCAATAACTAGTAGGTTTTAAAAGTTTTTTTCTATAAATTTTTGAGGCAAAAAAGAAAAACAGCTAAGGCTGTTATAGAATGTGAACAAACTATTTTAAAGTAAAATAAGTTAAATGATTCTGTAAAAAAATTAAAATGAGTTCAATTTTAATATCGATTCAGAGGAATACCGAAACTTTCCGCTGTGAGAAAAGTGCCTGAAACAATAACGTTTCAGGCACTCGGAGTAATTTAGGCTCAATGCATGGAACTTCGTGGAAGTTCGCTGACGTCCGTACTATCTAGGAAAGTTTTTAATATGACTTTGTCTTCAATCTGAAACAGCTGACGCTGTTAGTCTTCTTGTTTAATTTGTTCCAACATCTTCACTTCTTCTGCTGTCAATTCGTAGTTTTCTAGCAGGTCAGGGCGACGCTCAAGGTCTTTTTCAAACTCTGATAGAGGCGCCATTGACGGATTTTTTCATGGTGGCCACTCATGGGGACATCAAGGAACCGTCATTCCTCTGTATTCATAAGGCCGGGTGTATTGAGGATACTCTAAGAGACCAGAGGAGAAACTGTCATCCTGGTGACTGGATTCTTTTCCGATCACCTCTGGAATCAAGCGGACTGTCGCATCAATCATGGTCATGGCAACAAGTTCCCCACCTGTCAGGACATAATCCCCCCAGAAATCTCATCCGTTACCAAGCTCTTGATCCGCTCATCGTAGCCCTCATAGTGACCGCAGATAAAGATCAATTCATCTTCTTGAGCCAACTCTTCTGCGTAACTTTGGTCAAAAAGTCCGACCTGCTGGATCAAGTAAGATCACGCGCGGATTCTTTTTTTTTTCGATGGCATCAAAGGTATCGAAAATCGGGCTGAGCACGTAAGAAGCATGCCCTGCCCGCCACCATAGGGTTCATCGTCCACATGACGGGCTTTCTCTGCGTTTCACGGAAATTATGGTAGTTGATCTCGAGAAGTCCCTTTTCACGCGCCTTTCCGACAATGGAATGCTCCAAGAGGAGAAACATCTCTGGAAAGAGGGTTAAAATATCAAATCTTCATCGTCTAACCCTTCTAAGATGTCCACATCCACTCGATTTCCTGGAATATCAATTTTGAAGACTACTGGTGGGATATAAGGCAAAAGAAGGTCTCGTTTGCCTTTTACGTTTCACCACCCAGACATCATTGGCACCTGGTTGCAGGATTTCCTTGATCTGACCGATTAGTTGGTCATTTTTCGTAAACATCAAGGCCGATGATCTCATGGTAATAAAACTCGCCATCCTCCAAATCCGTCAAGTCTTCTTCCGCAACCTTGAGGCTAAAGCCCTTTGAATTTTTCGATGGCATTGATATGGTACATATCCTTAAACTTGATGATGTCGAAGTTCTTGTGCTTGCGGTGACTGGCAATGGTCACCGTTTGGACAAAACGATCCTTCTCATCAAAGAGAGCCAACTCAGCTCCTTTTTTAAAACGCTCTTCCGAAGTCTGTCACAGACAAGACCCGCATCTCTCACTTTAGCAAGCCTTGGGTATTGACAATTTTCCCAACGTTAAAAATAATTCATTTTATTCTTTATGTTCACTCTTTTTGAGTAATTTATCTCTACAGTTCTCTAATAAGAATGAGTTTTTGTATTAAATTCCAATATTCTGAATCTCTGTACTCTTTTTCTCTATACGCCTGACAAAATACGAAAACAGATATTATCTGCTAGGACAAACTATCAAAATCTTCAGGTAATATTTACAGATATCTGAAACCAGGAGCTTGCTTTTCCAATTCTAAGCCCTTTTCTTCCATCAATTCCCAAAATCAGTCTATCAGTTTCGGGTTCAAATGTTTCTTGAGTCAGTCCCTTAAAATAATTTTCCGGACCACATTCTTCCGATCATTCTCATTTGCTCTTCCATTTTTGGATAAGGATTTTTTTGAAAAATCAGCAAACATTATATTTTTTGTTGTTGGTTCAATTGCTATCAAGGGCTTGACACTTAATTGGTTGACTCATTAACTTTAAAAGCCAAAACACCACTTAAACTATGAACACAAAAGTATATAATTGGAAATTTCAATCCTTTCAGGATTTTGTATACCCACTCAACAAGATTATCAAATTAATTCCTGTTTGATTATGAATCGGACTCCTACCTGTATTCGGAAAATCAATCGTAGGTAACCTATTGAGGAAGGAAGTTTTTCAAGTATTGGTAGAAAATTTTTCATAACTCGGTATCAAACCAGCACCATTTAAACAAACTAGTACTTTATTTCTCTTTTTTATAAGTAACAGAGAAACAACCAATCTTTGTAGTTACTTCAAATCGGTTCATATCAAAACAACTCTTTCTAAACAACAATTCACTCAACAACCCTTGTTTTTATTTTATCACGTTCAAAGGGATTTTCTCAAATGCTCTTTTCTGCTAGAAACTGCTCCAAATCCTTCTCGTGCTGGTATTTGACAGCTGCTATTTTATCCTTTTTCAAAGATGGTTTTAGTGAGGTCGATGTCATTGATAGCTGCGATAGCGACTGTATAGTGAATGATATCAGCCAGTTCTTTGGCCAATTCCTCATTTGAGTCCTGAACCCCTTCTTTTCGTCCAGAACGACCATTTTTTTCCTCGTCAATAACGATTCTTACTTTTTGTCTTCAGTTGGGACAGAGTAGACAATCGTTCTTATCGCTGAGATAGTGCGGCCCTTACGACCGATTACACGACCCACATCGCTCTGGTCAAGATCCAAATGATATTCCAAAAATTCTGGTGTATCTTCAATCTTGATAGTTAAGGCATCTGGTTGTGAAATCAAAGGTTTCACAATTGCAATAATAAGATTTTCAATCGTATCCATCTGTCAACCTACTTAAATAATTATTTTGAGAATTTAGAATCGTGGAATTTCTTCAATACACCAGCTTTTTGAAAGGATGTTGCGAACTGTATCTGAAGGTTGTGCACCTTTAGACAACCACTCAAGAACACGATCTTCTTTCAAAGTTACTTGGTTTTCAGCAACAAGTGGGTTGTAAGTTCCAACTGTTTCGATGAAACGTCCGTCGTGGAGAACGTGAATCTGCTACGTTGATACGGTAGTAAGGTTTTTCTTAGAACCCATACGAGTCAAACGAATTTTAACTGCCATTTTTTTATAAGTCTCTTTTCTATATTTTAATTTTCGGTGAAATAGACAAGCTATTTAGCACATGATCTATTATAACACATTTCATCAGACCTGTCAAGAAAAAAACTTGACAGTGTTTAAAAATTTTTTAATTAAGCAATAAATCGGAGATTTCTTGATAGGTGCTAACTTCATAAGTCGGCACTGCGGCTGGTATGTTCCTTATGATCTGGATTGGCGCAGACGTATCAATCCCCCACAGCATGACTCCCTGCGATATCAGCTGTCAAAGAATCACCGATCATGAGGGGGTCTCTTCCTTGCTAAAACCTGGAATCAGCTGGCCTACTTTTTCGACAAAAAAATGCAGGTTCTGGTTTCTGAGTATGAAGCTGTTCAGAGATAAGACCTCTTTAAAATAAGGTGCGATGGTAGAATGAGCTAAACGTCCTTCTTGAATGGCAGTCACTCCGTTCGTTTGCACCATAGAGCTGGTAACCTGCTTTTTTCAAGTCGGGCCAGTAAGTCCTCCGCCCCTGGGAAAGACTGCCCTTGAAGACTGATGTAATCTTGGTAGCGAAGAGCCATCTCACGGGCCCCATCAACCGTGATCCCAAAGTGGGGCAAACCCAATCGCAAACCGACTATCCACGAGTTCTTGTTTGGTGAGCTTCTTTTTGTTCCAAGTCCTTCCAGAGCCCTTGGTTCATGGGTTTGTAGTAATCTTTAAATGCCTCTACATCTGGAAAATTCATGTCTTCCCTAACATCTGCGTCAAGGCTGTTTCTTCAGCAGATTCCAAAAAATCCAACAAGGTATGGTCCAAAATCAAAAGTAAAAATTTATATGCCATTACAAACGATCTTTCAATTTTTTCTACAAAAATAAATAAGCCGCTGGGCAAAGTGAGGGTATTCTTGATGGTCAGATGGTTGATCTGATAAATCTTCTTGCGATCTGTGTGAGGGAATTCCCGACAAAGCTTTTTTGGGCGTACATCATAAATGGAACAGAGATTGTCCCCACCAAGAAAGGGGCAAGGCATGGATTTAAAACCTTGTCCCCATCTTCGTCAACTTGAAGAAATTCTGCCTCAAAAGCAGGGCTTCATCTTGAAATATTTGGCGATCCGTGTGATATCGGCTTCCTAAAAATCGGGCCCTAAGGTTTTGCAGCAATTGGCACAAACCGTACAGTCGATTTCTTGAAAAACTTCATCGTGGATTTCTTGCGCTATTTTATCTAAATTCTTAGGTGGTTTCTTCTTGAGATTCGCCAATACCTTGCGGTGCTCCTTTTGCTTTTTGGAGAGAGCTAACTGATGGTATTTTTCAATATCAATTTCCTGTGTCATCCTCTATTTCCTCTTCTAAACAATAGAAAAGATTATACCACAAAAGACTCTAAAAAAAGATAGATCTTTGAGATCTATCTCACGATTAATCCGTTACAGCGCCCTGTTCCCATCTAGGCTCCCATGTGTGTCTTCAATGTGTATGGGATAAAAAGGTTTCAAGGTTTCTGCATCCCCTTCAAAAAGAAATGGTATAAACTTTTTTTTTCACCCTTCTGGAAGACCAAAGGTAATCAGGTATTGACCAGATTTCATGATAATTTGAAGCTGGTAGCGTCGAACCTGCGACTTTAGTCCGCGCTCCGTCATCTTATCAACATCCTGGTTATCTTTGCCACATTACGGCCAGTTTCTTGGCTAAAAATTCTGCATTAAACTCACGATATCCGCAGGAACTTTTGGCCTTTTCCCGCGTAAAAAGCTATTCAAGGTGACAATATTATAGCCGCTCCCATCCGTATACTGGACAGCTTCTGTCCCATCGATATCCGTGAACTTGAACCATTTGCCCCAGGAATATCGATGTATCCATAATCTGCATTTCCAATCCGCTTGGTTTCTTGACTGGAGTGGTTTTTCTTTGTAAGAAGCAGTATCCTTTGACGAAAGAGCTGCTTGTTTGCTTTTTCCGACTGCTGCTACTTTCTTTTGAAGAAAAGAAGTTGCTGTGTCCCTTTTTTAATTGATGTGACTACAAACCATTAGTGTGCAGGTAAGAAGAATCGTCAGTGATGCGGTCAATAATTTGTGTTTCATGCTCAACCTCCTTGAGAACGTTTTCTTTTTCTAGTCTACCATGAAGTGGGTATTTTAAAAAATAGAATTAAGTGTCACATCTGATGGAACCTTTCTCATTCAGTCCCTATTTCTTTTTATACCTAAACAAAGGCTGGCCAGACAAAGTCCCAGCCTCTCAATTGACTTTACGGATTGTCGAGCAAGACGCAGTGGTTGAGTGGGCTCTCACTTGCGCCGATTTCATCAGCTTTTACAGCCCCTGCCTCAACTGTGCGGAGTGCAGGACGACGGAAATCGAATTCTAACGAATTAC
>VOFI01001869.1_pt1 | contig 43554 bp, 45 predicted proteins | sample 5384131 | NCBI WGS metagenome assembly VOFI01 (sample SAMN12384728, study PRJNA508395) | human gut metagenome | isolation source: healthy gut H | host: Homo sapiens | reverse complement strand
TCTGGATGCCGCCGATATGCGTCAGATCGACGAACCACATCGCGGCGATGAATCCCACGGTCCCCCACACACGCGGATCGGCGGGGAAGTGTTTCACGGTGTTTGAGTTTCGCCAGACGAGGCGCCAGGTGGCCACCGAGTTGACAGCGCGATCGTCGGCATGGCAGAACATCACGCTCCAGCAGCATGCAGCTGGCCTACAAGGCACGCAGGCCGTCTGTGAAGCCGCCGCAACAGCGAAGCGATGCCCATCGTCGCGAAGAAACTGCCGATCTGCAGTCCGTGAAGTCAGTCCGCCGCCCAGAATGGCGCCCAGCGAAATAAACCACGAGCCCCAGACGGCGTACTGGAGGAAGTTCATAACGATAAGTATGAAACTTAATCTCATAATTCTCTGATTTTACGTTATTTTAATTTCAGGTTCATTTTAGTTTCGGAAACGATTAAAACAAATGTACGAAATTTTTTCGAATTTTCTTTGCAATTGAAAAATAAAAGTTCTACTTTGCATCACCAAAACGTCATTGAGCTTATGGTGTAATGGTAACATTGAACAGATTCTGGTCCTGTTATTCTTGGTTCGAATCCAGGTAGTTTCAACCCACCCCGCCGCTGTTTCGAAATTAGGCCGCGCAAACTTCGTTCGATTTCTGTTTTCCGTCTTGTTTGACCCGCCGAAATGCAGTACGTTTGTATTGCACAGGAGATATGAAGAATTCAAGTGGATTAGGTAAGGGGTTACACCCGCAAAAGTGACACCAAGTGGAAAATCCGTCAGGATTTGAAGCACAGGATAGACATATGGAGCTAGACGCAAGGTTCCGTTTATTCCTGGAAGACTTCGGGGGGTTCTAAGCCCTCCCTTTCCCACTCCTGCCACGATGGCGCGCTGACGCTTGAAGAAATGAATCCGCTGCAATTCTCCGCTGCATGAAATCGGTAGTGGCGCGCCGCGACATAGCAGTAAGTCGCCTCGATATCCATGTCCGATATGTAAATAGACACCGGCTTCCCGCTGCGGAACTGTCCGGCAACGGCTATCTCCTCCAGCTCGTCGAGCAGCTGCAACAGTCGCCCTTCAGCATCTCGACGCTCTGGTCGGTTATCAGGTGCATGTTGCGGAACGCGCAGATGGCATTGACCAGCGCTTGGTGCAGCTGCCGTCGAACACCAGCGTCGTCGAAGGCATCAGCTGCGCTTCCTTCAGCAGGTCGCGGCAACTCTGCAAAAGCGCATCGGGCACTTTCATATCCTCGCCCAGTTCTCCATGATCTGCGACGGCAGCTCCACGAAATCGCGGTAGACGCTCGTCCCGTTCAGCGACTCGTACTCGCCCTGGCCCAACATGCCGTGCAGCGAATGGCCGAACTCGTGGAGGAAGGTGTTCACCTCGTCGAAGGTGAGCAGCGAAGGAGTCGTATCGGTCGGCTTGGTGAAGTTCATCACCAGCGACACCAGCGGGCGCGTCTCGACGCCCTCTACCACCTTCGAACCGCGGAACTCGGTCATCCACGCACCGGCGCGCTTCGACGCACGCGGGAAGAAATCGAGGTAGAGCACCGCTACGAAGTCGCCCTTCGCGTCGGTCACCTCGTAAGCCGTCACGTCGGGATGATAGACGGCGATGTCGTCGCACCTGGCGAAATTCAGCCCATAGAGCTTGTTGGCCAGCAGGAAGACCCCTTTTTTCACCTTCTCCAATTCGAAGTAGGGCTTCACCTGCTCGTCGCTCAGCGCATACTTCTCGTTCTTGTACTTCTCGGCGTAGTACGACCAGTCCCACGGCATCACATCGCCCTCGAAGCCCTGCGCATGGGCATAGTCGTTGATCATCGCATAGTCGGCCCGCGCATAGTCGATCGTCTCGTCGAGCAACTCCTGCAAGAAGGCGTTCACCGTAGCGGTATTCTCGGCCATGCGCTCTTCGAGCACATAGTCGGCGTAGGTTTCATATCCCAGCAGACCTGCGATCTGGCGGCGCAGATCGACGATGTGGCGGATATTCTCGCAATTGTCGAACTCGCCGCCCAGCGCACGCGCATTCGACGCCCGCCACAGCTGCTCCTTCGCCTCGCGGTCCGACGAATAGGTCATGAAGGGGGACGTAGCTCGGATACTGCAACGTCACCGTCCAACCCTTTCGCCGCGCGCCTTGGCGTCGGCCGCCAGCCCCTCCTTCACGAAGTCAGGTAGCTCTTCGACCCGCCCGGGATCGGTGATGTTGAGCGTGAAGGCGTTGGTCGCAGCCAGCGAATTCTGGCCGAATTTGAGCGTCATCTCCCCCAACTCGGTCGTATATTGCCGGTAGAGCTCCTGCTTGTCGGCCGGAAGCGCCGCACCGTTGCGGGCGAAGCTCTTGTAGGTCTTCTCCAACAGCCGCTTGTCCTCCTTCGAAAGGAACCAGCCGGGATTCTCGTAGACGGCCTTCACGCGGGCGAAGAGCGCCGGATCGAGCGCGATGTCGTTGCTCAGCGCCGTCAGCTTGGGCTGCACGTCGAGCGCGATGCGCTGCATCTCGTCGTTGGAATCGGCTTCGAGCAGGTTGTAGAACAACCCCTCGATTCGGGAAAGCAGTTCGCCGGAACGTTCCAGCGCGACGATCGTATTGTGGAACGAAGGCTTGGCGGGATTCTTCACGATGGCCTCGATCTCGGCCCGCTGTACGGCGATGGCCGCATCGAACGCCGGTTCGTAATCTTTCAGTTCGATCCGCTCGAACGGGGGCGTGGCATAGGGCGTCTCCCACTCCGCGAGCAGCGGATTCGAGGTATCGATCTCGGGCAGGTCGGCCACGGGCATCGTGCGATCGGCACACCCTGCGACCAGAAGCGTCAGTGACATAAACGACAGAATTTTTTTCATTATAACGTACTTATTTGAGGTTTTCTTGCTTATCGCGCAGTTCGAGCAGGTTCGCCGGCGGCATGAGCTGCCGCTCCGCAGCCGGACGGACGACCGCCAGCGAGTCGGTTTCGGGCTCCGGCTCCACCCAGAATCCGCAGGCCTTCAACAACGGCGCCTTGTCGGGATCCTGACCGCGGAAATCGCGGTAGAGCGTCATGCCGTCGGCCTCGCCGCCGCGGCTGAGCAGCTTCTCGCGAAAAGCGCGGGCGATCTTGCGGTTGAAGATGTCGCCGCTCTGACGGAACGCCTCGTAGGCATCCTTGTCGAGCACCTGCGCCCAGATATAGAAATAGTAACCCGCCGAATAGCCGCCGTCGAAAATATGGCTGAAATAGGGGTAGCGGTAACGCGGTTCGATCTGCGGGATCAGCCCCCGTTTCGTATAGAGCGCTTCGCGTTCGAAGGCATCGACGTCGAACGGCGCATACTCCCGCTGCGAATGGATGTCCATGTCCGACAGGGCGGCGGCCAGCAGCTCGGTCATCTCGAATCCCTGGTTGAACTGCGCGCTGCGACGGATCTTCCGCACGAGCGATTCCGGAATCTTGTCGTTGGTGCGGTAGTGCAGCGCATATTGTTCCAGCATCTCGGGTTCGGTGGCCCAGTTCTCCATCACCTGCGACGGCAGCTCCACGAAATCGCCCTCGACGTCGGCCAGCCCGCGGTACTCCACCTTGCGGAACAGGCTGTGCAGCGCATGGCCGAATTCATGGAAGAGGGTCTTCGTCTCGTCGAGATTGAGCAGCGTCGGCGTCGAACGGGTCGGACGGGCGTAGTTGGTCACCACCCCTACGACGGGCGCCACGCGCTCGCCGTTCTCGTAATACTGTTCGGTAAAGTTCCCGCACCACGCTCCGCCGCTCTTGCCCTCGCGCACGTAGTAGTCGAAGTAGAGCACGCCCAAATGGCTCTCGTCCTCGTCGAGCACTTCGTAGACCAGGCAGTCGGGATTGTAGAGCGGTGCGACGATCGGCCGGAAGGTGATACCGTAGAGCCTGTTGGCCAGAAAGAAGATGCCGCCCTGCACGTTTTCGAGCGTGAAATAGGGGCGCAGCGCCTCGTCGTCGAGCGCGTAGTCGCGGCGGCGCACCTTCTCGGCATAGTACCACCAGTCCCACGGCTCGAAGGTCGCATCGGGGTGGTCGGCGCGCAACATCTCTTCCATAGCCGCCAGCTCCTCCTTCGCCCGATCGAGCGCCGGCGTCCATATCTCGTCCAGCAACGCATAGACCGCAGCGGGCGTCGCGGCCATCTGGTCGGCAGTCACGTAGTCGGCGAAGGAATCGTACCCCAACAGGTGCGCCTTCTCGGTGCGCAGACGGATGTAGTCGTTCACCAGCGCCTTGTTGTCGTATTCGTCGCCATGGTTGCAGCGGTCGAGGTAGGCGGTGTAGAGCTCCTCGCGCAGTTTGCGGTCCTTGGCATAGCTCAGGAAGGGCAGCATACTGGGTTTGTGGAGCGTGAAAAAGATAGGATTTGTCGCCGAGTCCCGCAGCCTGCGCCTTCTCCCGCGCCGCTTCGCGCACGGCGTTGGGCAGCCCCTCCAAGCGGTCGGCCGTCAGCTCCAACCCGAACGCATCGTTCTCGTGGAGCAGGTTGTTGCCGTACTTCACCGACAGCCGCGACAAGTCGCCGTTGATCTCTTTGAGCCGGCGCTTGCCCGCCTCGTCCAGCAGGGCGCCCGACCGGACGAACCGGCGGTAGAGCTTCTCCGTCAACCGCCGCTGCTCGGCCGTGAGCGGCAGCGCCTCGCGCCGGTCGTAGACAGCCTTGATCCGCCCGAACAGCCGTTCGTTCATGCGGATCTCGTCGGCATGGGCCGCCAGCAGCGGCATCGCCTCCTGCTCGACGGCCTGCATTTCGGGCGTCGCGTCCGAAGCGGCCAGCATCTCGAAGATCAGCGACGTGCGCTGCAACATCCGCCCCGAGGCATCGTAGGCCGCGATCGTATTCTCGAAGGTCGGTTCGTCCGACGTGTCGACGATCGCGTCGATCTCGGCGTTATGGAGCGACATCCCCCCGCTCGAAGGCCGGCAGGAAATGTTCGGGCCGTATCCGGTCGAAGGCGGTACGCCGTAGGGCGTCGTCCACTCCTCGAAAAAGGGGTTGGCCGTTTCGACCTTCTTTTTCTGACAGGCGGCAAGCGACATAATAATAAAATAAATTAATAACAATCGTCCTAAACGTCCCATTCGATTGGCAATCTTTTTATAACTTTGCAAAGTTAAAAATTATTACAGAGTCATGCAACTATTTTACGCACCCGACCTTACGACGCCCCTCTATACGTTGGGCGAAGAGGAGTCGAAGCATTGCATCCGCGTACTGCGGCTCCGACGGGGCGACACGCTCCATCTGACCGACGGGCGCGGAACGCTCTACCGGTGCGAAATCGCCGAGGAGGACGCCCGGCGCTGCACGGTGCGCGTCGTGGAGCGCTTCCCCGACTACGAACGGATGCCCTACCGCCTGACGATGGCCGTGGTGCCGACCAAGAATATCGAACGCTTCGAGTGGTTCCTCGAAAAGGCGACCGAGGTGGGCGTGAGCGAGATCGTCCCGCTCCTGTGCGAACGTTCGGAGCGGCGTGCGCTCAAAATCGAACGTGCCGAGCGGGTCGTCGTTTCGGCCATGAAGCAGTCGCTCAAAGCCTTCTGTCCCGCGCTGCGTCCACTCACCCCGCTGGCCGACCTGCTCGCCGAGCCGTTCGACGGGCGGCGGCTGATCGCCCACTGCGACGCGCCCCGTATGGAAAAATGCCATCTGTTCGACACGCTCCGCCCGCACGAAAACCTGCTGGTGCTCATCGGCCCCGAAGGCGACTTCTCGCCCGCTGAAATCGATGCCGCGCTGAGGGCGGGCTTCGAGGAGATCACCCTCGGCCGGCAACGGCTGCGCACCGAAACGGCCGCCGTCGTGGCGACGGTCATGGCTGCCACACGCAATCACACACCCGACCAAACCGCATAAATCATGCTGATCGCCACACTTATCCTGCTGACCCTGACGGGCGCTGCAATTTTCGCCGCACCCCTGCGCTGCAAGGCGTGGGTCGCGCTGGCCTTCGTCGTCCTGTTCGCCCTCGGTGGCACCGCCGCGGCCGTCGGAGCGCTCGCCGGCATCCTGCCGCCGGCGGGGCTGTCGCTGCCCACGCTGCTCTTCGGCGAGGAGTCGCTGCGCATGGATGCGCTCTCGGCCCTCTTCACGCTGCTCGTCGCCGCAGGGTCGGTGGCCTCCGCACTCTACGCCAAGGGGTACGTCGACCGCTACCTCGACCGCAAACCTGCGGCGCACATCTCGCTGCACTACTTCGCCTTCACGCTGCTGTCGCTCTCGATGACGGCCGTCGTCACGGCCAGCGGCGGCTATACGTTCCTCTTCTGGTGGGAGCTGATGACCCTTTCGTCGTTCGTGCTCATCCTCTTCGACGCCGAACGCAAGGAGGTGCTCAAAGCCGCGCTGACCTATCTGGTGATGATGCACCTCGGCTTCTTCGCCCTGCTCATCGGCTTCGTGGTCCTGCAAGCCGCCGAGGGATCGGCCGATTTCGGCGCGCTGGCGAGCTACTTCGCCGCACACCGCCCGCTGCCGCTGCTGCTCGTCTTCCTCGCGGGCTTCGGCATGAAAGCCGGCCTCTTCCCCATGCACGTCTGGCTCCCCGAAGCGCACCCAGCCGCCCCGTCGCACGTCTCGGCACTGATGTCGGGCGTGATGATCAAGACGGGCGTCTACGGCGTACTGCGCACGGCGATGTACCTTCCCGCCGGCGAAACGCTCGCCACGGCAGGCGTCATCCTGCTGGGAGCAGGCATCGTCACGGGACTGTGGGGCGTGCTGCTGGCCGCCATGCAGAACGACATCAAGCGGCTGCTGGCCTACTCCTCGATCGAAAACGTCGGGATCATCTTCATCGCCATCGGCGTAGCCCTGCTCGGACGCAGCGCAGGCAACGACACGGTGGCTTTGTGCGGCATGGCCGGCGCGCTGCTGCACACCCTCAACCACTCGTTCTTCAAATCGCTGCTCTTCTTCGGCGCAGGCAACCTCTACGCCGAAGCGCATACCACCGCACTCGACCGCTTCGGCGGCGTGGCGCGCCAGATGCCCGTCACGGCGATCCTCTTCCTGGCCGGCACGGCGGCGATCTGCGCACTGCCTCCTCTGAACGGGTTCGTCTCGGAATTTATTATCTACACCGGCATGTTCCGCAGCATCGCCGAAGGGCAGCAAGTGCTGTTGGCGGCAGCCGGCGTCACGGCGCTCGCCCTGATCGGCGGACTGGCTCTGTTCGCCTTCACCAAACTCTACGGCATCGTCTTCCTCGGTGCGCCCCGCACGCACGAGGTGGCCGAAATGCACGAGGCGGACAACTACCGCATCGCCGCCATGGCGCTGCCCGCCGCAGGCATCCTCTTCATCGGGCTGCTGCCGTGGACGGTACTGCCGCTGCTGACGAAGGTAGCCGCGACGCTGCTGCCCGGCCTCGGCGCCGGCCGGCAACCGGCGGCCGAACTGCCGTTGTGGGCGGGCCTCACGCAGATCACGCTCGTCGCAGCCGTGCTGATCGCCGCGACCGCGCTGCTGCTCGTCGCCAAACGGCGCGCCCTGCGCCGCCGCACCGTCGCGTCGGGGCCGACGTGGGGCTGCGGCTTCACAGCCGTCAACACCCGTATGCAGTACACGGGCGAATCGTTCGTCGAAGGGTTGGAAAGCATCGTCCACCCCTTCACCGAGGAGGTCGTCGAGGGCAAAGCGGTCGACAAGCAGGAGATCTTCCCCTCGGCGCACGACTTCGACATCCGCCGCAAAGACCGCGTCGCGCGGCTCTTCTCGGCATGGTGGGTCGAATCGCTCCGCCTGCTCAACGCCCGCGTCATGCGGCTGCGCACGGGCAAGATCAACCACTACATCCTCTTCGCGCTGCTCTTCATCGTGCTCGTATTCCTATGTTCCATCCTCAACCTACTCTGATGACGACGCTGTTGAATATCCTGCTGCTCGTCGCCGTCGCCCTGTCGATCACGGGCGTCGTCAACCGCACGCGCGCACGGCTGGCGGGCCGCCGCGGCCCGCGCTTCACGCAGCACCTCCACAATACGGCCCTGCTGCTGCGCAAGGGGGCCGTCTACTCAACCACGACCTCGGCACTCTTCCGCACGGCACCGGCCCTCTACCTCGCGGCGGCCGTCACGGCACTGCTCTTCATCCCGGTAGGCAACCTGCCGCCCGTCGTCTCGTTCCCGGGCGATCTGGTCTGCTTCATCTACCTGCTCGCACTGAGCCGCGCGGCGCTCATCCTGGCGGCCATGGACACGGGCAGTTCGTTCGAGGGCATGGGTGCCAGCCGCGAAGCGCTCTACGGCGCGCTGGTCGAACCCGCGCTGCTGCTCACCACAGCCACGCTGGCGCTCATGACGGGACATACCTCCTTCGCGACGATCTTCTCGGCTGCGACGCCCGTCGAAGTGCGTTTCACGATCATCCTGTTGCTGCTGGGTTACCTGCTGACCAAAATCTTCATCGTCGAGCAGGGGCGCATTCCGGTCGACGATCCGCGCACGCACCTCGAACTGACGATGATCCACGAAGCGATGTGCCTCGACTACGGAGGCATCGACCTGGCCTTCATCCAGATCGCCGGCTGGCTCAAAGGCGCCGCACTGGCCGTGCTGGCCGCCGACACGCTGCTGCTGCTGGGCGGCGCGCTGCACTGGTGGTGGGCCGCACCGCTGGCCGTGCTGCTGCCGGGCCTGGCCGTCGGCGTCGTCGAATCGACGCAGGCGCGTAACAAACTCTCGCGCAACGCAACCTTTCTGCTCACCATCGCCGCACTCGCCGCGCTGATCTTCTTCGTGGCGCTGCTGTTGCACCTCAATATCGACATCCGATGATACTCGCACTCGTACTTCTCTACGTCGTCTCGCTGGTCTACATCTCCATTACGGAGCGGTTCCGCAGCTATGCTTCGCTCGTGGGCTTGCAGGGATGGCTGCTGCTGGCCATCGCGCTGGTGCGCCTGCAACAGATCGAAATCTGGTCGCTGCTCTTCGTCGTGGCCGAGACGCTCCTATTCAAGGCGATCGTCGTACCGGCGATTCTCTTCGCCGTGATCCGCCGCACGAAGATCAACCGCATCGCGGCCTCCGGCACCTCGCAGTTCAACTCGCTGGTGCTGTCGCTCGCGGCGCTCGTGGCGAGCATCTCGGTCACCTACTGCATCGCCGAGGAGACGATCAATCTGGTCTTCTTCGGCGTGGCGCTCTACGCCCTGCTGAGCGGGCTGATCCTCATCGTCGTGCGCACGCGCATCTTCTCGCACATGGTGGGATTTCTGGTCATCGAAAACGGCGTCTTCCTCTTCTCGATGGCCGTCGGGGTCGAGATGCCCTCGATGATCGAAATCGCGATCATGCTCGACATCCTCATCTCGATCCTCATGCTCGGACTCTTCCTCACCAAGATCGGCGCCCGCTTCCGCATCGGCGACACCGACCTGCTGACCAACGTAAAAGACTGACCCTCGTATGATCGCACTCTACTTTCTGCTCTCCGCACTGATCGCTCTGGCCGCGGCCTTCGCCCGGCAGCGCCGCACGGTCAAACGGCTGGGCGCCGCCTTCTACCTCGTCCAACTGTCGCTGGTCGCTCACATCGTCGCCGAAGGCTACGGCGAGGTATCGTCGCAGTTCTTCCGGTTCGACGCGGCAGGCACGCTCTTCTTCGCGTTGCTGACGATCGTCTCGGCCTTCGTCTTCGTCCACTCGTGCGTCTACCTGCGCGACAATCCGATCAAGGAGTATCGTCTCTACTTCACGCTGCTGATGCTGCTCACCACGGCCATCACGGGCGTCTACTTCGCCCGCAACATCGCCGTGACGTGGATCTTCCTCGAAGCCACGACCCTCTGCGCCGCCGGCATCGTCTACCACCGCCGCACGGCGCAGGCGCTCGAAGCGACGTGGAAATACATCTTCGTCTGCTCGGTAGGCATCGCCACGGCCTATCTGGGCATCCTGCTGCTCTCGTCGCTGGGCGACGGTTCGCTGCGCTACGAGGAGCTGGCGCGCAGCGTCGGCGGCGGCAACCCGCTCTACCTGAAAATCGCCTTTCTGCTGATCCTCTGCGGTTACAGCTGCAAGATGGAGATCTTCCCGCTCTACACGATCGGCGTCGACGCCAATTTCGCCGCGCCGGCACCCGCCTCGGCGCTGATCTCGACGGGGCTGGTCAACGCCGGCTTTCTGGCCGTTTTCCGCGTCTACCGCATCATGGAGCAGACCGAAGCGATCGGCTGGGTGCGCAACGTACTGCTGCTGACGGGCATCCTCTCGCTGGCCGTGGGCGCGCTGTTCCTGCGGCGCACGAACAACTACAAGCGCTTCCTCTCCTACTCCACGGTCGAGAACATGGGCATCGCCGCGATCGGACTGGGCATCGGCGGCATCGGCGTCTGGGCCGCGGTGTTCCACGTCGTCTGCCACACGCTGGTCAAGAGCAGCCTCTTCCTGCAAATGGCCGTCGTGCGGCGCATCTACAACGGCTACCGCATCAACCGCATCGGCGACTACATCCGCATCAACCCCACGGGGGCCGTGGGACTGCTCGTCGGCATGGCCGTGCTGCTGGCCTTTCCGCCCTCGCCGTTCTTCGTCTCGGAGGTGATGCTCTTCCGCGAAACGATCGCCGGCGGGCGGTGGTGGGTGGCCGGCACGGTGCTCCTGCTGCTCTGCATCGTCATCTACTCGGTCTGCTACCGCATCGTCAAACTCTGCTACCAGCCCAATCAGGACTCTCTGCACCCCGCTCCGGCGCGCAACGCCCTGTCGTGGGCGGCCTTCTCGCTGCTGGCGGCGGCGATGGTCGTCGGCATCTGGCAGCCCGCGCTGCTGCAACAACTCATCGATCAAATCGTCTCGCTATAATGCACTACTACGTCACAGACAACCGCGCGGCGTGCATGCCGCTGAACGAGATTCCCACCGCAGGCTACGCCGAGTTCTACGAAGACCTCGCCGAGCGCCTCGCCGACGAACGCTACCACATCGGCCACTATTTCGCGCTGCCCGACGGCGACGTGCTGCGAGCCTACTTGTCTCCTGCTCGACGACACGGAGCATCGCGTGCTCGTCGCATCCTATGCGATCGGCTACTACGACACGCCGCTGCTGCCCTCGCTCACGGCGCGGCACCCGCAGGTGCACCCCTTCGAGCGCGAGATCACCGAACGCTACGGCGTGCGCTTCGCCGACATGCCGTGGAACAAACCTTTGCGCTTTCCCTTCGACCGCTACGACCGCAGTAGTTCGATCGACAACTACCCCTTCTACACGATCGAAGGGGCCTCGCTGCACGAGGTCAACGTCGGGCCGATCCACGCCGGCATCATCGAGCCGGGCGCCTTCCGCTTCATCTGCAACGGCGAACAGGTGCTCCATCTCGAAATCGCGCTGGGCTACCAGCACCGCGGCGTGGAGCGGACCATGACGGCCGACGACAACGTGCTGCGCCAGACGCTCGTGGCCGAGAGCGTCGCGGGCGACAGCGCCGTGGCGCACGCCACGGCCTACGCGCAGCTGCGCGAGAAACTGGCCGACAGGAAGGAAGCACCGGCGACGCTCGACCGCGAACGAGCCATCGCGCTCGAACTCGAACGCATGGCCATGCACATCGCCGACACGGGGGCGCTCTGCATGGACGTGGGTTACCAGCTGGGACAGGTCGCCTGCGAGGCGCTGCGCACCGTGACGATCAACACCACGCAGGCGTGGTGCGGCAACCGTTTCGGCAAGGGGCTGATCCGCCCCTTCGGCACGAACCATCCGCTCACGGACACGACGATCGACCTCGTACGACGCAACATCGCCGACGTGCGGCGCCGTTACGACGAGGTGCGGCACGACATCAAGTCGTCGCCGTCGCTGCTCTCCCGTTTCGAGCAGTGCGGCATCGTCCCGCGCAGCGAGATGACACGCATCGGCGGCGTGGGCCCCGCCGCACGCGCGTCGGGCGTCGGCCGCGACCTCCGCACGTCGCATCCGTGGGGTGTCTACGGCGGAGAGATCGCCCACGAGCCCTTCGTCAAACAGCAGGGCGACGTCATGGCACGGCTCATGATGCGCTGCCGCGAGACGCTCCAATCGGCCGACTACGTCCTGCGGCTGCTCGACGCCTGCGATCCGGCGACGCCGCTCCCCTCGCCCGACTACGCGCCGACCGCAAGGCCCGATGCGCTGGCCTTCGGGCTGGTCGAAGGCTGGCGCGGCGAAATCTGCCACGTGGCGCTGACCGACGCGCAGGGCGCCCTGCACGGCTACAAGATCAAGGATCCGAGCCTCCACAACTGGCTGGCGCTGGCGCTGGCCGTGCGCGGCGAGGGGAATCTCGGATTTCCCGATCTGCAACAAGAGTTTCAACCTCTCCTACTGCGGACACGACCTGTAAAGAACACACTTATGATCCTTCCCAAATTCATCGTCCGGCGCAGCCACGGACGGCAATATATTCCCGATCTGGACGCGGTCTGTCTGACCGAAAAGTTCCGCGGCCGCCCCGAACTGACCGAGCCGTCCGACGACGAACAGCGTGCGGCGTTGGCACGCGCCGCAGCGATCTGCCCCACGCAGGCGATCGCCGCAGCCCCCTTCACGCTCGATCTGGGGCGCTGCCTGTTCTGCGGCGAGTGCGCCCGCATCGCACCCCGCGCGATCCGTTTCACGAACGACTACCGCATCGGATCGCCCACGCGCGAAGGGCTCCGCCTCACACCGGGCATGGATCAGGTGCCCTTCGATCCCGCCGCCGTACGCGAGCAGATCGCGACGGCCTTCGGTCACGCCCTCAAACTGCGGCAGGTGTCGGCCGGCGGAGACGCATCGGTCGAAATGGAGCTCAACGCCACGGGCAACGTCAACTTCGACTTCGGCCGCTACGGCGTCGAATTCACCGCTTCGCCCCGCCATGCCGACGGCCTCGTCCTCCCCGGCCCCGTAACGGCGAACATGGCCGAAGCGCTCGACATCTGCTACGACGCCGTGGCCGAGCCCAAGTTACTGATCGTCTGTGGTTCGGAAGCCTGTTCGGGCGGCCTCTACGCCGCAAGCCGCGCCGTCGACCGCTCGTTCTTCGAGCGGCGGCACGTCGATCTGTGGCTGCCCGGCGCTCCGACCCACCCGATGACCTTCATCGACGGCATACGCACCCTGCTCCGCAAAAACAACGCTGACATGACCTCGCTATCCGCACTTTTCCGCTCGTTTTTCAAGATCGGACTCTTCACCTTCGGCGGCGGCTACGCCATGATCCCGCTCATCGAAGCGGAGATCATCAACCGCCGGGGCTGGCTGGCCCGCGACGAATTCATGGAGCTGCTGACGCTCGCGCAGTCGTCGCCCGGCCCCATCGCCATCAACACGTCGGTCTTCATCGGCTACAAGACACGCGGCGTCGCGGGAGCGGCCGCCGCCGTATGCGGCGCCGTGCTTCCGTCGTTCATCTGCATTCTGGTCATTGCGATCTTTTTTTCGCCCAGGTGCGCCACAACGTCGTCGTCGACGCTGCCTTCAAGGGAATGCGACCGGCCGTCGTGGCGCTGATCGTCGTGCCGACGATCTCGCTGGCGCGCGGGATGCATCCGGCGCTGATCGTCGTGGCGATCGCCACGGCGCTGGCCGTCTGGTGGTTCGGACTCTCGCCGATCTGGCTGATCGCAGCCGGTGCGGCGGCGGGCATTCTGTGGACGGTGAAACTCGGAAAGGAGGTGCGGCGATGATCTACCTGCAACTTTTCGTCAGCTACCTGAAAATCGGATTCTTCGGTTTCGGCGGAGGTTACGCGATGCTCTCGCTCATCCAGAACGAGGTGGTCGTACAGCACGCGTGGATGAGCAACGCCGAATTCGCCGACATCGTGGCCGTCTCGCAGATGACGCCCGGCCCCATTGCCATCAACTCGGCGACCTACGTCGGCTACACCGTCGGCTGCCAGGCCGGCACGGGGTGCTGGTGCGGTATTCTGGGCTCGGTGATCGCCACCTTCGCGGTCTGTCTGCCTTCGCTGACGGTCATGCTGCTGCTGACACGCTTCTTTCTGAAACTCAAAGGGAACCGATATATCGAAGGGGCGATGGCAGGCATGAAACCCGTCGTCATCGGCATGATCGCCGCGGCGGCGCTGCTGCTGATCTTCCCCAAGACGGACGAGGGGCGAGTTTCATCGACGGATGGAGCTGGCTGCTCTTCGGCATCTGTTTCGCGGGATCGGTGCGCAAACTGAACCCGATCCTGCTGATCCTTTTTCTCGGCCGTGGCGGGCATTGCGATCTACTACGTCCCGACCGTCGTCTGACGCACTACATGGCCACCAGCATTCCGCCGGCCAGCAGCAGGAAGAGGAAGGCCACCAGAAACAGCAGCCCGAGCACGCCGAACAGCGTCCCGATGCACCCCAGTCCCCGATCCGTTCCGACGGGCAGCGGGTCCGAGATCAGCGCGAGGAGCAATCCGACAAGCGGCGTGAGGAACAGGCTGGCCAGAAAGGCCCAGCCGAAACCGATGCGGCGCTTGCTGCCGACGATGCCGACCAGCACCGAAAGGAAACAGCCCGACATCAGGCCGAAAAAGAGCGCGAACAGAGACATATCCGATTCGATTAACGGGTGAAACGATAGTAAATTCCCAGCGGCAGCTGTTTCGAGAAGGGGTCTTCGAAATAAAGCTCGCCGTACTGCTCGTCGGCCGGCGTGCCGAACGCCTGCCGCACGGCCGTACGGGCCAGCATCGCCGAAAGTCCCATCGAATAGAGGTTGAGCACCACGAAGGCCCCCGCATCGGGCGAGAGCAGCTGCGCGCAACAGGCGAGCATCTGGCCGATATGTTCTTCGAGGATCCACTTCTCGCCGTCCGTGCCGCGCCCGTAGGCCGGAGGATCGAGCACGATCGCGTCGTAACGGCTGCCGCGCCGCACCTCGCGCCGCACGAACTTCATGGCGTCCTCCACGATCCAGCGCACGCCGTCCAACCCGCTCAGCTCCATGTTCTCACGCGCCCACGTCACCACCTGCCGCACCGAATCGACGTGCGTCGTCTCGGCACCGGCGGCGCGTGCGGCCAGCGTCGCCCCCGCCCGTGTAGGCGAAGAGGTTCAACAGGCGCGGCCGCCCTCCTTTCCCGGCCAACGCACGGCAGCGGTCGTAGATGAAATTCCAATTGGCCGCCTGCTCGGGGAAGATACCCACGTGTTTGAACGAGGTCAGCCCCATGCGCATACGCAGGTGCATCCCCGCATGGTCGTAGCCCACCGTCCAGCGGTCGGGCGTCTGCGGTTTGAGCCGCCACACGCCCCGTTCGTCGCTGCGGGCGTCGCGCAGGAAGGCTGCGTCGGCGCGCCGGCGCCACTCCTCCTCCGTGAGCGAGCGGTGCCAGATCGCCTGCGGTTCGGGACGGCGCGTGACGTAACGGCCGAAGCGTTCGAGCTTCTCGAAATCGCCCGAATCGAGCAGTTCGTAGTCCGAAAGGACGGGGGAAAGCGAAATATTCATGCTATTTTTCATCGATCAAACTCATTTCGCAGCGTGCGCAGTCGAACGCCAGCCGGTAGCGCTTCGCGCCGCGCACCAGAAAGAGATCGCCGTCGAGGCGCGAACCTTCCAGCAGGCATTCGCCGATCTCGCGACGGATGCAATAGGCCGAACGCATCACCCGCCGGCCCGCCGTCGAGGCTTCGAGGTCGAGCCCCCGCTCGATGCGCGTCACCCCGTGGTCGCGGTAGAAACGTTCCGCAAGCCGGTTGGTAACATTCCCTTCGGCCGAAAGCGCCGCAGCAGGATAGGGCGCACACGGGTCTTCGGCAAGAATCCGGTGTTCGGGAACCCGTGCGACGCGCAGCCGGCGCAACTCCGCCAGCGCTTCGCGCCGCAACGAACCGGCCAGCGAAAGAGGAACGAACCACTCGGCACCCGTCACCTCCACCCGCTGTACGTCGAACGGCGTATCGCCGCTGCGGGCGGCCTGCATCCGCAGCCCCTCGGCCATCTTCGCGGGATCGCCCGCAGGCTCGAACATGCCCTCGCGCGAAGCCTCCGCCGACAGCCCCTCGCAATCCGTATACCGAAACGTCACCCGGTCGGACGCAACCGTCACGCAGGCCTCCGCAGGAATGACGCGCCGCATGCGGCTGCGCTCCAATTGCAGGCGGAACCGGCTGTCCAGATTGCGATAGACCGCCGCACCGGGGCGGATCGACGCAGGCATCCGGTTGGGCGCGATGCGGCGCCCTTCGACCGAATTGACGTTCGTGCCGTCGGCACCGATGCAGAATACCGTCGCCCGCAGCGAGCGGGCGTCGCGGTCGAGCGTAAAAACCTCGGACATCGCACGCGGCCACCCGCCCTACGAACTCGCCCACCGACTTGGGCGTGTCGAACGACGCGACACCCGCCGACCGCCCCATAAGGAAATACTCCGATTCGCCGCGCGTGAAACTCTTCGCCGGATCGGGGGTGAAATCGAGCCGCGTCTCCCCCACCGACGCACGGCGGCAGTCGCCGCGCGAAGCGATCGCCTCGTCGAGCCGGCGGCGGTAGTAGGCCACCACGTTGCGGATATAGCCTTCGTCTTTGAGCCGTCCTTCGATCTTGAACGAGGTGACGCCCGCGTCGATCAACGCCCCCAGCCGATCGGCCAGATTGAGATCGCGCACCGAGAGCAGGTGCTTGCCGCGCAGGATTCGCCTTCCGGCGGCGTCTTCCAGATCGTAGCTCAGACGGCACGGCTGGCTGCATTCGCCCCGATTGCCGCTGCGCGCCGACATCGACCGCGACAGATAACACTGACCGCTGTACCCCACGCAGATCGCACCGTGGACGAAACACTCGACCTCGGCTGTCGTGGCGCGGCAGATCGCACGGATCTCGTCGAGCGACAGCGCCCGTTCCAGAATCACGCGTGCGAAACCCGCACTCCCCAGAAACGCCGCCTCGGCAGGCGTGCGGATCGCCGTCTGCGTTGAGGCGTGCAGTTCGACGGGCAGCGACATGCGCCGCAGCGCCATGTCCTGCACGATGAGCGCGTCGACACCCGCCGCGACGAGTTCGCGGGCCTGCCGTTCGGCGGCCGCGAGTTCGTCGTCGTAAAGCAGCGTATTGAGCGTGGCGTGCACCCGCACGCCGTAGAGATGCGCATACTCCGCCGCACGGCGGATGTCGTCGACCGAATTGGCGGCCGCATGGCGCGCACCGAACCGCGCGCCGCCGATGTAGATCGCATCGGCGCCGGCGTCGACGGCCGCAACCGCCGAGGCATAGTCCCGCGCTGGGGCCAGCAGTTCGAGTCGTTTCATATCCGTTTCTGCGGACAAAGATATGAATAAGTGAGGGCAGAAGCAAGCGCCGGCTTGATTATGCCGAACGGGAGTATCTAAGGCGTCAGCCAAAGATAACGAAAAAAGCGGCGGTACGGTATACGCATCGCCGCTTTTCGCCCGCAACCGCCGCCCGTGCGGAACCGGAGCCGCGCCGCAGGGTAAAAAAAGAGGAGCCCCCTTGCTCGGCTCCCCGGAAACAACACACACATGACACCTGTCCGCTGGCTAACGGACGCAAGGGAGATGACAGTAGAAATTCTGGTCGATGACCGCACACAGCAACTCGTCGCCCGAGACATCCGTATCGCCCGCAAAATCCATCATCACGACGCCCGTACAACCGGGATGCGCTTTGAGATAGTCGCAGGTGGCGGGATTGAGCGTCCGTGCGTTCGACTTCGGAGTCGTCACGACGGCCGTCGCCAAGCTCGTGAAGTTGAAGAGCCACTCCGACTCCGCCTTTCCACGCGCTTTGTCCAGATAGGCGATGATCGCATTCTTCTTGTTGTCGATACCGGTCGTACCTCCGTACTTATCCTGAATGAAGAGTTTCGCGGAAGCCGAACCGTTGACGATCGACGAAATTTGATCGGTCACATCGTCCTGCCACGAGGCGATCTTCCCGCCGACGAGCGCACCGTCGTAATCGCTGCGGGTGAGCACGAGTATCTTGCCGCGCAGTTCGCCCAGCGTCAGATCGGGCCGGAAATCGACGAAACGGTCGCGGTAGGCGCTCGACGAATTGAGGTAGTCGCCCATGCGCGAACGGAACGTCGCATCGTTGCCCGCATCGCCCTGCCGCTGCATCTGGACGATGCAGCCCTCCGAAAGGACAGGCCGCCAAGTAACGATCCATCGCCGCGATGGCCTCATCGAACGTCACGCCGGTCGATGTCCCGTGGTAGATCATCAGATCGTCGGTACCCGTCGGACGCAGGTCGAAGCACCGCACGCCGGTGCTCAACTGCGCTCCCAAACTGAGGCTCTGACATTTCGACCAAAGGTTGAGCGTCGAGGTCGCCGCATCGTGCGTGCCGGGAATCGACAGTGCCGAAAGCAGCGCATCGTCGGGCAGATAGCTCATCCACGAAGCATAGAGCTTCCTGCGTGCGGCGTCGTTCATAGCCGGCAGCGCACCCAGCTCGATCGCATAGCGTTTGCCGCCCACGAGCGGCTCGGCGCAACTCCGCCCTGCAACGCCGGCGGCCGTCACCACGTCGACCCGCAGTCCGACGAAAGAGCTCTGCGACAGCACGACGGCAATCGCACGGCAACTCTCGCCCGCGGCGAGTTTCACGCCCGGTGTTCCGTCGGACTGCAACATCCGCACGGCCACGACATTCGATCCACCGTCGACCCTGCCGAGACGGTCGGCTCCGAGATCGTAGACGAACGTCCCCGCCAGTTTCTCGCCTGCCTGCGTCGAACGCACCACGATCTGCCGCACCTCGGTCGCCTCGGACGCCGCGAACGAGATGTCGAGCAACGTCACGACCGGCCGGAAATGCAACGTCACGACCGAAGACTCGGGCGAGATTCCCTCTTCGGCAGAAGCCAGATAGAGCAGCGCCGGATCGAGGAGGCCGTCGCGGCACTCCTGCACCGAAGGGAGCGACGCCTTCACGGTACCGTCTCCCGATATTTCAAGATCGGGGAGCGTCCGCAGGCGAAAAGGCGTAGAAATCGTGCAGACCTTCGCCCCACTGCTGCAAATCCCCGAGCCGAACGAGGCCGAAACGGAAAATTCGTCGGGACACGTCAGCACATAGCGCCCCACGGAGGGCGTAGCCTGCGCGCAAGCGACCGACACGGCGTCGCCGTCGCACCAATAGACCGGCACCTTTCCGTCGGCGGGATCGCCCGGTACAGCGCGCGTGGCATCGCCGCACCTCCCTTCGAAACGAATCGCCCGACCGGCGTCGGCACTGAAATCGACATCGACCGCATCACGGGAACATCCCGTGGACGCGATCGCCAACCCGAACAAAGAAAAAGCAACTATTCCGTATCTCATATCAATCCCAATCGCTGAGGTCAGGGGCTCCGCCGTCGTCGAAACCGTCGGAGACGAATTCATCTTCATCGTCGAAATAGGACGCGGCGAAACCGCGTTCCGCCGCCACGGCCAGATTCGTCAGGCAGGGCGGCACGTAACAATCGAGCGGACGGCGGGGAAGGGAATCGCAACCGTCATTGAGTATGGATTTCATCATAAAATAATTAATCCGGGGAGGGCGTCGGCCGACGCCCTCCCCGGATTTCGATACTATTTGTTTTCGTAGGAGAAACAGATGTTTTTTTGATATAGACCATACGGCCCTTAGTGTCGGACTGACCTAAAAGTCCTCCACCATCGAGTTTGAATCCCATATGAGCCGCCGATCCGTCCTTGTTGGGTTCCATGAACTGATCGATTCCGGCAATCGTCTCGGCAGGGGATTACGACCTCGTAACTCCTCCAATACGCCGCATCCTCGGATAACCGCCGTTCTCCTTGGCCTCCTTGGCCGTCGTCAATGCGGGCTCGGCGTCGACACTTGCCAATGCGACGAATCCGCCGTCTCCGGTGTCCCCATTCGTCCGCGTGCTGCAATGGTTGAAGCCGATAATAATCGGACACGGATTCTTATCCTTGCCGCTGAACACGACATGGGCATCGAACGTCACGGCGATATCTCCCTGCGTATACCCCTTCAACACGGTCGAGCTGGGCATATAGAATGCAGACTGCGCGTACAGCCAGGAAGTACCCAGGCTCCATCTATTGCTCGTATTGTCCAGAACGATCATCCGCTCCTTGTCCGCTGCATCCTTAATCGATGCATGGAACCCGAAACATTCGCCTCGCTTATCAAACATGATACCCACTCCGTGCGCATAATCTCCGGCAGGAGCGAAAGCCTCGGTAAGCTGCACGTCGACGGGCGTCCAGTCGTTCTCGAGTTGCAGGCTGACTGCGCGGAAATGTCCGGCAGAGAACTCCATGTCGCTGTCGCTCGTCAGAACGAGCGTCTGCGTGATCCGTTCGGCCTCTCCGGTATGGATATCCGTACCCGTACCTCTCAGCGTGACCAGAATCCGGTCGTCCGTATTGCCGTCGGTGTTCGCTTTCAACGTGAAGGGCTTCACGACCACCAACGCATACTGATCGTCGTTGGCCTCGCCCGATTCGTCCTTGTAAGACTTCTGCGGCGTCAACGGAGCATCCAGATCGACGATCACCTTCCGGCTCGACGCCGAAGCGACGTAACCCTCGCGGAAATTCACCTTCGTCTCGCCGATGACATTCTCCGGGAAAAGGATCTCCATGTCCGTGATCCGGATGTCGTCGAAGGCCGGCTCGGCCGACTCTTTCACATAGAAGCGCAGCGAAGTGAGCAGATGCTCGAAGGTAACCGGCGGCCGGCCCACGAGAAGCGACGATCCGGTAGTCTCGGCACGCATCAGGTTGTAGATTCCCTCGAAGACATCCTTCTGCACATAGCCGTCGCCCTCTCGGGTACCGATCGTATAGGTCACTTCATCGCCGCTGACACCCGACGTACCGGCATAAGGCCACGGATACATCAACACATAGTTCTGATCGTCGTATCCCATCTCGCTCAAATCGTACTCCGTCCGAAGCGAAAAGGCGGTTTCCGCACCGGCCGATTCCGCCACGAAAGGATCGCCGATGAGCGTATAGTCATAATCAGGAGCCGAAGCTGCGGGCGCATACCACACCATCACCTGCTCCGAACCGTCCCACGTATACGTCAACGCCGTATGATCCAGCGACACGCGCGTACCCTCAGTCGTTGCATCGAACGAATAGACATTCATCGGCAGCGCAGCGTCGTCCTGCGTGCCGTCTTGCTGACAGGAGGCTAAACCCGAAACGGCCGCCGCCAGTAAAGCGAAAAAAGATCTTTTCATTATCGTAATTTTTAAATTCGTTTTCTTCTTGCTGTTCCCGTGCGGAAAAATCAATTGCCCCATTCGGAATCTTCTTCTCCGGGAGTGATCTCCCCGCCCGACGAGGCGAACCCCTCTTCGACTTTCACGTCAAAAACTATTGCCCGAGGCACCACGTAAGCCTCTTTTTCCGATTGATAGTAGTTCATAGTTCTAATTAGATAAATTAAAATTACATTATGTTCAAAACTATCTTCCGATCGGATTTTCGATAACCTATTGCGATACAATGGTATATTGCGTTTATTTTCGAAACCGCTGTAATGCAGTTTTTAATTCCGGCAAAATATTTCATAAAAAGTCGGGCAAGGGGGGATTTTTCAAAAAAATATTTACCTTTGCCATCGTTGAATCCAACAAGGTGAGAACAAACATTTTAGGATATTATTCAACGCTCGCGAAAATTTTACATAATGTAATTTTTATCAGAGAATCTCGCCCTGAAAATCCGTTTTACCCTCAGATTCATCCGGAATAGTTAGCATCCTCGACCCACTCGCCCTTCGTATTCCGTAGCGTACATCCTTCGTCGCACCCGACAGCAAACCGCACGGACGCCCCGGATAAACTCGATTTTTACCGCTCTGCGCATCGTTTTTACCAAGTATTTTATAACTTTGCGATTCGGAAACGTTTAACGATAATTAACGATGCTTACACTCAAACAACTCCGGGACGACAAGGAGGCGGCCGTCCGCCGCCTGGCCAAAAAGGGCGTGGACGCACGTCCCGTCATCGACCGGATCGAGCAGCTCGACGACCGCCGCAAGGCGATCCAGCAAGAGTTGGATAACTGTCTGTCGCAGCAGAACCAGGCGGCCAAGATGATCGGCGCGCTGATGGGGCAGGGCAAACGCGACGAAGCCGAAGCGAAAAAGGCCGAAGTGGCGGCGCTCAAAGAAAATCGGTAAAACTGTCGGCCGAGATGAAGCAGACGGCCGACGCCTTGCAGGCCGAGATCGTACTGCTGCCCAACTTCCCCGCTGAGATCGTTCCCGAAGGAACCTCGGCCGAGGACAATCTGGTGGTGAAACTCGTGGAGAACTACACGCCGCTGCCGGCCGAGGCGCTGCCGCACTGGGAGCTGGCCAAGAAATACGACATCATCGATTTCGACCTGGGCGTAAAACTCACCGGAGCGGGATTTCCCGTTTACAGGGCAAGGGCGCCCGCCTGCAACGTGCGCTGATCAACTACTTCCTCGACTACAACACCCGCGCGGGCTACCAGGAGGTCGAACCGCCCGTGATGGTCAACGAGGCGTCGGGATTCGGCACGGGACAGCTGCCCGACAAGGAGGGACAGATGTACCACGCCACGGTGGACAATTTCTACCTCGTCCCGACGGCCGAGGTGCCGGTGACGAACATCTTCCGCGACGTGATCCTCGACGAGAAGGATTTCCCCGTCAAGATGACCGCCTACACCCCCTGTTTCCGCCGCGAAGCCGGCTCCTACGGCAAGGACGTGCGCGGCCTGAACCGTCTGCACCAGTTCGACAAGGTGGAGATCGTGCGGCTGTCGCTGCCCGACGATTCCTACGAAGCGCTCGACGACATGGTGGCCCACGTCGAGGGGTTGGTCAAGTCGCTCGGCCTGCCCTACCGCATCCTGCGTCTGTGCGGCGGCGACATGTCGTTCACCTCGGCGCTGACCTACGACTTCGAGGTCTACTCCGAAGCGCAGAAGCGCTGGCTGGAAGTATCGTCCGTCTCGAACTTCGAGTCGTTCCAGGCCAACCGGCTGAAACTACGCTACCGCGACGCGAACAAGAAAATCCACTTGGCCCATACGCTCAACGGCTCGTCGCTCGCACTTCCGCGCATCGTCGCGGCGTTGTTGGAGAACAACCAGACGCCCGAAGGCATCCGGATTCCCGAGGTGCTGATTCCCTACACGGGGTTTGATATTATCAAATAAAGTCACTATATTTGCAGACACTTAACAAAAAATCGACAAAACAATGGCTTACAAAATTACCGACGCATGCGTTGCATGCGGTACTTGTATCGGCGAATGCCCGGTAGAGGCGATCTCGGCCGGCGATATCTATGTGATCGATGCCGATAAGTGCATCGACTGCGGAACCTGCGCAGGCGTTTGCCCCAGCGAGGCGATCATTCCCGAATAAGTTCGCTCCGTAAAAGCGCGTCTCCGCCCTATATAGGGCGGAGACGCGCTTTTTCATATCCGCACCTCAACGGATACGGCCGTACATACGCCTACACGGCGACGGGAGCGGCAGGATTCGCCGCGGAGGATCACAGCGCGCTGCCCTTGAATACGCGCGATTCGTCCAGCGGAACCAGCACGCCGGTCAACTGAATCCGGTCGGAGCTGAAATTGGGATCGATCGAAACCGACGCGCGGTTGCTTCCCGCCGGCAACCGGATGCTCAGCGTCGCGGAGATCCCCCGCCCGAATACGTTCATGGAAAAGGTGGTATTCCCCCGCTTGTCCGTTCTGACCCGAATGTTGGAGGCATGTCCTTCCAGAGTGATGCCGCCGATACCGTTGGGGCCTCCTCCCATGAACGGCGCGACCTGCACGGTGGCCATGTCGCCGGAAAGCGTCACGAAATTCGTGTCGGAGGAGACGAAGACCACCCTCCCGCGCGCCGGAGGGTCAGCCGATCGGCTTCCAACGCGAAATCGAGCCGGTCGAGACTCCGCAGGGCTTTCAGGTGCGCGAGCGAATCCGCAACGGCCTGTTCGCGCTTCGCCCGCTCGCGGTCGGCCGACCGTGTCTGTTCGGCCTGTGTGCGGGTACGCCGCGCCTGCGGCCGTGCGGGATTTACGACCCCCGCCAGCAGGCAGAGCGTCAAAAGAATCAGTAGTTTCATTTTCGTGTTTTTCAGCTCTTCCTGCAAAATGTATGCTAATCGTTCGCCGCGACGGCAATCACGCCGCCGCGGGGTTTCGGATATCGATAAAAAAGCGACAGACCGGACGACCGGTCTGTCGCATCCGGTTCCGACCGGCTCGGGTGGTCGGACCTCCTCGGCACGCGGCGTTCTAATAACCGAACAGCCCGCGCTGGCTTACCTCGTGTACGGGGCCGAGCGTGCGCAGATAATCCATGTCGATGTCGTTGCGGTCGCCCAGAATGCTATACGTGTATTTGCGCCCCTTGACCCATTTGTCGTGGAAAGCCTTCACGTCGGCGAGCGTCATGCCCTGCACGGCGTCGTAAACGGCCTTGTTGCGGTCGACCCCGACGCCCATCTCGCGCGCCGAGACGAAACTCCACAGCACGTTGTCGCGCACGGTGCGCTGCGTGGAGAGGTTGGCCAGGATACCCTGCTTGGCCAGTTCGAAGGCCTTCTCCGATTCGGGCATGTTCTCGATGATCTCGTCGAACGCCTCGACGGCCTGGCGCATCTTGTCGTTCTGCGTGGCGATGAAGGCATAGAAGATATAGGGATCGTCCTTGTCGCGCATCTCGGTGAAGGTGGCGAAAGCGGTATAGGCCAGCGAACGCGCCTCGCGCATCTCCTGGAAGACCACGGCGTTCATGCCGCCGCCGAAATAGCTGTTAAAGAGCGTCTCGCCCGGATCGTTGTCGGTCGAGAACTTCTCGCCGCGGTTCGAATATTGGAGATAATAGATCTGTTTGGCGTCGTACTGCGCCACGTTGACCTCGCTCTTGTCCACCGTCAGCAGCGGGAAGCGCACCTTCCGCACCGGCTTCAACTCCTGCGACGTGCGGTGGATCGCGTCGAGCGCGGCGATGAGCTTCGCCTCCGTCTCGGGACCGTAGTACATCACGTAGTGCTCGTAGTCGCTTCAGGCCCGGATCCGCGCCAGCAGTTCGTCCGACGTGAGCGCCATGAGCTGCTCGTCGGTCAGCGTCCGCGCCCGAATCGCTTCGGGGCCGTAGAAGGTATACTGTTGCAGTGCGCGGAAGTTGGCGTTCTGGTTCAACTTGGCGTCGTTGCGCGCCTTCATCGCGTTGGCTTTGAGCTGCGCGAGCACGGCGTCGTCGCCCTCGACGTTCTGCATGTACTCCTCGGCCAGCTTCACGGCCTTGTCCATATTCTCCGCAAGTCCGCTGATCGTCACATAGATGCGCTCGCCGCCCGCATGGATGCCGAACGAGCAGGCCAGATCGTAAAACTCGCGCTGGATCTCCTGCAACGACTGCGTATCGGTGCCCAACAGGTCGAAATAGTCCGACGCGATGCCGAAGGCGGATCGGTCGTCGTACCGAAATCGTAGACGTAGTAGAGGCTGAACAGCCCGTTGGTGGTATTCTGCTTATAGAGCACCTCGATGTCCTGCTTCATCTTGCCGACCGAGAGGTCGCTGGCATAATCGACGAAGACCGGCTGCACGGCCTCGACCTCGGCGGCCTGGATGGCGGCGAGGAACTCCGACGACTTGTCGCGGTTGGTGGCAATGGGCGTGATCTGCGGCTTGTCGATCTTGTGGATATTGGGATCGACGCCCTGGCGCTTGTAAACGGCTGCATAAACCTCGGGATCGAGCTTCTCGTTGGCCCACGCCACGACGTCGGCCTTGGTCACCTTCGACAGGCGGTCGAGCTCCTCCACCGAACGCTTCCAGTCCACCCGTTGATGAAGGCGTCGACATAAGCCATCGCGCGGTTGCCGTTCTCTTCGAGCGCCTGCATCTCGCCGCGCTTGTAGTTGGCGATCGTCGAGGCGAGCAGCTCCTCGTCGAAATCGCCGGCCCGCAGCTTCCCGATCTCATCGAGCAGCATGTCGCGCGCCTCTTCGAGCGTCTGCCCCGGCTTGGGATAGCCGATGGCCACCATCATGCCGTAGTCGGCCAATTGGAGCCCTCCGCACCCACGCCCAGCATTTTCTGCTGCTGCTGGATATCGACGTCCAACAAGCCGCACTTGCCGTTCGAAAGCAGCGAACTCACGAGCTGGATCATGTCGGCGTCCTCGCTCGAAGCACCGCCGGTGCGCCAGCCCAAAGTAGATCATTTCGGCCTCCTGCCCCAGCACCGTCTTCTCGACGGGAGCGGTCATCGCCGGTTCGGGCGTGAAGGACCATTCGGGCAGTTCGGGATTGGGTTTCAGTCCGCCGAAGTACTTGTCGATCGTCGCGATCATCCGGTCGGGATCGAAATCGCCCGACAGGCAGATGGCCATGTTGTTGGGCACGTAATAAGTCTTGTAGTAGTTCTTGATGTTGGTGATCGAAGGGTTCTTCAAATCCTCCTGCGTACCCAGCACGGTGTGCATTCCGTAGGGATGGTGCGGATAGAGCGCCACCATGAGCGAGTCCAACATCTTGCGGCTGTCGCTCGTGAGCGACATGTTGTACTCCTCGTAGACGGTCTCCAACTCGGTGTGGAATCCGCGGATCACCGCATTGGCGAAACGGTCGGACTGGATTTTCGCCCAGTTGTCGATCTGGTTCGAGGGAATCTCCTCGGTGTAGACGGTCATGTCGTAGGAGGTGAAGGCGTTCGTGCCCGCGGCGCCGATGGCCGACATCAGCTTGTCGTACTCGTTGGGAATCGCCAGCTTCGAAGCCTCCTGCGACACGGAGTCGATGCGGGCATAGATCGCACGGCGTTCGTCGGCGTCGGTCGTGGTGCGGTAGACCTCGAACAGACGCTCGATCTCGTCGAGCATCGGACGCTCGGCCTCGTAATCCTGGGTGCCGAACGACTCGGTGCCCTTGAACATCAGGTGCTCGAAATAGTGCGCCAGACCGGTCGTTTCGAGCGGATCGTTCTTCGAACCCACGCGCACGGCGATGTAGGGTCTGAATGCGGGGCGCCTCCCCCGTTCACGGTCATGTAGACCTTCAATCCGTTGTCCAGCGTGTAGATACGGCTATGCAGCGGATCGTCGGCGACCTCCTCATAGCGGTACTTCCGAACAGGACGTAACGACAAGGCTCAACACCGCTGCCGCTACCAATAAAAAAGACTCTTTTCATATGATTGCGAGTTATGTTATCCTAAAATACGGTGGCGAACCACGCCCGCAGGGCCGGCCACGTGTCGGCCACGACGAAGGTCAGCATCCCGACCGCAGCCACCAGCTTGATTCCCGTACCGACCAGAAACGACAGGAACGATCCCACGCCCACCACCAGCGCCTGCCCGATCCGTTCGCGGTCGTTCAGCAGTTCGCCCGCGACAGCCCCTACGAACGGCCCCACCACGATACCGATCAGGCCGCCCACGAACAGGCCCGCGATCATGCCCACCGTGGCGCCGACCATTCCGGCCCGTGTGCCGCCGAACAGTTTGGCCATGTACCCCGGCAGAAAATAATCCGCCGCAGTCACCGCGGCCGTCAACCCCGCCCACAGCCACATCTCGCCGGGGCGTCAGCGTCGAATAGCTGCACGCATAGGCGCAAAAAAGCCCCGCATAGCTCAGCACAGGGCCGGGCAGGACGGGGACAATGCAACCCACGATGCCGACGAGGCAACAGAGGAAAGCCGTTATGGAGAGGAATACGTCCATCTCGTTCGGTTTTATCGTTCCACGGCAGCCGGTGCGGCCGCCGCATCTATTCTACTCTACCAGACGGTTGGTCGCCGTGTCGGGAAAGACCACCCACGGGCGGAACGTCTTCGCCTCCTCGAACTCCATGCGGGCGTAGGAGGCGATGATGAGCACGTCGCCCACCTGCGCCTTGCGGGCGGCTGCGCCGTTGAGACAGATCGCACCGCTGCCGCGCCGGCCGCGGATCACATAGGTGTCGAGCCGTTCGCCGTTGGTGACGTTCCATATCTGCACCCGTTCGCCCTCGATCAGATTGGCCGCCTCCATCAACTCCTCGTCGATGGTGATGCTTCCCACGTAATTGAGGTTCGCCTCGGTAATGGTCACCCGATGGATTTTCGATTTCAGTACTTCGATCTGCATCATCCTCTTCGCATTATTTGATCCGGATATTGTCGATCAGCCGCACGGCGCCCGCCTGCACGGCGATACACCCCTGGATGCGTTCGCTCTCGTCCCAGGCTGCCACCTGCTGCATCGTGAGAGCGTCGACCGACTGGAAATAGATCACTTCGAGCAGACCGCTGCGCTCCGTCTCGCGCGTAACGAAGTCCGCCAGTTCGGCAGGCGTCATCCCTGCGGCACGTTCGGCGCCAAGCCTCAACGCCCGGCAGATATCGGGCGCGGCGGCGCGGTGTGCAGCGTCAAGCAGGGCGTTGCGCGACGAAAGGGCCAGCCCGTCGTCGCCGCGCACGATCCCGCACTCGACGATTTCGAGCGGAAAGCCCGACTGGGCGACCATCGACTTCACCACGGCGATCTGCTGGAAATCCTTCTCACCGAAATAGGCACGCGCAGGCTGCACCATGGCGAAGAGCTTGCTCACCACCTGCGCCACGCCGTTGAAATGGCCCGGACGGGTGGCGCCCTCCATCACCTTGTCGATCCGGCCGAAATCGTACTGCCTGAGATCGGGGACGGGGTACATCTCCCTCGACCGAGGGCATGAAGACCACGTCGGCCCCGCCGCTTCGAGCAGCGCGCAATCGGCTTCGGGCGTGCGCGGATAGTTTCTCAGATCGTTTTTATCGTTGAACTGCGTGGGATTGACGAACACGCTCACCACGACGGTGGCGTTCTCGCGGCGCGCCCGTTCGACGAGCGAACGGTGGCCGGCGTGCAGGGCACCCATGGTCGGGACCAGCCCGATACCGGTCGAATCGACCGCCGAGAGCACCTCGCGAAGCGCTTTGACGCTTGTTACGGTTTTCATTATTATTTCCAAACAATTAGGCCCGAAGGCTCGGCAAAGTTAGAAATAACAATTAAGATATGAAAGCGAAAACCGGAAAAATATGGTTTTCGGACCTCCTGCACCGCCACGATCGTCCGCAAGACGACAAACCGAACCCTCGGCAAAATGCACCCTATTCGCTTTTGCGCTCGGCTCGCACAACTTTGCGGGATTGCTCCCGCTTAGACAGGCGGCGCCTCGGCAAAATCGCAAGCTTCGCTTGCTTTTGCGCTCGGCTTGCACAACTTTGCGGGATTGCATCCCGCTTAGACAGGCGGCGCCTCGGCAAAATGCAAACTTCGTTTGCTTTTGCGCTCGGCTTGCACTATCTTTGGCATCAAATTCAATCCGAACGCAAATGAAAACGCTCACGTTTATTTCGCTTATGACAACATCCGTCGCATGTTTGGGTTCGTGCACGAACCCTGCGGCCTCCGACGCGCAGCAGCCGTGGATCGTCGACCGGTTCGACGACATCAAGGTCATCCGCTACGAAGTACCTGGATTCGAACGGCTTCCGCTCGAACAGAAAGAGTTGATCTACTACCTGGCCGAAGCGGCCAAGTGCGGACGCGACATCCTCTTCGACCAGAACTGCGCGGCCAACCTGCCGATCAGGCGCACGCTCGAAACGCTCTACCATAATTATAAGGGAGACCGCACGTCCGACGAGTGGAAAGCGCTCGAAAAATACCTCAAAAAGTGTGGTTCGCCAACGGCATCCACCACCACTATTCCAACGACAAGTTCCGCCCCGAGTTTTCGGAATCCTTCTTCCGCGAGGCGGCCGCATCGGTAGGCATGGATCGCTTTCCGGCGGATTTCGATTTTCTCTGCAAGGTCATCTTCGACCCTGCGGTCTACCCCACGCGGCTCAATCAGGCAGCCGGCGCCGATATGCTCTGGACGTCGGCCAGCAACTATTACAGCAACGTGCGCCAGCACGAGGCCGAACAATTCTACGCCGCGATGGCCGCAGCCGATGCAGGCGACCCCTGCCCCGTCTCCTACGGTCTGAACTCGCAGCTGGTCAAGGAGGAGAAGACGGGACGTCTCTACGAGCGCACATGGAAGGTCGGAGGCATGTACTCGCCCGCGATCGAACGCATCGTCTACTGGCTCGAAAAGGCACGCGACGTAGCAGCCGAGCCGCAGAAGCAGACCCTCGCCGCCCTGATCGACTACTACCGCACGGGCGACCTGAAACAGTTCGACCGCTACAACATCCTCTGGCTGCAAGACACGGTGTCGAACGTCGACTTCGTCAACGGATTCATCGAGACCTACGGCGATCCGCTGGGGTACAAGGCGTCGTGGGAGGCCAACGTCAACTTCGTCGACTCGGCGGCCTGCCGCCGCACGCAGATCATCTCCGAGAACGCCCAGTGGTTCGAAGACCACTCGCCTGTCGACCCCGCCTACAAGAAAAAGGTCGTCAAGGGCGTCTCGGCCAAGGTCATCACCGTGGCGATGCTCGGCGGCGACTGCTATCCCGCCACGCCGATCGGGATCAACCTTCCGAACGCCGACTGGATCCGCAAGGAGCACGGTTCGAAATCGGTGACGATCGACAACATCACCTACGCCTACGACCGCGCGGCGCACGGCAACGGCTTCGAGGAGGAGTTCATGCTGCGCCCCGAAGACCGCGAGCGCATCGACAAATACGGCAAGATCGGCGACGACCTCCACACCGACCTGCACGAATGTCTCGGACACGGTTCGGGCCAGCTGGCGCCGGGCGTGAAGGGAGACGAGCTGAAAAGCTACGGATCGACGCTCGAAGAGACGCGCGCCGACCTTTTCGGCCTCTACTACCTGGGCGACCCGAAGCTCGTCGAGCTGGGGCTCGTCCCCTCGTTCGACGTGGCCAAGGCGCAATACGCCTCCTACATCCTCAACGGCATGATGACGCAGCTCGCCCGCATCGAACCGGGCAAGAACGTCGAGGAGTCGCACATGCGCAACCGCAAGCTGATCGCCGAATGGTGCTACGAGCAGGGCAAGGCCGACAACGTGATCGAGTGGCGCACCGAGCAGGGAAAGACCTACGTCGTGGTCAACGACTTCGAGAAACTGCGCGAGCTGTTCGGACGGATGCTGCGCGAGATCCAGCGCATCAAGTCCGAAGGCGACTATGAGGCAGGCAAAGCGCTGGTCGAACAGTATGCCGTCAAAGTCGACCCGAAACTGCACCGCGAGGTGCTCGATCGCTACGAAGCGCTCCATATCGAGCCTTACGGGGGAGTTCGTCAATCCCGAATACGAACTGGTGGAACGCGACGGCCGGATCGTCGACGTGAAGATCGCCTACCCCGCCAACTACGTGGAGCAGATGCTCGGATACTCCCGCGACTACTCGTTCCTGCCCGACCGGAACTGATGCCGGACAAGACGGAGCAAACGGGCGGAGCCTTCTTTGAAAGGCTCCGCCCGTTTCGCATTCCGGCACTTCCGCAGCCTCCCCGCAGCGCGACCGGACTCCCCGACGTCGGCCGTCGCCGGCACCGCTGACAAGGAAGCATTGCACGCGAAACAAGAAAATCCGGTACCGCATTCCGACCGGATTTCGAAACGGTTCGTCCGCCGGCGCAACCTCCGGCATCGCCGCACGACAGCCCTGCGAACCGCCGCCCGCGCGCCTCCGGCCGCTAAATCTCCGGCGACGGCCTGCCCGCCGGCTCCCGACGAACGCCGCAGCACGGAAACGTAACTTTCAGAACGGAACGGTATTTGAACGGAGAAGGGACGATAGCAACTCTTAAAAATTTTCAGGACTATGACCACAAAAAATCTACTCACGTCATTGCTCGTACTGCTGGCCGTCGCTGTCGTTTCGTGCCAGAAAGAGCCATCCACCTCCGGGCTTCACGAGGACTATCTGGTCTACACGGACTACGACCAACAGGCCGACTTCTCCGACGTGGAGACCTTCTATCTTCCCGACAGTATTCTGGTGATCGGCAACGCCGACAAGACCGAATACTGGAAAGACGCCGATGCGCAGGAGATCATCGGAACCGTCGCCGACCTGATGGAATCCCGCAACTTCGTCCGCACGGACGACAAGGAAACCGCGCAGACGGGTCTGCAAATCAGCTACGTCGAGCGTGTGACCTATTTCGTCGGGTACGACTACCCCTACTGGTGGTGGTACTACCCCTACTACTGGGCTCCCGGCTACTGGGGCGACTGGCTCGGCTGGCACTACCCCTACCAGGTCTATTACGGTTACACGGCCGGTTCGATGCTCATCGAGATGGTCGATCTGACGGCCGACCGGCAGAGCAACCGCAAACTGCCCGTCATCTGGGACAGCTTCATCGGCGGCCTGCTCACCTCGTCGCATAAGGTCAACATGCAGCGTACGCTGGACGCCGTGAACCAAGCCTTCATGCAATCGCCCCTATCTGGAAACCAATTCCGTCAACCGTTAATCATTCATCGCTATGAAAACACGTTCCATATTCAGTCGTAAAAGCGTTGTTGCTCGCCGTCGCAGCGGTTACCTTCGCCCTGCCGGGACGAGCGCAGCTCATCCAGAACACCTATCTCAACGTCGACTGGCAAGTGACCGTTCCGCTGGGGAGGCGCCTTCGCCGACAAGGCGTCGGGATGGGGTATGAACTTCGAAGGCGGCTACTTCGTAACGCCCGAAATCACCGTCGGCGCCTTCATCTCCTACCAGACCAACATCGAGTCGATCGGCCGTCAAACCCCTGCAACTGGGCAGCGGCGCCGCCATGACGACCGCACAGAAACACACCCTGTTCGAACTGCCGTTCGGCGTCGTGGGACGATACAACTTCCTCAAAGGGAGCGTATTCCAGCCCTACGCCGGTCTGCGCATCGGCGCCGACTATGCCGAAATGTCCTCCTATTACTATACGGTCCAGCAATATCAGGACACGTGGGGCGTCTATCTCTCGCCCGAAATCGGCGTGAGCATCTTCCCCTCGCCTGCGCAGCGGTTCGGCTTCCACGTAGCGCTCTTTTACAGCTACGCCAGCAACAACGACGATCTGCTGATCTATACGATGAACAACATCAACCGCTTCGGCGTGCGCGTCGGTATCTCGTTCTGACCGCTCCGGCTGAAAAAACGGCTGCCTCTATTTTTCAGAGGCAGCCGTTTTCATTGGCAGCGGACAGGGCTATTTCCGGCGGTTCTTCTTCGCCTTATCGGCCTTGACCGACCGATTGCCCTCGATGGCGCGATCCTGCAAGGCATGGATCTCGGCGCGCGAACGGGGCAGATCGACGAACTCCGACGGGTAGTCGGTTTCGATCAGATCGGGTTCCGACACCAGGTCGCGCAGGTAGCAAACCCTCCGGTCGCGCGTTGATTCTTCACCTTGTCGGACGAACCGGTAATGGAGGTCATCGTCGACGCCGCGCGCATGCAGCAGGGTGTTGATGTACTTGTTGTCGAAGTTGAACACCACCTTGTCCTTGCCCCCCACTCCAACATGTCTTTCAGGCGGGGAATGCGATAAGGCGTCAGTTTGCCGTCGCGGTCGACCAGCCGGAATCCCTGCAACTCCTCGTAGGTGTAGTCGGCGACGCGCCCCTTGCCCGTGGTCGTGCGGTCGATCGTCAGGTCGTGCATGAGCACCATGACGCTGTCCTTCGTGAAGCTGAAATCAATCTCGAAAAAGGTCGGCATCATCGACAAGGTTTTCTCGCACGACTCGATGCAGTTTTCGGGATAGCCGGGCATCATGCCGCCGCGATGGCCGCTGACGATAATGTCCCGCTCGGGGTCGTAGCGGAAATAAGCTTTGAGGTCTTCGAGGCTATTGATCTGAACGGTGTGAAACCGTTTCTCCGACGCGGGACGCTCCTCCGCGACGGAGGTAAACGAGATTGCAGTCGCAAGCGTCAGCGCGGTCACTGCGATGAAAGGTCTCTTCATAGGATTGCAGCCGACTTAACGGATTCGTTTTTTCGACCTCGGCCGTAGCGGCGGCGATCTCCTCGATGACGGGATCGGTCGCGGGGATCGACGTGATCTCCGACACGGCCTGACCGCAGCGGCTCGCGACCCACGCGCCGTCGTCTTTCAGATAGGGATTCTTGAACCGGCCGATGATCTTGTCGATATACTTGAAATGCGCATCGCGGTCGAAACCGAACTTTTTCGACCAGCGCCTGTCCCTTTCTGCTGCATCGCCTCCTTGACGATGGCGAAGATCGCGGGATCGGCGATGCTCTCGTCGATCGTCGCCATGAGCTCATCGGTCGCAGATAGGCCGTAATGGCATGTCCGTATTGAGCGTAAAAGAGTTTGCGCTCGATATAAGCCAGCAGGTTATCGGCCAGATTCATCCCCCTCGATATGCGGTGCACCGCCCACGAACGACTTCTCCTCGACGTTCCACTCGTAGAAATTCTCCACGACCACGTCGATCGGGTTCTCGCTGTTGTACGGGAGGCACGATGCGGTCGACCGAACAGTCGGCGAACCCGACGTGCGCGTCGCACCATGCGGCCTCCTCGGCCGAAGATGCTGTAGACCTCCTCTTTGAGCTGCGTCGTCGCTCAACAGCAGCAGCGTCGGGGGCGTCAGCGCCGAGACTCGCTTTTCGAGCGAATAATTGCGCGCCTCCTCGGGCGAATAGTCCTTGCCCAACAGGTATTTGAACGAATTCTTGTGCAATTTGCCCTCTTCGGCCGTAATGACCGGATAGAAGAGGATCATGAAGGCGGGTTTCTCGTCCGAGATCGTTCCGGTGCTGGCCGCCAGATGGCCGCCCGCCGACGAACCGACGATCCCCACGCGCGACGCGTCATATCCCCACTCGGCGGCATGTTCGCGCAGGATGCGCAACGCCTGCTCGGCATCGTTGCGCGGCACTTCGCAGTGACCGTTGGGCATACGGTATTTTCAGCACGGCGGCCGTCGTCCCGTGGTCGGCCAGCCAGCGCGCCATGTCGTGCCCTCGTAGCCGATGGCCAGATTGTGATAACCGCCGCCCGGACAGACCACGACGGCACGGCCGCTCGGCTCCTTGGCCTTGTAGACGAAAAGCTCGGCGACGTTGTTGTTCGCCACGAAGACCTCCTTCTCGATGACGGTCGGCCCCGAACAAGACCGCTCGACGTCGGTGCGGAAGCGTTGTCCCCAGATAACGATGTGTTCATCCTGTGCACGAGCCCCCCAGCACGGCGGAAGCGCAGCAGAAACAAGTTAGAAAAAGTTTTTTCATCGTATTGAAATTTGGATAGTCGAACCCCAGTCCGACGAGCAGTTCGGCATGGGCTGCGCATCCGGCGAATTCGCCGCAGATGCCCACTTCGCATCCATGCCTATGAGCCGCATCGACCGTCAGCCGCATCGCGCGCACCACGGCCGGATGCAGCGTATCGTACATCGCCGCGATCCGTTGGTGCCCAGCACGTACTGCGTGAAAAAAAATCGACCTCGGCGGCCAGTTCGTCGGCCATGAACACCGCCGCCGGCGTCTCGATCATCACCCCGACCGGAATCCGGTCGTCGAACGGCACCTCCTGCCGGCGCAGCTCCTCCTTGCACTCCTCCAAAAGCGCCAGCGCGTCGCACAGCTCCGCGAGCGAGACGATCATCGGGAACATCACCCGCACGCCGCCCCGGGCGCTGGCACGCAGGATCGCCCGCAACTGCGTGCGGAACATATCGCGCAATTCGAGGCTTACGCGAATGGCTCGCCAGCCCAGAAAGGATTCTCCTCTTCGGGAAATCGATAGTAAGGCAGCGATTTGTCGCCGCCGATATCGAGCGTGCGGATCACGCGGCCGGCCGCCGCAAAGTTCGGCGGCCCGGGCATAGGCCGCCGTCTGCACCTGTTCGTCGGGAAAAAGCCGTCCTGCCGCTGCATGTAGAGGAACTCGCTGCGGAACAGCCCGATGCCGTCAGCGCCGCTGCGGATCGCCCGTTCCACTTCGTCCACGCTGCCGGCATTGGCCAGCACGGCCACCGCCCGCCGTCGCGCGCGTCGTGACCGGCTGCGATGCGTACGCATCCGCCGCCGCGGATCGTGCCTCGCCCTCTTCCATACGCCGGCGATACTCCGCCGCCGCCATATGCTCGTCGGGAAGCGATCAGCAGTTCGCCGGCCGAGCCGTCGAGCACCACGATCGTGCCGTCGTCAACCGGTCGAAATCGTCGCCCAACCCCACCACGGCAGGCAGGTTCCGGTTGCGTGCCAGAATGGCCAGATGGCTCGTCGCGCTGCCGCGCCGCGTCACCACGCCGCGCACGCGCGAAAAATCGATCCGCGCCGTATCCGACGGTGCCAGTTCGTCGGCGGCGAGGATACTCCCGTCAGGAATCGCAGCGAAAGGATCGGCCTCGGAAGGCACCAACTGCCGCAGGATGCGGCGGCATACGTCGCGCACATCGTCGGCGCGCGCCCGCAGGTACTCGTCGTCGATCTGCGCGAAGAGCGCCGCCAACTCGCCGGAGGCCGCATGGACGGCATCGGCGGCAGTCATTCCCTCCGCGATCTTCTCCGCCACGTTCTCCATGAGCATCGGATCGGCCGCCAGTTCGAGGTGCGCGGCGAAGATTTCGTTCGCGCCCGCCAATTTCTCCAACTCCCCTTCGGCCGCCGCCACCGCCGCATCGAAACGCGACTGCTCCGCAGGCCGCTGCGCCGGACGGCACGACCCGGCCCGAAGACGCGTAAGCTCCGGCCCGATAACGCCACACGCGCCCGATCGCCACGGCATCGGCCATGGCCTGTTTCACCCGCAACCGCAGCATGACGACCTAATCGGTTATCGCCTCGATCGCGGCGACCACCTCGTCGAGTACGGCCTGCTCGTTGTCGCCTTCGACCGCGACTTCCACCTCCGAGCCCTTTTTCAACCCCAGAGAAAGGATGCCGATCATGCTCGCCCCGCTGACCGATTTGGCAGGCGTACGCAGCGTCACCTGCTGTCCCGACGCCTTGACGAGCGCCACCAATGCCGATACGGGACGCGCGTGCATCCCGTTCGGAGCTTCGATTGTAACAGTCTTCGATACCATATTTCAAATAGCCAATTTTTCCAGAATATAACGGGGATCGTCCGTCGTTTTTAAGCCGTCGGAGCACCTCCTCGTCTTCGAGCGCCGACGTCACCCGCGCCAGAATCTCGATATGTTCGTCGCCGGCACCGGCGATACCGATCACCAGCTGCGCCCGTTCTTCGCCGAAATCGACCCCTTCGGGATACTGCATCACGACGATTCCCGAACGCCTGATGCGCGACTTCGCCTCGGCCGTCCCGTGGGGAATGGCAATACCCATGCCCAGATAGGTCGTGGCCACACGCTCGCGGGCGACCATCGCCTCGGCGTATTCCCCGTCGACATAACCGCAGGCAGCCAGCAACGCTCCGGCGGCACGGATCGCCTCCTCCTTGCCCACAGGCGCCAGTCCGGTACGGATCCCCTGCAAGGTCAGCATCTCCGACGCCGGTGCAGCGGGGTTGCCGCTGCGGGCACCTCCCTCCGACTGCGGAGCTTCGGATGCTCTGGTTTGGCCCTCGATCCGGCCGTACAACACGTCGAGGGCAGGATCGGAGAGGAATTGCCGATCACGATCACCTCCGACGCGGGCGCAGCCTTCCCGGCGCGCTGCGACAACTGCGACTGGCACACGACGACATCCGTCCCCTCCGGGATCGTGTCGACCGAACTGTTGGTAACGCGCACGCCGCTGCCGAGCGGTTCGATGCGTTTGCGGAAACGGGTCGCACCCATGGCACTCGATCCCATGCCGGCATCGCAGGCGAAGACGACCGTGCGGATCGGCCCTTCGAGCGCACGGGGCGCACGGCTCGTTCCTCCGATAACCGTTCCGTTAGGCTTCTGAACGGGCTTCACCTCCTCCAAATGCGCACGTTTGACGATCGGCGCCGCAACGAAGAACGACACGGCTGCCGCGACCACCACCCCGGCGAGCACCAGTAGCGTCTCCCCCTTCGGAGCCATCGCCGCCACGGCGATGATGCTGCCGGGCGACGCGACGGCGGTCAGTCCCGTTCCGGTAAGCGAATAGAAGAGGATCGCCGCGGCCGAGCCGACGATCGGCGCCACGATAATGGCCGGGCGCATCAGTACATAGGGGAAATAAGATCTCATGGATGCCGCCGAAGAACTGGATGACGATCGCTCCCGGCGCCGACGAACGCGCCGCGCCGCGCGCGAAGGCCCAATAGGCCAGCAGGACGCCGAGGCCCGGCCCGGGATTGGTTTCCAGCAGGAACATGATCGACTGGCCCGTCTGGCGCGCCTGTTCGATCCCGATCGGCGAGAAGATTCCGTGGTTGATCGCATTGTTCAGGAAGAGCACCTTGGCCGGTTCGATGAAGACCGCGACCAGCGGCAGCAGACCGTGTTCGATCATCAGCGACACGCCGGCCGACAGGAAAACGGTCAGCGCCGAAACCACCGGCCCCACGGCATAGAACCCGATCAGCGCGCAGACGATTCCCAGGATGCCGACCGAGAAGTTGTTGACCAGCATTTCGAATCCGGCGGGAATGCGTCCCTCCGCCCAGCGGTCGAAGGAGCGGATCACCCAGCCGGCAAAGGGCCCGATCGCCATGGCGCCGATGAACATCGGGATGTCGCTGCCCAGAATCACGCCCATCACCGCTACGGCGGCAATCACGCCGCCGCGATCGCCGGCCACATGCCGTCCCGCCGTCATGGCGATCAGCAGCGGCAGCAGATAACGCAGCATCGGTTCGACGAGCTGCCCCAGACTCGCATTGGGCCACCAACCCGTCGGAATGAAAAGAGCCGTGATGAATCCCCAGGCGATGAATGCGCCGATATTGGGCATTACCATGCTGCTCAATGATTTACCGAAAGCGCTGAATCCGTTCTTTCATTTTCGGTCGTTTTTAGAGCCTCCGCCGCGCACAGGCCGGAGGGGACGAAATATTTAACAAAGATACGAATAAGCGAGGGCAATGTCAAATTTATTTGAACATTGCCGAGCGGGAGTATCTTCGGCGAAGACAAAGATACGAAAAGTCGAGCGCAGAAGCAAACATTTATGTTTGATTATGCCGAGACGGAGTATCTAAGACGCAGTCAAAGTGCGAAAAGTCGAGCGCAGAAGCAAACATTTACGTTTGATTATGCCGAGACGATATATCTAAGGCGTAGCCAAAGATACGAAAAAACCGCGCGTGAAAGCAAGCACGGTTCGATTTTTCGAAGTACGATACCCGCCGGAGCGTAAAGTTCTAAGGTAGTGAAATAGCCTGCATAATCGCCTGCTCACGCAGAAAAAGTTCTCACACGCCGCTGCATCCGACAGTGCGCGACGCCCTATCGCCATCTTGTCATTGCACCGCATCGACGGCATTCCTACATACGCCGCGCTATTTTCCTCCCTGCGCTCACGCATAAAAAAGAGCGGGCCGGCATACGCCGACCCGCTGAAAAAGTATCGGGTCAGGTCAATCCTGCAAGCAGCGAACCGTAAGGCCCACGCCCCCAATGAAGTTCGAGTCCGTTGCGAAACGCTGGTTGTCCGACCACGCACCACGGCACAATAACCTTCGCCCATCACTCCCTGGGTCGACGACCACCAGCCGGCGCTGTACGACGCATGATCCCACTGCACGCCGCCGTCAGCCGGATTGAACGAGTAGGAACGGAACCCGATCGGAATCCCGCTGAATTTCGTCGCATTGTTCTTCGACTTATCGATACCGGGCCACGTCGGCTGCGGATCGCCTTCGATCATCGAAAGGAAGGTTACATCAACTCATCATCCGGATAATCCATGGCCAGCGCTTTGGCTATGGCCGTCTCATCCACCTCACCGTTGCTGCCGACCGCCGCCATGTCCGCATCGAGCACGTACTGCGCCAACTGCTGCCACTCGGCCTGCGACGGGATGTGCCATCCTCGGGGCAGACGCCGCGGACAGGAGCCTGATCGCCGACGTTTGAGGTTCCCCCTTGCAGAGCCGCCTTCCAGTTATAGAAGGCACCGTAAACTTTCAGGGCCTCGGCGCCGAGTTGTGTATCCTTATCATAATCGGACCAGATATAGTAGCGCGGCTCCGTATCGGAAACATCGTCGTGCTGTTCGGGCAGATAACGCAGATTCTCCGCCATCCACACCTGATCGGCCAGTTTCACGGTCTTGTAGACATTGCCGTCGCGGGCATCGGTCATGGTTCCCTCTACGGGAGCAGCGGGACCTTCCTTTCGATAGGTCGTCACCGTCACTTCGGTCGATGCCGTCGCTCCGGCGTCGCCCTCTACCGACAGCTCCAACTTCAATTCGCCTTCGGCTTGCTCGGCAGGAAACGTGTATTCGATCTCGAAAGGCACGTCGGTCACCTCAGGAACGACTATGCCTCCCACTTTCAAAACGACCTTTTCGATCTCGCCGACCGTAGCGACACCGTTCCCGCGATCGTCAGTTTTTCCGCAAGATTGACCGAAGCTCCCTCTTCGGGCTTCTCGATGCCGCAGACAACCTGCTGCTCCTTATCGGGCGGAGGCGTCGGCCCTTCGTCGTCAGGCTGCGGCGCAGGATCACTGTCGCTGCAAGCGACAGCACAAGCCATCCAAAGCAGCATGAACAAATATTTTTTCATTCGGATTTTCTTATTTTGCACAGAACCGCACATCGCCGCACGTCACACCGCCCGACAACGCCCCCGAGGCTCTGTATAATTACACGATAAGGCGTATCCCGGACTGATCCGGGATACGCCGTTGATAACAAAGTCTCAGTCTTTCAGACAGCGCACGGAATAACCGCGCTGAGGCTGCGTACCGAATTTAGAATATTCGAGACCGTACTGCAAGTTGTTGAGCACGACATATCCGCTGCCCTGCGTCTGCATATCCGTCGTCCAGAAAGTCGCCGACGACTCCGAAAGGCTGAACGAACCGGTCTGCCAGCATTGTCCGGCAGGGATGCCGTTGAACCCGAACGTATCGCGAGGCCCGTTCGCCAGATCGGGATTCTCCTGCGAAGCATTCGAGTCGCTCCAACCTTCCTTACCCGCCAGTGCCGACCAGACATTCTTGCAGTCTTCGTCGAACACCCACTCTCCGTCCAAGTCATTATACCAGCCGTTTCCTTTCACCGGCGGCAACTGCGAAGCTACATAATCCTCCAAAACCTGCCATTCGGCTTTGCTGGGAAGGTGCCAGCCGGCGGGGCAGATTCCCTGGACACCGCTCGGAACGGCATCGGCGCTGCCGCCCTGTGCATTCTCCTGATCCATGGCTCCGTACCAGTTGTAGAGAACGCCGTATTTTTTATACTCCTCCGTCGCTTTGGCCGCCGCCAAATCCTCGCCGTCGTAATTCAGCACGAAGTAAAAAAGCGGGACGGTAGCCCCCACGGTGGCCGACGGTTTATTCACGGAGGGGAGATAGGCCAGATTTTCGGCCATCCACGTCTGATCGCCGATCTTCACGGTGCGATAAACATGGTTGTCGCGCGTGTCGACCATTTCGCCTTCACCGGGCTGAGGTGCAGGTTTCTTGACCGTTACATTCACCTCCGACGAGGCGCTGCCGCCCTTGTCGCCTTCGACCGCCAGCTCGATTTTCAACGCCCCTTCGGCTTGGTCGGCCGCAACAGCGTATTCATAAGTAAACGGCACGTTCGTCACCTCTGCGATCGTCTTGCCGCCGACTTTCAATACGGCCGCAGAAACCGAGCCGATATCGGCCGTCGCATCGCCTTTGATCGTAATCGTCGCCCCAAGGTCGAAAACCGCCCCCCTCGGCCGGCTCCGAAATCGTACAGGTAAGATGCTGTTCGGGCGCTTTGAGCGTAACCGTTACCTCGTCCGAAGCTTTCGCACCCGCGTCGCCTTCGACCGCCAATGCGATCTTGAACTCACCCGCGGCCTGATCCTCCGCAAATTCATAATCATAAGTAAAAGGTACAGACGTAACGTCGCTCACGACCTTGCCGCCTACGGTCAATGTCACTTTCGAGATTTTCCCTGCATCGTCTCCGCATCGCCCTCGATCGTCATCTTTGCAGACATATCGACCTCTGCACCGTCGGCAGGTGCCGAAATTTCGCACGTCACATGCTGATCAGCAGAGGGGGGGGTACGTCGTCTCCGCCATTGTCGTCGCTGCAAGCGACCGCCGCCAGCAACAAAACAGGAAGCATCCACAGTTTTTCATCATAATCCGAAAACTATCTAATAAATTAACGAAAAGGGGCGCAATACAGCCCCGTCGGCCACAAAAATAAGAGAATATTTCCATATTCTCAAATCGAAAAGACGGAACACCGCATATTAGCCATAACAATCCGGAAATAAAACAGCGGCAACTGAAAATGTTTATCGGAATTTCCCTGCGTACAGATTCTATTCGACAACAAAACGAAGAAATATTCAACAGATCATTACTTTCTCATCTCTGAATTTTTTTGTATCAAAAACGATATTTTTCATGCTTTTATCGGCAACGGAGCACCTTTTTCTATGAAATGAGAATAAAACCCTCTGAAAAAATCTCCATTTCGAAAGAGAGCTTCCGAACCAGGCCGCACGCAAAAAACAAAGTACGCCGCTGTTTCGAGAATTCCCTCGGAGGCTGCCGTCGGCCGCAGAGTTCAGGGAAGCGTAAAGAGGAACGTTTTCGTTAAGCCAAATGAGCAGAGCCGCGCTTGCGCGAGCTATGCCGTGGCGAGAAAACGACTGTTGAAAACGAACCGTTTCGCTAAGCCGAGCGCAGAGCCGAACAAAGTTCGAACTATGCCGAGGCGAGAAATGGACGAAAGAAATTCAAGGCTTTTTCCGCAGTCAGTCCTCCGCTTACCGACTGCCGATCCGAGCGGCTCTCCGGTCTACCGCTTCTTTCATTCACGATAGACAAAACACACCTGCATACCAATTAACAACGGCAGCTATATACAACTTTTTTATACTCTGTCGGATTTCCGAGCCGCTGCACCCGACCGACAGTCGGAACCTTCGCCGCAGAGCCGTGTTTGCAGATTGGCCCCGTTCGGGCGGGAGCTTCGAACAAGCCCCGCTTCGGTAGTCGGACTTTAAAGGAGCGGCGGCGTAAAATGGAAGATAGTTGCCTTAACAAAATTGGCGCATCGTGCAGGTTCTCAGGGGCCGTTTCCGTATCGGAGGGAGATTTTATCAAAGAAGCCGGCGGTAAGGAGGGCTGAGAACCAGACCCGACAGCCTCTCGCCCCTTTCCCTCGCAGTCATCTTCCCTCCGCAGCGGAACGGACTCCGTGAAGGGAGTGGTGGTGGTTGCGATGCGAGGGAAAGGTACGAGAAGGAAAGGGGCGAAAACGAGTGCCGTGGGAAACCGCAGAAAACAAAAAGGTCAGACCTTACGGTCTGACCTTGAAGAGGCGGCTACCTACTCTCCCACACGATAAGTGCAGTACCATCGGCGTTAGTGAGCTTAACTTCTCTGTTCGAATGGGAAGAGGTGGAACCTCACCACTATAACCACCTAAGAACCTTCTCTTCTCTAAAGCAGATTTATCTGCCAGAAGACGGGTATTTATAAACCGGACCCCTCCGATAAAGCTTGACATAATCCGGAAAATGAGATAACTTTTGAAAAAAGCCTTTCGGGTAATTAGTATTGCTCGACTTTGACATC
>VOFI01003822.1_pt1 | contig 43577 bp, 59 predicted proteins | sample 5384131 | NCBI WGS metagenome assembly VOFI01 (sample SAMN12384728, study PRJNA508395) | human gut metagenome | isolation source: healthy gut H | host: Homo sapiens | reverse complement strand
GTATAGCACAAAGTCTTTTTTTCTTTGCGACCAACTTTCCTTGGCAAAACTATACGGCTCTTGAATCGTTGCGGTCCGTCTAAATCTGCAAACAAAACGAAAGACCGCGCCGTAAACGGAACACAGCTTACGCAAGCAGGGCATTCATCTATACAAATCCCTTCCCCAGAAGGCTATCCTTCTGGAATACGCCAAGAAGAACCACTTCCCGAACCCGGTATTCTTTGTGGATGATGGCTGCTCCGGCACGAACTACGACCGTCCCGGCTTCCAGCGTATGCTGACCGAGATCGAAGCAGAATATAGGAACAATTATTGTGAAAAAATCATTGTGAGATCACAGGACTAAATCAGAAAGACCTTGGGCAACACCGCACAATTCCCGCCTTGCGGCAAGCACCGCTCCGGCAGCGGCTGCGGCACGGCATCTGCGTTGCCAAAATGCTCGATAATGTCGGGTTGCGGTACCCGCATCGTGCTTCGGGGGCAAAAGCCCCTCGCACTCTGCGACCGCTGCCCCTGCTTCGGTTCGCTGTTTCCGCCACTGGCGGCGCTCACCTTTGCAGCATCCAGTATTATCTGCGCTTTTGGCTTGGCATCTGCCGCACCTCGCTCGCCGTATCGGCACTTAGAATTATGCGGTATTGCCCTTGAAAACCAAGGCATTCTGGCTTAGTCCCTTCTTTTTTTTTGACCGAAAGCAAAGGACTTTCGCAAGAATCAAACAAGCCGGAGTGCCGTTTTTTTTCACGGTAACTGCAAAAAGACTGCCCTCCCCCTGTATTGATCAGGTGGTACGGCAGTCTTTATTTTGGGCAATACCGCACAATTCCCGCCTTACGGCAAGCACCGCTCCGGCGGCTGCGGCACGGCATCTGCGTTGCCAAAATACTCGATAATACACAAAGTATTATCTGCGCTTTTGGCTTAGCAGCTGCCGCACCTCGCTCGCCGTATCGGCACTTAGAATTATGCGGTATTGCCTTTGATTTTGTTCTCTTTCCGGTGATCTTTACTCCACCTTGCAGACTGGTTCCCGGATAACGGTCTTGCATTTTTCCGGGGCAGTGCGGCGGGGATCGCTGAGGTAAATTTCGTGGTGCAGGCGAGCGGAGGTGCAGTCAATTTTATAGTGCCGCTCCGCCGCAAACTGCTCCATTGCGTTGAGCGTTGCGGGCTCGGTATCATAGTTGCCAAGGTGCATGCACTGCACGCACAGGCCCTCATCATAAGTAAAGTACTCCACTTTGCTGAGATCCAGCTTTTTCTTGGCGGCAGCTTCGGCCACGGCCCAATCGAACTCCTGTTTGGTTACAAACTCCGGCAGGCGAATCATGGCGATCCAAGAGAATGTTTCCTTATGGGCGTAATCGACCCGGCTTTGCCCCTCCTGCCACCAAAGGCCCTCCAGCGGCGGCACCACATATTCAAAATAGCCGGGGATCTGGTGGGTACCTTTGTAGCTCATTTTTATGGTAAAGGCAACCGCATACAGCATACCAATGGCCGCCTGATATTCTCCATCCTGCGCGTTGGGGTCACCATGGCCGCGCACCGCCACATAGTTCATGGGCGGCACTTCCAGCAGCTGCGGCTTTTGGGGCGGGAGATAAAATTCCTTATACTCCTTTTTATAGTCAAACGGCATCGGTCAGGTCGCTCCTTTCTTCTTTTTGGGCTTTGGCATGGGCAGTTCGCGGCAGGTGGCCTGCACAAATGCAATCATGTGTTCCCGGTCATCCACATCCTCGTACAGAAAATAATCTTTTGCACCATCATACGGCGGGGCTTTGGGCAGCTGCGGAGCAAGGGCTGCCACCCTCTTTGGTAATTTTGATGAACAGCTGGTCATCACACACCAGGGCAAACATTTTGCCGTCCAGATACACGCCATAATCGCCAAACATTTTGTGGTAGGTCACCTGCCCGGCCGGGGCAAGCTGGTCCGCAATATACTGAACAAATTCGGGATTGGAGGCCATAAAAGGTTCCTCTTTTTCATCATCATTTTATAATATTATATCATATTCCCTTACTCTTTACAACCTTTTTTTCTTATATAACAACCAGTTATTGTATGCTGCCGATACTATAGCCACATTTTTTTTAGCCGCATTTTTTTTACAACTCAGCGCTTTACAGTGGTGCTTGGTTCGGTGTATCATAAAAAGAATATTAAGGCAACACCGCACAATTCCCGCCTGATGGCTTAAGCACCGCTCCGGCGGCTGCGGCACGGCATCTGCGTTGCCAAAATGCTCGATAAGACATCCAGTATTATCTGCGCTTTTGGCTTAGCATCTGCCGCACCTCGCTCGCCGTATCGGCACTTAGAATTATGCGGTATTGCCTTAAAAAGGAGATGAGCGCATGAAATGCCCGAATTGGGGTAAAATTTTGGCTGCGGCGGCGCTGTGTGCTGCGCTGTGTTGCTTGCAGCAAGCCGCAGGATGTTCTGCCCGATCATACCGCCACGCCGGAAACATCCGCCACGGTTGCCCCAACTGCCGCCGTTGTTCAGGCCACCACCACCCCCCCGCCCCAACAGATACCACCGTGCCCACTATTCTGCCGCAGACAGCAGATGCCGGGCGCAGTTATGTAGATGACACCCTGTTCATTGGGGATTCCAACACCGTGCGCTACACCATGTACGCCGATGACACCGGAACGGCGTTTTCCACGCTGAAAAACAACATTGGCGTGGTCAGCATGGGTGCCGGTTCCATCACCACCCTGAAATGCGAAAAGTTCAAGGGAGACAGCACCCTGTACACCATTCCGGATGCCGTTGCCAAGTTGCAGCCCAAACGCATTATCATTGGTTTCGGCTCCAACAACCTTGGGGGGCAGCTCCACGGATGCCACCAAGTTCATCGCACAGTACCGGGAGGGGCTGGCGCCATCACCAAAGCGTGGCCCTATGCGGATATTATCGTCAGCGCCATTCCCCCGCTGGACCAGCAGCGGGACAACACCAACCTGACCATGACCCAGGTAGATGCCTACAACGCCGCTCTTGTGACAATGTGCGAGGAGGACGGCTACAAATTTTTGAACACCGCCGAAGTGCTGCGGGATGACGCCACCGGCTGGGCTAAAAGGACTATACCCTTTCGGACGGGGTGCATCTTTCCAAAGAGGCTGTCACTGCCTATTTTACTTATGTGCGCACCCACGCTTACGTCACGCAGGACCGCCGCCCCAGAAAGCCGCCATCCCGGAGCCGGACGGCGTACCGCTGGGGTTAATCTCCTCGGATCCTATCGCCGTGCGCGGCGCTAAAGTGCCGGTGGAATTTGTGGCCACATCCGGCGGCAGCATCAGCGGTTCCACCAGCCAGAAAGTGAAAAAGGGCGGCACCTGCTCCACCGTGAAAGCCGTACCCGATGCAGGTTGGAAGTTTGCCGGGTGGACGGCGTCGCTGGGGGCGACCTCCAGCAGTTCTTCCCTGAGCTTTACCGTGCCCAGCAATGCGGACGCCAACGGCGTGATTGTGACAGCACACTTTGAGCCGGACGAACACGAACATGAATTTGTGGAAGTAAAGGATACCCGCATTGAGCCCACCTGTTTGGAATACGGCACCGTAAAAGTCAAGTGCACCATCTGCGGCAAGGTAAAAAGAAAAAGAACTGCCCGCCCTGGGGCATGACTATGACAAGGGCGTTATCACCTGCAGCCCCAACCCGGTGTGGCCGGGGTAATGACCTACACCTGCCAGCGCTGCGGCTACATCAAAACAGCGCCCATTGAACCGCTGCCCACCGCAACGCCGACAGCTTCGCCCACGTCACCCCCTTCACCGACACCGGCAGTTACCCAGACGCCGGAACCTGTTGTCACACCAGAGCCGATAACTACCCCGGAGCCTACGCAGGAACCTGTCATTACGCCGGAGCCCGAACCGACGGGTGCACCGGAGCCGGTAATTACCGCGGAACCGGCCCCTGACCCGGAGCCGCCGCAGGAAACCGAGCCTGCCAGTGAAGCCCCCACCGAGGTTCCTGCACAGGAACCGGAAGCTCCGCAGGAATAACCCTGATTTTTTGATTGGGCAATACCGCATAATTCTAAGTGCCGATACGGCGAGCGAGGTGCGGCAGATGCTAAGCCAAAAGCGCAGATAATACTGGATGTCTTATCGAGCATTTTGGCAACGCAGAAATGCCGTGCCGCAGCCGGAGGCAGTGCTTAAGCCGTCAAGCGGGAATTGTGCGGTGTTGCCATTGCATTTATTTTTGATTTTTTGAAAAGAAGAGGAACTTAATCTTATGAATGACCCCAGCCAGCAGCACATTGGCACCCCGGCGCTGATTCGCCGGTTTGCCCCTTACCTGATGCGATACAAACGCATTTTTGATTTTTGATTTGTTCTGTGCCGCACTGACCACTTTGTGTGATATCGTGCTGCCTAAAAATTATGAGCTACCTAACCAACGCCGCCACCGATCCCGGCATTGTGCTGACGGTTGATGCGGTGTTAAAGCTCGCCCTGCTGTATCTCATTTTGCGGCTGATTGATGGTGCCGCACAGTATTTTATGTCCGGCACCGGCCACATCATGGGCGTTTACATTGAGACCGATATGCGGCGGGATGCCTTTGCCCACCTGCAGCGGTTGAGCCACACCTATTATTCCAATACCAAAGTGGGCCAGATCATGGGCCGTATCACCAACGACTTATTCGATGTGACAGAATTTGCCCACCACTGCCCGGAAGAGTTTTTTTATTGCGGGCATCAAAATTGCGGCTTCGTTCATCATCCTGTGCGGGGCCAGCATACCGCTGACTTTGGTGGTGTTTGCCTGCGTGCCCTTGATGGCGGTTGTATCCATCAAGCTGAACCTGAAGCTTCGCGCCGCGTTCCGCCGCCAGCGGTTCCAGATCGGCGAGCTGAACGCTTCGATTAAGGACAGCCTGCTGGGCCAGCGGGTTGTGAAGGCGTTCGCCGCGGAAGAGGAAGAGAACAAAAAGTTCGAGCAGGGCAACACCACGTTCCAGACCATCAAGAAGAAAACCTACCATGCCATGGCCGCGTTCAACACCTCCACCCGGCTGTTTGACGGGTTGATGTATCTGGTGGTCATTGTGGCAGGCGGCCTTTCGCTTGGTATATGGCACCATCAGCGCTGGCGCGGATTTGGTTGCCTATGTGCTGTATGTTTCCACTCTGATTGCCACCATCCGGCGCATTATTGAATTTGCCGAGCAGTTCCAGCGCGGCGTCACCGGCATCGAGCGCTTTTTTTGACATTATCGACACCCCCCCGTTGAGATCACTGACGCCCCCGACGCCAAACCGCTGCAGGTGGAAAAAGGCGGCATTGAGTTCCGCGATGTGAGCTTTGAATACCCGGACGACCACAACAAGGTGCTGCGTCATGTAAACCCTGAACATCCGCCCCGGCGAGAATCTGGCGCTGGTGGGCCCTTCCGGCGGCGGGAAGACCACCCTGTGCAACTTGATCCCTCGCTTTTATGATGTGACCGGCGGCGAGATTTTTTGATTGACGGGCAGGACATCCGCCATGTTACCCTGAGCAGCCTGCGCAATGCCGTTGGCGTGGTGCAGCAGGATGTTTACCTGTTCAGCGGCACGGTGGCCGAAAACATCGCTTACGGCAAGCCGGGTGCCACGCGGGAGGAGATCATTGCCGCCGCCAGGCTGGCCGGTGCTGATGGCTTTGTGCGGGAGCTGAAAGACGGGTATGATACCTATGTAGGCGAACGCGGGGTCAAGCTTTCCGGCGGGCAGAAACAGCGCATCAGCATTGCGCGGGTATTTTTGAAGAACCCGCCCATCCTGCTGCTGGACGAAGCCACAAGCGCGCTGGACAACGAGAGTGAGATTCTGGTTGGGCAAAGCCTGGATAAGCTGGCCAAGGGCCGCACCACGCTGACGATTGCCCACCGCCTGACCACCATCAAAAACGCTGACCGCATTCTGGTGCTGGGCAAATCCGGCATTGAGGAAGAGGGCCGCCACGAGGAATTGCTGGCAAAGAAAGGCATTTATTACCGCCTGTGGAACGGGCTGGTCAGCGGGCAGACGCTGTGATGGAAAAGCGGACGCTATGCCGCTTTGTTCCGTTATAAAAAATATATAATGCAGAGCCACCCCGCCGTTGGGGCAGAAGTTTCCCGCGGCGGGGTGATTTTTGTGATTTTATAGGGAACGGTTTTGAGCGTTCTATTATCTGCCGCCTGTTTCCAACACATAACAAACCCAATATTTTCTGAGCGGCACACCGCGATCCGCCACCATTATTCATTATTATTTATTTTTTCCCCGTCTCCTCTCCGCCCAATTTCTAATTCCTCATTTCTAATTCCTAATTTCCCTCTCAGTTCCGACTTTCTCCCTCCTTAATTGCCTCACCATTCTCCCCCGTATTCAGCCCGCAGGTCAGCAGGTTAGAGGCTGTCATGACCGCCAGAAAGCCCGGCATACCGTATTGCGGCATCAGCCACAAAATGCCTGCAATGCGCAAAATGGAATCCAGCACCGAATAGCGGAAGGTCGCCAGCTGCTCCCCATGCCTTTTAAGATCGCATCCACCATGCATTCCAGGTACATAAAGGGCGCCACAAAGCCCAGTACCTGCACACATAGCGGCCCGCCTGGGCATCGTGATAGAGCAAAATGGCGGCATCCTTGCCAAACAGCACCAGCGCGGCCCCCACCAACAGCGAGAACCCACCCGTCAACCCCATGGCAAGCCGCACAAGGCGGCGCAGGGCAGCGGTATCCCGGGCGGTGTGGGCACGGGTGATCTCCGGCATCAGCAGGCCGGAAAGTGCCGCCAGCACCGAGAACGGAAAAAAGATAAGCGGCAGTGCCATGCCTTTTAAGGAACCATACTGCGCCACGGCTTCGGCGCGGGTGCCAAGGTAAGCGGCAAGACAGGCGGGGATCAGCACGCTTTCCCCTGCCTGCAAAACGCTGGCCACCAACCGGCTGCCGGTCACGGGCAGCACAATTTCCCACAGCTCCCGGCTGGTATAGCCGCGGGGCGGGTCATCGGCGCATGGGCGGAAGCTCGGTTCCTGCCGGGCAAACAGCGCCATAATGCCGCAGGAGACCGCCTCGCTGACAGTATTGCCGATGAGCACCGCACAGCAAGCGTAAGCCGCGCCCCAGTGGACCAGCTTTACCAGTGCCAATGCGGCCACGGCCATCCGCACGGTCTGCTCCACCAGTTGGGCAATGATATTCGGTTCCACCCTTCGCCGCGCCAAAAAGCACCCCGCAGCGCCCCGGCCGCCGCAATAAACGGCAGGCTGGGGGCCAGCGTACACCCCCAGCTCCGCGCGGGAATCATGCAGGGCAAAGCGGGCCAAAGGGTCCGCCAGCGCCAGCTGCGCCAGCATGGCGGCGGTGCCCATACGGCCGCTGTTGCCGCAAGGCTGCGCAGCGTCGGGGCCATGCCGCGTCCACGGGTCAGGCACTGCGCACCCAGCCGTGTGGACGCCACATTGATGCCCGCCGAAGCCAGCGAAACAAACACCATATAGACGGATAAGATCAGCTGATACAGGCCCATACCCTCCGGCCCCAGGCGCGCAGCCACAAACACCCGGAACACCATGCCCAGCGCCCGCAGCGCAAAGCCCGCCACTGTCAGCAGTGCTGCATTTTTCAGATAGGTTTTTCCCCCGCAGTGCCGTTTTTGCCGCCCCCTTTGCCCGTATAAAGCCAGTATATTCTGCATTGCTGCGGTTTATGGCAGGGTTCTATGAAGAAGTATCACCCATACAATTCGGACATTTTTGCTGGTTTGGCGTGCTATTCGTTTTGATAGCACTTGCATTTTGTGCTCTGACGCGGTACACTAATAAAGTGCGGCTCATGCCGCAAAATGGAGAACGGTGCCGAAGCGGGGCAGTTGCAGCGCCCCGCCCGGCACAGATAAAAGGAGCTATACCCACATGAGTGAAGCATGTACCCACGATTGCAGCAACTGCCACGCTGACTGTTCCAGCCGTGCGCCGCAGCATGAACCGCCGCACGCAAAAAGCCACATCAAAAAGTGATCGGCGTTGTTTCCGGCAAGGGCGGCGTTGGCAAAAGCATGACCAGCGCCATGATGGCTGTTTCCATGCGCCGCAAAGGCTACAAAGGTCGGCGTGCTGGATGCTGACATTACCGGCCCTTCCATCCCCAAATTGTTCGGCGTTCATGGCCCAGCCATGGGCACCGGGACGGCATCAACCCGGTGGAAAGCCACACCGGCATCAAGATCATGTCCATCAACCTGCTGCTGGAAGATGAGGAAGCCCCCGTTGTGTGGCGCGGCCCCGTGATTGCCGGTGCGGTCAAGCAGTTCTGGCAGGAAGTGATCTGGGGACGACGTTGACTTTTTGTTTGTCGATATGCCTCCGGGAACCGGCGATGTGCCGCTGACCGTGTTCCAGACCCTGCCGGTAGACGGCATCATTATTGTATCCAGTCCGCAGGAGCTGGTCGGCATGATCGTTGGCAAGGCTGTGCAGATGGCCGAAATGATGAAGGTTCCCATCCTTGGCATTGTGGAGAACATGAGCTATGTTCTCTGCCCGGACTGCGGCAAGCATATCAACGTGTTTGGCGACAGCCATGTGGACGAGACCGGCAAGAAGTACCACCTGCCCGTGCTGGCCAAAATGCCGCTGAACCCCGAATTTGCCAAAGAGGCGGACGCTGGCATGATTGAAACCTTTGCCGGGGATTATCTGGACGGCGCAGCAGACGCTGTAGCCAAGCTGCTGAAGTAACTTTTATTTTGGTATCCGGGCCCCATGCCCCGTTTGCAGCCTGTGTGGGGCATGGCCCTGAAAAGATTATCCATGCAGGAGGAAACACATTATGAAAAAGTTTCTGGAAGAGTTCAAAGCTTTTGCCCTGAAAGGCAACATGATGGACATGGCCATCGGTGTTCTCATCGGCGGCGCATTCTCCACGCTGGTCACTTCTTTGACGGACAACATCATTAACCCCATCATTGGCATTTTGTTCCAGACAGATTTCAGTGATGTTGTGCTGCACCTGCCGTTTGACATCAACCTGGGCATCGGTGCATTCATCTCTGCCGTCATTAACTTTATCATTCTGGCATTCGTTCTGTTCTGTATGCTGAAAGCCATGAACAAGCTCATGGACCTGGGCAAGCATGAAGAAGAAAAGCCCGCCGAGCCGGAAGCCCCTAAGGCCCCGACGCAGGAGGAGCTGCTGACCGAGATCCTGGCTGTTTTGAAAGAGCAGCAGGCTGCAAACGGCAAATAACACACCGCTTTGCCCGGCAGTTATTGCCGCAGCTTAATTTTATTAAGTTTGGTTCTTGCAAAAGCAAAGCAAATAAGGTTTTTGCGTTAATTTCATAAAAATCTTTTTTGCTTGATGATTGCCATTCCCCCTACTGGTGTGGTATAGTACATATAAGAACAAAGACGTTCCCACAAACGGGTTAGTGTACCCGTTGGGGAACGTCTTTTTCGTATCTATGCCAGGGTGGGAAATGTGCGTTCCCGCCCGGCCCCGCAGAAATTACGGGAAGGAGCAAAAAACGGATGGAAAACTTTACAGAGCGCAAGGCCCCCGCCGGGCTGTATGATCCGCGGTTTGAACATGATAACTGCGGCATTGGTGCAGTTGTGGATATCAAGGGCCGCAAAACCCACAAAACGATCGACGATGCTTTGCAGATCGTGGAGCACCTGGAACACCGTGCCGGTAAGGATGCCGAAGGCAAAACCGGCGATGGTGTCGGTATCCTGCTGCAGATCGGCCACAAGTTCTTCAAAAAAGCTGCCGAAGAAGCCGGCATTACGCTGGGCAACGAGCGTGACTACGGCATTGGCATGTTCTTTTTCCCACAGGAAGAGTTGAACCGCAACCAGGACAAAAAGCTGTTTGAGATCATCTGCAAAAAAGAGGGGCTCAACTTCCTTGGCTGGCGCGAAGTGCCCACCTGCCCGGAAATTTTTGGGCCACAAGGCACGTTCCTGCATGCCCAGCATCTGGCAGGCATTTGTGGAACGCCCGGCCCGCGTAAAGCCCGGCATTGACTTTGACCGCAAGCTTTATGTTGCCCGCCGCGTGTTTGAACAGTCCAGCCAGGATACTTATGTGTGCAGTCTTTCCAGCCGCACCATTGTGTACAAGGGCATGTTCCTGGTTAAAGAACTGCGCCTGTTCTATCTTGATTTGCAGAGACGAGGATTATGAGTCCGCCATTGGCATGGTGCACAGCCGCTTTTCTACCAACACGGCACCCAGCTGGAACCGCGCCCACCCCAACCGCTTTATCCTGCATAACGGCGAGATCAACACCATCAGGGCAACGTGGATGCCATGCTGGCCCGCGAGGAAAGCATCGGAGCCCCATCCTGCAGGACGACATGAACAAGATCCTGCCCATCATCAACCACCTCCGGCTCGGATTCCGCCATGCTGGATAACGCGCTGGAATTTCTGGTGATGAGCGGCATGGATCTGCCTCTGGCTGTCATGATCACCATTCCCGAGCCCTGGGAAAACAACAAGAACATCAGCCAGAAAAAGCGCGATTTCTACCAGTATTACGCCACCATCATGGAGCCCTGGGATGGCCCGGCGGCCATCCTGTTCTCCGACGGGGACGTGGTGGGAGCGGTGCTGGACCGCAACGGCCTGCGCCCCAGCCGCTACTATATCACCAAGGATGGCCGGATGATCCTGTCCTCCGAGGTGGGCGTGCTGCCCTGCGCCCCGGACAACATTCTGATGAAAGACCGCCTGCGCCCCGGCAAAATGCTGCTGGTGGATACCGTCAAGGGCGAGGTCGTGGATGACGAGAAGCCTGAAGGAATACTACGCCAGCCGTGAGCCCTACGGCGAGTGGATCGACCGGAATCTGGTCCGGCTGAAGGACCTGAAGATTCCCAACATCAAAGTCCCCAGCTACACCGGCGAGGAGCTGACCCGCCTGCAGAAGGTCTTTGGCTACAAATACGAGGAAATCAAGGATGATCCTGCCCATGGCCCGGGCCGGTGCCGAGCCTTCCGGAGCCATGGGCACCGACACCCCGCTGGCTGTCCTGAGTGACCAGCACCCCCGCTGTTCAACTACTTCAAGCAGCGGTTCGCACAGGTCACCAACCCGCCCATCGATGCCATCCGCGAAAAGGTGGTCACTTCCACCAGCGTGTATATTGGCGCACACGGCAACCTGCTGGAGGACAAGCCCGAGAACTGCAAGGTGCTCAAGGTGCAGAACCCCATCCTGACCAGCACCGATCTGCTCAAGATCAAGGCACATGAACGTGCCCGGCTTCAAGACCGCCACGGTGTCCATCAATTACTATAAGAACACCAGCCTGGAAAAGGCCATCGACCGCGTATTTCTGGAGGTGGACCGCGCCTACAAGGACGGTGCCAACATCATCATCCTCTCTGACCGCGACATCGACGAGTACCATGTTTCCATCCCCAGCCTGCTGGCCGTTTCTGCCGTGTCCCAGTACCTCATCCGCACCAAGAAGAGCACGGCCATGGCCCTCATCCTTGAGAGCGCCGAGCCCCACGAGGTGCACCACTTTGCCACCCTGCTGGGCTACGGTGCCTGCGCCGTCAACCCCTATCTGGCCCACGACACCATTGCCCAGCTCATCGACGAGGGTCTGCTGGACAAGGATTACTACGCCGCCGTGGATGACTACAACAAGGCTGTGCTGAACGGCATCGTGAAGATCGCCTCCAAAATGGGCATCTCCACCATCCAGAGCTACCAGAGCAGCCAGATCTTTGAGGCGGTCGGCATCTCCAAGGATGTCATCGACAAGTACTTCACCGGCACGGTCAGCCGTGTGGGCGGCATCGGTCTGGAGGACATTCAGGCGGATGTGGAAGCTGCCCACAACGCCGCCTTTGACCCGCTGGGTTTGGATATCAACATGGAGCTGGCCGACAGCGGCGCACACAAGTTCCGCAGCGGCAAGGAAGAGCACCTCTTCACCCCGCAGACCATCCATCTGTTCCAGAAAGCCTGCTTCACGGGCGACTACAAGGCCTTCAAGGACTTCACCCGCACCGTGGACAACATGGGTGCCGAGGGCGTGCACCTGCGCAGCCTGCTGGACTTCAGCTATGACCCCAACCGCGGCATCCCCCTTGAGGAGGTGGAGCCTGTCAGCTCCATCGTCAAGCGGTTCAAAGCCGCTGCCATGAGCTACGGTGCCCTGAGCAGAGAGGCCCACGAGACCATCGCCATCGCCCTGAATCGTCTGGGCGGCCGGAGCAACACCGGCGAGGGCGGCGAGCCCGAGGAGCGCTACCAGAGCGAGAGCAACTCCAAGATCAAGCAGGTAGCCTCGGCCCGCTTCGGCGTGACCAGCAAGTATCTGGTCTCCGCCGAGGAGATCCAGATCAAGCTGGCACAGGGCGCAAAGCCCGGCGAGGGCGGCAATCTGCCCGGTGCCAAGGTCTACCCCTGGATCGCCAAGACCCGCCACAGCACCACCGGCGTGGGCCTGATCTCTCCCCCGCCGCACCACGACATCTACTCCATCGAGGATCTGGCCCAGCTGATCTATGATCTGAAATGCGCCAACCGCCACGCCAACATCAACGTGAAGCTGGTCAGCGAGGCCGGTGTCGGCACCATTGCCGCCGGTGTTGCCAAGGGCGGCGCGCAGGTCATCCTTGTCTCCGGTTACGACGGCGGCACCGGTGCAGCCCCCCGCACCTCCATCAAGAACGCGGGCCTGCCCTGGGAGCTGGGCATCGCCGAGACCCACCAGACCCTGATCCTGAACGGCCTGCGCAGCCGCGTCCGCATTGAGAGCGACTCCAAGCTGCTCTCCGCCGCGATGTTGCCATCAGCTGTATGCTGGGCGCTGAGGAGTTCGGCTTCGGCACCTCCCTGCTGATGTGCGAGGGCTGCGTGATGATGCGTGTCTGCAACCTGGACACCTGCCCCATGGGCATCTGCACCCAGAACCCCGAGCTGCGCAAGCGGTTCAAGGGCAAGCCCGAGTATATCATCAACTACCTGACCTTTGTGGCGCAGGAGCTGCGGGAGTACATGGCCAAGCTGGGCGTGCGTACCATCGACGAGCTGGTGGGCCGCACCGACCTGCTCCATGTCAAGCCCAGTGCTGCCGAAGCAGCCGTGCCGCCAAGATGAATCTGGACTGCATCCTGCACAACCCGGCCATTGCAAACAGCAACGTCCACTTTGTGCCTGCCGATACCTATGACTTCCACCTTGAGAACACCCTCGACATGAAGGTGCTGATGAAGAAGTTCAAGCTGGGCAGCAAGGCACCCCAGAGTGTCCGGCTGGAGGTCTCCAACACCGACCGCGCCCTGGGTGCCATCTTTGGCAGCGAGATCACCCGCAAGTACGGCAGCTCCCTGCCCGACGATGTCTACACCGCCGAGTGCATCGGCGCAGGCGGCCAGAGCTTTGGCGCGTTCATCCCCAAGGGTCTGACCCTCAGCCTGACCGGCGACTGCAACGACTACATGGGCAAGGGCCTGTCCGGCGGCAAGATCATCGTCCGCCCGCCCGAGGGCATCGGCTACAAGCCCGAGGAAAACATCATTATCGGCAATGTGGCCCTTTACGGGGCGACCAGTGGAAAGGCGTTTATCTGCGGCGTGGCCGGTGAGCGCTTCTGCGTCCGCAACAGCGGCGCGACTGCCGTTGTCGAGGGCGTGGGAGACCACGGATGTGAGTACATGACCGGCGGCACCGTCGTGGTCCTGGGCCAGACCGGCAAGAACTTCGCGGCCGGCATGACCGGCGGCGTGGCCTACGTTCTGGACGAGAACTGGGATTTCTACCAGCGGGTCAACAAGGAGACCGTGAGCCTGGAGCCTGTGGAGCACAAGTACGATGTTGCCGCCCTGAAGGAGCTCATCCGCGAGCATGTGGAAGCCACCGGCTCCCCCCCCGCGGCAAGGAAATCCTGGACAACTTTGGCGAGTATCTGCCCAAGTTCAAGAAAGTCCTCCCCTACGATTACGACCGGATGCTCCGGATCATCGCTTCCATGGAGGAGCGCGGCCTGGACGGCGAACAGGCACAGATCGAAGCATTCTACGCTGTGCAGAAGAAAAAAATAAGGAGGGCTGGATCATGGGCAAGATCACTGGATTTATCGACTATACGCGCAAAACCAGCACGGATGTTCCGCCGCTGGAACGCATTGAAAACTTTAACGAATTTCACGTCTGGCTCTCCCGCGAGGAGCAGCAGACGCAGGCAGCACGCTGTATGAAATGCGGCGTGCCCTTCTGCCAGTCCGGCATGATGCTTTGCGGAATGGCGAGCGGCTGCCCTCTGCACAACCTGGTGCCGGAATGGAATGACCTGGTCTACCAGGGCAAGTGGGATCTGGCTGTACATCGCCTGCGCGCCACCAACCGCTTCCCGGAGTTCACCAGCCGGGTCTGCCCCGCCCTGTGCGAGGCGGCCTGCACCTGCGGTGACGTGACCGGCAGCAGCGTGACCGTGCGCGAGAACGAGCACGCCATCGTGGAAACGGGCTACGCCAAGGGCTGGCTCCACGCCGCCCCTCCCCCGGCCCGCACCGGCAAGAGCGTGGCCGTCATCGGCAGCGGCCCGGCCGGTCTTTCGGTGGCCGAGTACCTGAACATCCGGGGCCACGCCGTCACCGTGTTTGAGCGCGCCGACCGCGTGGGCGGCCTGCTGATGTACGGCATCCCCAACATGAAGCTGGACAAATCCGTCATCGAGCGCCGCATCAAGATCATGCAGGCCGAGGGCGTGGAGTTCCGCACCAACATGGATGTGGGCGGTGCCGTGGATGCCGAGAGCATCCTGAACGGCTACGATGCCGTGGTGCTGTGCTGCGGTGCCAAGAAGGCCCGCGACCTGAATGTGCCTGGCCGCGATGCAAACGGCGTGCACTTTGCGGTGGACTACCTGACCAGCGTGACCAAGAGCCTGCTGGACAGCCAGTTCGCGGACGGCAAGGCCATCGATGCCAAGGGCAAGAATGTTCTGGTGATCGGCGGCGGTGATACCGGCAACGACTGTCAGGGCACGGCCCTGCGGCAGGGCTGCACTGACCTGATGGCTCTGGAAATGATGCCGCAGCCCCCCAAGGAGCGTGCCGCCAACAACCCCTGGCCGGAGTGGCCCCGGGTGCTCAAGGTGGACTACGGCCAGACCGAGTGCATGGCAAAGTTCGGCAAGGACCCCCGTGTCTACCAGACCACGGTCAAAGAATTTCCTCAAGGACGATGCAGGCAACCTGACCGCTGCCGTCATCTCCTACCTCAAGCCCGAGCGTGACCCCGAGACCGGCCGCACCAACATGGTGCCCACCGGCGAGGAGTTCACCTACAACTGTGAGCTGGCCTTCATTGCCGCCGGTTTTGTGGGCTGTGAGAGCTATGTGGCCGATGCTTTCGGTGTCAGCCTGACCGGCCGCGGCTGTGTGGACACCGACCACTTCCGCACCAACGTGGACAAGGTATTCGCCTGCGGCGATATGCGCCGGGGCCAGAGCCTTGTCGTCTGGGGCCTGCGCGAAGGCCGCGACTGCGCCGCCGAGGTAGACCGCTACCTCATGGTCATATTTTATTTTCTGTTCTTGCAACCATCAATGTCTCGCTTACCGAGCCGCTGATGGTTGATCTCACAGCATTTTATCCAGCAGCGGCCAAAGCGCCTGGGTGTTGGCGTTGAACTGGGGGTAAAAATCATCCTGGATGGAATAATCAAAATACAGGGCGCGTGCAATGCGGCGGGCGGCGGGCAGGTAGCGCGGGTTTTCGCGTCCGCCTGCCTGCTGCAGCTTATCCAAAAGCTGGGTACACACTACAGCCCACCGGGCGTCAATCCCGGCGCGGGCGGTGATGGCGGCATCGTCCAGGTAATTTTGCAGGGTGCGTTGTTCCTGCGCGGATACGCAAGCACCGCACAATGGCAGCTGCACGTAATATTCCATGGCGGCTGTTTCCGGGTCAATGGCCTGGCCCAGCGGGTAAAGAGCGCAGGCCAGCGGGCGGGCGGCGTGGATGGTGCAGGCATCGGCCTCAAAAAGGGGCAGTTGCCTGTGCGGGCATTGGGGCGCAGCACCACGGCAGGCAAAAGGGTCTGCGGGGCAAACTCCTGCTTGCAAAAGGCATCCGCCGTCAAGCGTGGGGGCAGGCCCAGGCGGCGGGCAATGCGGTACAGGTCATAACCGGAAAGCACCAGGTCCCGCCGATTACGGCAGCATTCCCCGCAGCCTGCACAGACAAAGTCAAATGGCTCCCCCTGCCGCCAGCCGCGGGCACTGGGCCAGCGCAGCGGCAGATTCGGCACGGCCCGGTTCTGTCACAGGCGCACCTCCAGTGGGGTCTGTTCGCCATCCGCCATGGCACGCACAGCCTTAAAGGCGCTTTCCACCATGCTGGCCACGTTCACATCGGTATAAAACGCGGTGTGCGGGGTAAAGATCACATTCGGGAAGCTGCGCAGCATGGCAAGTTCGCGGTTCTGCAACGCATCGCCCATATGGTTAAAGTAGAACAGGCCGTTCTCATTTTTCCACAACGTCCAGGCCGGCTGCGCCAATCTTGCCTCTTTCCAGCCCGTTTACCAGCGCTTCCGGATCAATCAGGGTGCCGCGGGCGGTGTTGATCAGCACAACGCCGTTTTTCATCTTGGCAATAGCGTTGGCATCGATCATATGGCGGTTGGCGGCGGTGGCATTGGTGTGCAGGGTGATGATATCGCAGCTCTTGTACAGGGTATCCAGATCCACATACTCGGCATACTGGCGGGCTTCATCGTTGGGGTACAGGTCGTAAGCCAACAGCTTGCAGCCAAAGCCGCTCAAGTGGCACAGCACAGTGCGGCCAATGTTGCCGGTGCCGATCACACCCACCGTCATACGGGTGATATCGCGGCCCATCTTGCCGCTTAAGGAATAATCCTGGGCATCGGCACGGCGCAGAATCTGGCCCACTTTGCGGTTGCACATCAGCATCAGCATAATGGCATAATCGGCCACACCTGCCGGCGGATACCAGGAATGGGAGATGCGCATGCCAAGCTCCTTGGCTTTCTGCTGCGGGGATATGGTCATAGCCAATGCTGCGGCAGGGCAGGAATTTGACCCCCCATCGCAGCCCAGGCTTCCAGATATTCCGGTGCAATCAGGCAGGGGTTGGTGCTGACGGCATCGCAGCCTTTGGCAAGTTCCAGGTTATCCGGCGTGGGGACCTCTGCGGTATAGGCATAATCAATGCCGTACTGTTTGCTGTATGGCTCACAATAGGCTTGCTCGTCGAAAGGACGGAGGGCATAAAAACATGATCTTCATGGTATAACCTCCTTAATAATAGGGTTACAAAAACGGCTTCTTAATTGGGCTGCTCAAATCACAGGGTAAAATCCAGGGTCTCCCCAGCCAGCCCATGCACAGGGGCAGCCAGGCATTGTTATGCTTGTTAGGGGTGTTGACCTCGTTGGTGCAGGTGCTGGAGCCATGGCCGCCATGGGTGAACAGGTGCAGCTCAAACGGCACGTTGTTCTCTTTCAGGGCGCCTGCCAGCAGCAGGCTGTTTTCCACGGGCACAGCCTGATCTTCCACGGTGTGCCAGATAAAGAAAGGCGGCACATCGGGGCGCACCTGGTTTTCCAGGCTCATGGTCTGCAGCAGGGCTTCATCTGCGCCGCACAGGTTCTCAAAAGAGCCGCGGTGGGCAAACTTGCCGCTGGTGATAACGGGGTACCCCAGCACCACCGCATTGGGGCGGGCTTCGATTCCGGTAATACCAAGGGGCCTGCTGCACGGGAGCTGCATCCCCACAGCAGGGCGGTGGAAGCCGCCAGGTGGGCACCGGCAGAAAAAGCCGACGATGGTGATCTTATCCGCCGCAATGCGCAGGTCCGCCGCATTCCGGCGCAGGTACAGGATGGCGGACGCGGCTTCAGTCAGCGGTTGCCACAGCAGCGGGCGTGGTCGGTGGAATAAATCAGGGTGAACACATGGTAGCCGGCCTGCAAAAACTGGACGGCAACAGGGTCCGCTTCGCGCGGGGAGCAGTAGCGGTAGCCGCCGCCGGGCAGGATCAGCACTGCCGGGCGGGTGTTGTAGCTGGGCATTTCGGTGGTTTCGTCACGCAGGTAGCCGGTCAGCATGGCACCGGTGGCAAGTTTATGTTCTACAAATTTCATAACATCAGGCTCCTAATGATAAATATGAAGATACAGTTATTAGGATAGCGCAAAAATGTGCTTTGAAAAGCCTTTTCTGTATTTTACATACAGTTTTTTAACTTTTTGTAAAAAGGGCAATCAGGACTTGCACTTTGCAGGTAAGAGTGCTAATATATGCTTAGCACTTAAAGCACGCGAGTGCTAAACCATAAAAATATATAAAAGTGAGGTCATTGTAACTATGGCAATGCATCAGTTTAAGGCCGAGAGCAAAAAAGCTGCTTGACCTGATGATCAATTCTATTTATACCAACCGCGAGATCTTCCTGCGCGAGCTGATCTCCAACGCATCGGATGCCTGCGACAAGCTGTATTTCAAGAGCCTGACGGACACTTCCATCAACGTAAAAAAAGAAGACCTGCACATTCACATTCAAGGGCATATTGCAGCCGATAAAGAGAACCGCACCCTGACCATCAGCGATAACGCCAACTCCGGGCGGTGCTGCAAAGTGCTTTGCCCGGCGGGGGATTTGTTTTTTCCAGCGAGGGCGGTATTTCCATGGGGTATTATTTTTCGTTTTCGTCTTTGGCCAGTGGCAGCTGCATCATCGACTTTTGCACCGTGGGGGTCCCGGTTGACAAACTGCACGCTGCCGCCGTGGGCGTTTATGATTTGCTCCACCACATGCAGGCCCAGAATATGCGGGGCGTTCTCCCCCGCCGGGCGGTTCCGGTTCGCCGTTCAGCACGGCCAGCACGCTTTGCGGGTAGCCGGTGCCGTCATCCTGTATGGTCAGGTGCAGCGTTGTTTCGTCGGCATCCGCGTGGAAAGCCAGCGTGATCGGCCCCGCATTATGGCGCACGGCGGTTTGCAGCACATTTTCCAGCGCACGGGTCAGCAGAGCGGCATCAGCGTGCAGGATGGCGGTTTCTACTGCCGGGGTAATGCTGCAATCCAGTGTGCAGCGGGCGCCAGGGGTTCTCACAAAAAAGTCGCCACCACCCGGCGCAAATACGGCCCCGCCTGGTGGACCGGCGGCGCAGGGGCTGGGCGCCGTATTGCAGCTTGCTGGTCAGGTTCAAGTCCTCAATCAGGCTGCGGATTTTTTCGCACTGGGTGCAGATGCCGCCCGCTTTCTGTCTGGCTGCTGCGGGCAGGGTGGCATCCCGCTGCAGCTGTTCCGCCCAGCCCAGGATCAGTGCCAGCGGAGTGCGGATATCATGGCTGACCCGGCGATCCACTCGGTTCGGGCGGTATCCCGCCGGGCCATGATCTCATTGCGGCGGCGCAGCTGCTCGCTGGTTTCGTTCAGCTTTTGGGCAAGCTCCCCCGCAAAGCCGGCGGCAGGCAGGCTGACCGTACCGCCCTGCGCCAAGGTATCCAGCCCGGCTGTTACGGTTTGCAGGCTTTTGCTCCCGCGCCAGCTGAAGAACAGGCAGCACCCCAGCACCACCAGCAGGAGCTCCACCATGGTGGGCTGAATGCTTTTGGCCAGCATCATTATCATTTTTTGCTTCATGTCGATGTTATACTTCCAGCAGGTTCCAACCGGTTCCGCCACAACAAACAGCCCGTAATCCGCCGCCCAGCACTGCACGGGGTAATCGGCCAGGTACCAGTGGGAGAACACGGCAACTTCCGATGCCGTGTACCGGTGATTCAGCTTTTGCGGCAGGTCTTGCTGCCAGATGACATTGCCATTATCGTCCAGCACCATGGCCCAGGCATAGCCCTGCATCCATTCCGCCGGGGTATGTTCGCGACCCCATTGCAGGCCGGTTTCGGTTTGTTTTAGGGCATCCGCCAAGGCACCGACCCGGTAGCCTGTTGCATCCACTGCGTTGGACTTGAACCCCACATAAAAAATCTGCCCCACCAGCAAACCGCCCACCAGCAGCACAATAGCGGCTGTGGCCAGCACATAGCGGCGGATCATGGCTGCAAAAGTTTTCATTGTGCGTTCTCCTCTGCCAATTTATAGCCGATGCCCCGCACCGTTAAAAGGTACTGCGGCTTGCTGGGGTTGGGTTCCAGCTTTTCCCGCAGGTGGCGGATGTGAACATTCAGGCTGTTCTCGTACCCGTAATAGTCTGCCCCCCACACGGCTTCACACACCGCGTCATAAGTAACGATATGGCCGCGGTTTTCGGCCAGCTTTGCAGCAGAGCGCGCTCGGTGGCCGTCAGGGGCTGGGCGGTGCCATCCGGCAGGCGGACCAAAGCATCGGCCAGATACACCGTGCGCTGGCCCAGCTGGAGCGTTTTTTGCGGCAGTCTGCCACAGTTCGCCCCGATAGCAGCGCTGCAAAATGCGCTGGATGCGCAGCAAAAGCTCCTGCGTTAAAAACGGCTTGGTCAGGTAGTCGTCCGCGCCCAGGCCCAGACCAAACAGCCGGTCGGCGTCAGCATCGCGGGCAGAAAGAAAAAGCGCTGGGATATCCGCCATGCCGTGCAGCGTGCGGAACAGGGTAAAGCCGTCCCCATCCGGCAGGTTGATGTCCAAAATCATCAGGTCCGGGCGGTTGGCGGCAAATGCCGCTTGGGCCGCTGCGCAGCCGGTGCAGGCGGTCAGCTGGTTGTAGCCGGTGCTGCGCAGCGCCGTGGTAACAAGGTTCAGCAGATCCTGGTTGTCATCCACAATCAAAATTTTAGCATCATAAATAGTTTGCATGGGTGCGCCCCCTTTGTGCTTTTATTATAATACGAGCACCGGGCGCCGATAGAGCCGCCGGGCAGAATTAAGCTAAACTTAAGCTGGGCTTTGTGGCAGGTTAAGGTCGGCGTGTTACCATGCCTTTGTTCCCAAAAAGATGAACAAAGGAGTGTTAGCCATGCAATATGTAATTGAAACAAAACGGCTGTGCAAAACCTATGGTGGCCGCACCGTGGTTCAAATCTGGACCTGCATGTTCCGCAGGGGTGTTGTGTATGGTTTTATTGGGCCAAATGGCGCGGGTAAATCTACCAGCATGAAAATGCTGCTGGGGCTGGTTCACCCCACGGCGGGCAGCGTGGCTCTGCTGGGCCGCACATTGACGGAGCGTACCCGGCTGGAGCTGCTGCGCCAGACCGGCAGTTTGATTGAGTCGCCATCCGGCTACCTGCACCTTACTGCGCAGGAAAACCTTGAAATTGTAGCCGACCTGAAAGGCGTGCCCTACAAAGACATCGACCGCGTGCTGGAAATTGTACACCTGCAGGCAGACCGAAAGCGCAAGGTGGGGCAGTATTCCCTTGGCATGAAACAGCGCCTGGGCATTGCCATGGCTCTGCTGGGCAGCCCCAGGCTACTGATCCTGGATGAACCCACCAACGGTCTTGACCCGGCTGGCATCCAGGAAATGCGTGCATTGATCCACGATATGCCAGATGCCTGCGGTGCCACGGTGCTGATTTCCAGCCATTTGCTGGGCGAGATGGAACAGATTGTGAGCCAGGTGGGCATCATCAACCACGGCCAGCTGCTGTTTGAAGGCCCGCTGGCGGAATTGCAGCGCCACAGCCGCGGCAATGTTGTTCTGCGCCTGCTGGCTCCGGACCGCGGGGCCGCCGTGCTGCGCCGCTACGGCCTGACCCCGCAGCCTGCGGACAACGGCTACCTGCTGCCCACCATGGAGGATGCCCGCCTGGCCGCGCTGGTGCAGGATCTTGCCGCCGAGGGGGCCGGGGTGGTTGGCGTGGAGCGGCAGACCAAGAATCTGGAAGAAATTTTCCTGAGCCTGACCAACACGCAAACCGGCAAGGAGGTGGGCTGACATGTACACAAGCATCCGCGCCGAGCTGCAAAAGGCCCGCCGCCGGCATGATCTGATTGTCTGCCTGCTGGTGCCGGTCATGGCGCTGCTTTGGTGCCAGTCCGCTGCGCCAACCGGTGCTGACGAGCTGGCATCCGCTTATAGTGCCCTGTTTTACAGCCTGCCCATCATCAATACCATTTTAATGCCGTTGGCCATGGCGATTCTGGCAAGCAGGCTTTGGGATGTGGAAGTCAAAGGCTGTACGCCCAAACTGCTGTATACCCTGCAAAGCCGCCGCAGCCTGTTTGCCGCAAAGGCAGCGCTGGGGCTGGCGGAGATCTTTTTGATCGTCACGCTGGAAGCTGCGGGCGCCCCGCTGATCGGGCACTTGCAGCATTACACGCAGCCCCTACCCCGCCGCAGGCCAGGCTGCCTATCTCTGGGGCTGCACCTTTGCCGTGGACTGCATGATTTTTTTCTCTGAGCTGCTTTTGACAGTGCTGCTGGCCAATCCCCTGCCCGCTTTGTGTGTGGGCATTCTTGGCACGCTGCTGGGACTGTTCAGTGCCTTTATGCCGGCATGGGTCGGCTATTTTGTGCCGTGGGGGTATTTTATCCCTCTGAACACCTACCGGATTGCGGACTGGGACCAGGCCAGCAAAGTAGTCACCACATGATTGTGCCGTTCAGTGGCCGCTGCTGGTTGCCACGGTGGTTTTGGCCGGTATTTTGTTTTTTTGCCGCGTGGTATGCCATGCCGGAACAAGGAGGTGTGACCCATGCTGCTGCGTTGTATCCGTGCAGAAAACCGCAAACTGCACGCTTCGCCCATCTGGTTTATGTTTTTTATTCTGCCCATCATTTCCGCCGGGTACGGAACCTTCAACTACCTGCAAAACCTTGAAATTTTGCGGGACGGCTGGTACAGTCTGTGGACCCAGCACACATTATTTTACTCGCTGTTTTTCTTCCCCTGCATGGTGGCGGTATACGCGGCGTACCTGTGGCGGCTGGAGCACATAGGCCACAACTGGAACCTGATTATGGCGGAGCCGGTGCCGCCCTTTACCTGTTCCTTGCCAAGTTGCTTGTGGTGACAAAGCTGGTACTGCTGACTCAGGCATTTGTGTTTGTATTGTACTGGTTCTGCGGCCGGGTGTTCGCCGGGTTCACAGCGCCCCCGCCGGCCATTACCATCTTTTACCTGGTACGCAGTGTACTGGGCGGGCTGGCCGTGGTGGCGGCGCAGCTGCTATTTTCCATGGTGATCCGCAGCTTTGCCTTGCCGGTGTTTTTGGGGCTGGCCGGGGGTGTTTCCGGCATGCTGCTGGCCAGCCGGGGCTACTGGTACGCCTGGCCCTATTGCCTGATGCAGCGCGGCATGAACGCTAACCAGAGCAGTGATATGCTGGCGGACAGCTACCTAGGCTTCGCTTTGGCCTGTGTTGGCTGGCTGGCGCTGATTTTGCTTGCGGTCCAGCTGCTGTTGAGCCACCAGGATGTAAAGGTCCGGTAAAGGCTGCACCGGCTTTGCCGCGCATTTTGACCGCTTTTGTAAAATTGCCTCAAAAAAAGCGGACATTTTTGGGGGTTAATGGGTTTTATTTGCCGGGCAGGTATGATATAATAAGCCAGGTTTGCGGCCAGCTTTGCCGCACTGCCGGTTTGAACGTATTTCCCGAACGTGTGCCTGCCCCGCGCATGGCACCGTTTGACCACGGTGTATCTGAAAAGTCGAAAATATCGTCTATTTCTACAAACACAGCGAGATTTTGCGTTAAAAAGCCTTGGAATCCACAAAGGATTCCGGCGGCTCTTTGCCTTACATCCTGCTTATTTTTTGCGAAATATCCGTCATTTTCTTTGTTTTCAGATACACCATAAGGAAAGGATGGCTGTTGATGAGACATTTGATTGATCCCCTTGACTTTACAAAGGAAGAAACCCAAAAGCTGCTGGACCTTGCGGACCGCATCCATGATGACCCCGAAGCATACCAGGATGTAGCTGACCACAAGCGCCTGGCCACACTGTTCTATGAGCCTTCCACCCGCACCCGCCTTTCGTTTGAATCGGCGATGCTGCGTTTGGGCGGCAAGGTGTTGGGTTTCCCGGATGCCGGTGTTTCCAGTGCTTCCAAGGGTGAAACCGTTGCGGATACCATCCGCATTATCAGCTGCTATGCGGATATTGCCGCCATGCGCCACCCCCAAAGAGGGGGCCCCTGCGCGCTTCCCTTTACAGCAAGATCCCGGTGATCAATGCCGGTGACGGTGGCCACAGCCACCCCACCCAGACCCTGTTGGACATGATGACCATCCGCCGCCGCAAGGGCCGTTTGGACAACCTGACCATCGGTTTCTGCGGTGACCTGAAGTTTGGCCGTACGGTACATTCCCTCATCAAGAGCCTGGCCCGCTATGACAACGTAAAGTTTGTCCTGATCAGCCCCGAAGAACTGCGCGTGCCGGATTACATCATCAATGAAGTACTGGAGCCCCGCGGCATCCCCTTTACATTGAGACCCGCAACCTGGAAGGTGCTCTGCCGGACCTCGATATTTTGTACATGACCCGTGTGCAGCGCGAGCGCTTTTTCAATGAGGAAGATTACATCCGCCTGCGTGACAGCTACATCCTGACCGCCGAAAAGCTGAACCTTGCCCCGGCGGACATGGCGGTGCTCCCCTGCCGCGTGTGAACGAAATTACGCTGGATGGGACGATGACCCGCGCGCCGCCTACTTTGAGCAGGCACAGAACGGCGTGTATGTGCGCATGGCTTTGATTATGACGCTGCTGGGGCTGAAAGACCCCAAAACCGGGGAGGTAGCTTTTGAATGTTAACGGTTGATGAAATTCTGAACGGTGTGGTCATCGACCACATTACCGCCGGTACCGGGCTTTGGCTGTACCATCTGATGGAGCTGGAAAAGCTGCGCGAAGCCAGCGTAGCCCTGCTGCAAAACGTGCGCAGCCAGAAAAGCGGCAAAAAGGATATTATTAAAATCGAGGGCGATATTTCCGGCTTGAATTTTGATGTGCTGGGTTATGTGGACCCGCAGATCAGCCTGACCTTTATTGAGAACGGTCATGTGGCCCGCAAGGTGCGCCCGGACCAGCCCCAGCGCTTGGTGAACGTGATCAAGTGCACCAACCCCCGCTGCATTACCTCCCTGGAGACCGGCTGCGACCACATCTTTGCCCTGACCCCCAGCGGACGCTACCGCTGCGTTTACTGTGAGCAGGAGTTCAAGGTACGCCCGTAAGGCAGTGCCGCATTTTCCTGTTCTGTTCCCATAATAAGTTCAGACCCGGCATGATGGAACGGATTTTGCTGTTCCCCTGCCGGGTCTGTTTTTTCTTGCTGTTTTGCGCGTGTTTCCTTGCCGCAATTTCCTGCTTGTGGTACGATGTGCACAAAGGACCCTTGTTAACGGGAGGTAATTTTATGAATTGGGGAATTTTAGCTACCGGCACCATTGCCAACAAATTTGCCACAACAGTCAATGCGATGGCTGCCGAGGGCGAGCGGCTTACCGCAGTCGGCTCCCGCCGGGCCGAAAGTGCCAAAGCCTTTGCGGCGCAGTACAACATCCCGCACTGGTACGCCAGCTATGAAGAGCTTGCCGCCGATCCCGCCGTAGATGCCATCTACATTGCTACGCCCAACGCCCTGCATTACGAAAACTGCAAGCTCTGCCTGGAGCACGGCAAGCATGTTCTGTGCGAAAAGCCGTTCACCATCAATGCAGAGCAGGCCAAAGAGCTGTATGCCCTGGCGGAAAAAAAGCAGCTTTTTATCATGGAAGCATTCTGGATTCGCTTTTTGCCGCTGTATACCAAATTGCAGCAGATGCTGGCGGATGGGGTGATCGGTACGCTGCAAACCATCACCTGCCAATACGGTTTTACCACTGAAGGCGCCCGCCGCGAGCGCAAATTCAACTCTGCTTTGGGCGGTGGCGCTTTGCTGGATATTGGCATTTATAACCTTGGCTTTTGCAGATGGTCACCGGCCAGCAGCCCCAGAACGATGCAGACAGAAGAGCTGCGCCTGACAGAATACGGCACCGATGAATACAGCAAACTGCGGCTTGCCTACCCCAGCGGCTGCACGGCGGAATCGGTGCAAACCATCGGCCAGCGCCTTACCCGCATGGCCTGCATTGTGGGCACCAAGGGCCGCATTACCCTGCCGGACTTCCAGTACGCCGAACATATGACGCTGGAACTGGACGGCCTGCCACCGCAGGAACTGGATTTTCCCTTTGATGTGAACGGTTTTGAATACCAGATTCGGGAAGTAAGCCGTTGTGCTGCCACTGGCAGGCACCACAGCAGCATTTATACCCCGCAGCAAAGCATTGCCCTGACCCAACTGATGTATGATATCCGCATGGCCTGGGGCATGAAATTTGAGGGCGAGGAATAAGCAGCTTTTGGTAAAGCTTTGTTCCCTTTTTATATTTTCCACACAGACAAAAACAGCCCCAGGCGGCACCTTTTATGGGTACTGCCCGGGGCTGTTGCTTTTCAGAACCGGGCATACAAAAAGCCCGTATTGGAATAAAAGCTTGCCATCAGCAAAAAGGCAAAAATGGCAAATTCGTACACAGCCCAGCGCACCGGGCGCGGCGCGGCGTTGACCCAGGCGCGCAGGTGCAGGCCGCATTCATGCAGCACATCCACCAGCACCAGCAACGCAATGCCCAACAACAGCAAGAGCAGTTCCAGCTTGCTGGTCAGGCCTAGCAGCCAGTACTGGGCAAACACCTCGTGCCCGGGGTTATGCAGGATACCGGCAAAGTATGCCGCCGCATTGCCCAAACTGCTGGTGCGGAAGATGGTAAAGGTTGTAACAAAGATGGCAAATGTCAGCGGCACGCCCACGATGCGCAGCGGCAGAGATTTGCGCTTGCGCAGCGGAGCGGGCATGTGGTCCTCCGCCACCTGGCACAGGCCGTGCAGCCCACCCCAGACAAGGAAGGTCCAGTTGGCGCCGTGCCACAGCCCGCTGACCAAAAAAAGGTCAGCAGCAGGTTGGCATCCCGCCGGGCAATGCCCTTGCGGTTGCCGCCCAGTGGGATATACACATAATCCCGGAACCACTGCGAAAGGCTGATATGCCACCGGGCCCACAGCTCCTTGACGCTGGCAGAAAAAAACGGCTGGCGGAAGTTTTCCGGCAGGTGCAGGCCCAGGATCTCGCCCATGCCCAGCACAGCCAATATCCGTGTAGCCGGAAAAATCGGCATACAGCTGGAACGAATACATAACCGTGGCAAAAATCAGCTGGCTGCGGTCAAAGGACACCGGGTCCGCAAAGGCAGCGCTGACCACAATGGCCGCACGGTCCGCAATGGCAAACTTTTTGAAATACCCCCACGCACTGCGCTGCAAACCGCTGACCAAACGCTGGGTTTCAAACGTTTTAGGGGCGGCTTCCAGCTGGGGCATCAGGGTATTATAGCGGTTGAACGGCCCCTGGGTGAGCGAGAGGAAAAAGCCCGCATAGCACCACAGCCGTGCATAGCTGGGCGTGGGTGCCGTGCGGCCATGCCACACATCCAGCAGGTAGCCCGCCAGCTGCAAGCTGTAATACGCAAGGCCAAAAGGCTTATACAAATCCCGCAGGCCCGGCACCAGCATGCCGCTGTATTTGAGCACCAGCAGCGGCAGCAGGGCTGCGGCCAGCCCCAGTGCCAGCCACCCGCGGCGGCTGGGCTGCTCTGGCTGCGCATGCTGCGCGGCCTGCCACACCACTGCCGTGGCAAGGGCTACCGCAAAAAACGCGCCGATATCAATGGAAAGGCAGAACACTGCGTTAGCTGCCAGAACCAGCTTCCAGCGGGAAGGCTGGGGCACGCGGTACCACAGGCAGACAAACAGCGCCATAAACGGCAAAAAGCCAAGGGATGTAACAGAAAACATCAGTTGCCCTCCCCCTGCTGCACGGTGCTATCCGGTGATGTGGCCAATTTTTCGGCAACCGTATCATAGAACAGGCTGCTTACATCCTCGCCCGCCGCGCTGCGGCGGCCACCGTGGCGAACGCCTTGCTGAACGTTTCTGCCCCCTGCCCGTTCAGGTGGTGCATATCTGAAAAATCGTCAAAGCCAATGGGCAGCAGGTCGGTATCCTTAAAGAGCGAAAAATCCCAATACTGGGTGCCGTTGGCCGCAGCAAAGCTGCGCATGGCATCCACATAGGCCTGGTAGTTCTGGGTATCCTGCACATAGGCGCTGGGCAGCGGGGCGGTGACCAGCACCAGGCGGATGTTCTGCTTTTTGCAGAACTCGGCAATGCGGGTCAGGTTCGCCCGGCCAAACGGTGAGATTGGCGCGCTGGCATCCACGTGCATCAGGGTGCCGAACCCCCAGATGCTGGTACCCTCGGTATAGACAAAACCGCGGTCCCGGTAGGCTTCGCCCTCGTCCGGGTAGGTGACCCAGTCATAGTTCCCCGCGTTATAGCCGCCGGTCAGCTTGCCGCGCCACAGGGCCGGCAGCTCACCGGGGTCAGCAATAGCATGGCGCGCCGGGAACACCAGATCCGCAAACGCCGCGGCACCGCCCATCTCCCACAGATACTGGTAACGGTAGGGGCGACGCGCGCATGTAATCGGTGATCAGGTAGCAGGCCAACGGAACATTGCTGGATTTTTGCTGATTATAGCCGGTATAGAAGGTTTCCAGATAGACGGTTTTCAGCGGGCTGTTGGCGGCGGCTTCCCGAATAAGCCAATAGGAGCCATCCGGCTGCTGCTGGCTGGTGCCAAGGTTAAAGCTGTGGCTGCCCAGAATGGGGTCAATGGTATCTGGGTCAAAGCTGCGGTAGCTGTGGGAGGAACCCACAAACACAGTATCCACCGCATCCGCTTGGGCGTAATACTCCCCCAGCGTCACACGGGAATAGGCGTGCAGGTCATCCACCAGCAAAAAGTTCAGCAGCAGGCAGAGCGCCGCCGTGATGGCCGCAAACAACACAAACAGGCCCGCCTTGTGCAGCGGGCCGGGAATGCGGCTGGGTTTTGGGGTTGTATGGGGCATGTAGCTTCCTTTACGTTTGCCATCTGCCGCGCGGTATGCGCCGCGGCTCAGGTTTCAATTTTTATATGGGGGCAGCGGGGATTGTAAGCGGCAAGGTCCAGGCGCCAGGTGGTGTTGCCATCGGCATCCTCGACCGTTTTTTCAAAGCCGTACCCAGCATAAAATTCCCGCACCATAGCGTTTTTGGCGGTGGGGTAATAATAGCCCTCCAGCGCAGTATACCCTGCAGCGGCAGCTTTGGCGGCAAGGGTGTCCATCATGGCGTCTTCCATGCCGCGCTTGAGCACACGGCAGCTCATCAGCCACAGGCGCAGGCATAGCGTTTGGCCCTGGGCCTGCCCTGCCACAACGGTAACAACGCCGTTATCCGCAAATTTATCCACCAGCTTGCCGTACAGGGTGATCCAGTCCGGCTTTTCTGCCATGGAACGGATGTCATCCTCAGTGCAGCGCAGAGTGGTCAGGTTGAACTGGTTGCTCTTGTTGGTCAGCTGAGCAATGCGCTGCATATACACCGCCTCAAAGGGGCGGATGGTCGCCGTCATTTCCAGGCTGTCCAGATACTGGCCGTAATCGGCAAAAAGCTGCCTGGGCCTGGGCGGCCTGGGCGCGGGCATGGTACTGCGCGGTCTTTTTCAGGTCGTCGCCGGAAAGGATCGTCGTTTCAAAGTACCCGCCGTGATCCAGCATCTTGATGTAGTTTTCGGCACCATCCAGCACCGGGGTGGCCACGCCGGGCAGCTGGGCGGCCACAATGGCACGCTCCGCCGGGTTGTCATCAGCAAACACAAAGCTGTCGGCGCCAAGGCTGAGCTCTGCGGCGATGGTTTTCAGGTTCTGATCTTTAGGATCCCAGTTGGCCTTAATGGCTACAAAATCCTCTGGGCGCAGCACACCGTCGGGGTGGTTCAAACCCGCCAGTGCATTGGCTTCCTCATTTTTGGAATCCACCGCCAGAATCACGCCGATGGTCTGCAGGGGCTTTGCAGTAGCTCTGGAACTCAGCGTACACCTGGCCTTCCGGCACTTCGGGGCCAATGGCAATGCCGTCCACACCGTCATCGCCCACAATGCCGCCCCAGAGAGTGTTATCCAGATCCAGCACCAGGGCTTTTTGTTGCGGCCATACAGCGACTTGATGATGTTTGCCACGCTGTTTGCCAAAGACGGGATTGCATCCAGGCACATGGCGTACTTATACATGTGCCAGAAGAACGCATCCCCCCAGGCAGTCAGGCCGTAATCTGCGCTGAGATAGTCAATATCATTGATATAAAAATCCTCATGCGCGGCGGCATAGGCGTAAAAGCGCTGGTTCAGGCGGCTGAGATAGTTGGAACGGCCATGCGGGTCCCAGATATCGCGGTTGCCCATCAGGCGGTAGTTGGGGCGGTCAAAGTTATTCTGGATGACGGGGCAGTGGAATTTGGCTTCCAGCGCCTGCCACATCTGCTCAAAGCGGCTGTACTCGGCATTCAGCATGGCGTCAATTTCCGCCTGCGGGGTGGCCGTTGTGGGGAAATTGATGATGTTGCGCCAGTTGGTGTGGATATAAATGACATCGGGGTGGAACCCATCCAGCTCCGGCGTGCCGAACATGGCGTCCTGCCAATATTGGCCATACTCGCTCTGGTAGAACTCCGCCTGAATGCCGTATTGCAGCAAAAACAAGGCCCAGCTGGTCTGCCACCTCGTTGGTGGTGGACCCCCCCAGGATGGCGATGCGCTTTTGCAGCGGGTGCGGGTTTTGGGCCAGCAGTTCCTTGCGCAGGCGGCGCTTTTTGCGCAGCAGCGTTTCGGTATCCAGCGGGTAGTTAAAACAATCCATATCGGCGCTTCCTTACAAATAATATTCAGGGCTTACAGCTTCTGCAGGGCCTCTTCCAGCGTAATGGCGATCTGGTCCGGGCAGCTGGTGGGCTTGGAGCCGCACAGGGTGCCTTTCATGCGCTCAATGGCGTCCTCAGCTTTCATGCCTTTCAGCAGCTGGCAAATGCCTTTCAGGTTGCCGTTGCAGCCCCCCAGCACCTCAACAGATTCAATGGTATGGTCAGGGTTCAGTTCTACTTTGGTCATCACCGAGCAGGTGCCCTTATTGCGGCGTTCGTAAGTCATAATCGTTTGCTCCTTTTTATTTTCTTGCTCCGTTTTGCTTTTTGCTGTTGGTTACTTTAGGCAACACCGCACAATTCCCGCCTGACGGCTTAAGCACCGCTTCGGCGGCTGCGGCACGGCATTGCGTTGCCAAAATGCTCGATAATGTCGGGTTGCGGTACCCGCATCGTGCTTCGGGGGGCAAAAGCCCCTCGCACTCTGCGACCGCTGCCCCTGCTTCGGTTCGCTGTTTCCGCCACTGGCGGCGCTCACCTTTGCAGCATCCAGTATTATCTGCGCTTTTGGCTTAGCATCTGCCGCACCTCGCTCGCCGTATCGGCACTTAGAATTATGCGGTATTGCCTTTACTTTTTGCGCGCTTCGGCCAGCGCACGGATGCGGGCGATCTGTTCGTCCGCGGTGGTGCAGGTGCCAACCGGGTGCGGGGTGTTGGTGTTCATGCCGTGGTAGTCAGTGCCGCCGGTCACGATCAGGCCGTACTCCGCGGCCAGCTGTTCCAGCTCGGCTTTATCCTCCTCCGTGTTGCGGGGTGGTCGATCTCCACGCCGTCCAGCCGCCCGGCTGCAATCAGCTCCCGCGCCAAAGGCATGCTGTGGTAAACGCTGGGATGGGCCAGTACCGCCACGCCGCGGCATTCTTGGATGAGGTTCAGGATGGTATCCACGGTTTCATACACCGGCGTGTGCAGGATCTTGCCGCGCACCGGGCGCAAACCGAACAGGCTGCGGTACACCGTGTTGTACATTCCATCCGAAAGCCCATACTGCCACAATACACGCATGACATGGGCCTTGTACAGCGTGCCGCTGTCCTTGGCAAATTCCAACGCTTCCTCGGTCTTGAACTGGGGGCAGATTTCCTCCAGCTCCTTGCAGGACTGGTACACGGCATCATAGCGGCGTTTGTCCATGACTGCAGTATGGCGGGCCAGAGCTTCGCAATCGTCCGGGTAATAGCATAGGATGTGCACGCGGTGTTCCCGCCCATAATCATAGGCCGTCAGCTCCACCGCCGGGATCAGCTTCACACCGTTTTGCTCCGGGTGGGCGTAAGCATAACGCACAGAGCGGTTGGTATCATGGTCGCTGATGGCAAGCCAATCCAACCCCGCGCAGGCCGCCAGCCAAGGCAGCTTTTCGATGGGGTAGAACCGTCCGAACAGGACGAATGGGTATGCAGATCACCGGGCATAGGCTGAGCTTCTCCTTTCCTGCTGAAGCTTTATTATATACCTTTTTTATATTTTTGAAAAGAGGGATATGACATTGCCAAGTCAGCACAAGTCCGTCTTCCCCGCCCCGCCGCTCACTTTTTGCCGCAGGCTGGCGGCGTAAGCGCGGGCGCGGGCGGCAAACTGGCGTGCAGCCGGGGAAAGCGCCCCCCGCGCCAGGCAGGCCAGCCCAATGCTGCGCGTTGCAGCGGGTTCCAGCCGCAGCACCTGGCAGCCGTGGGGGTCGGTTCCGGTTTTGAACATCAGCTCCGGCATAATGGCAAAGCCGCGGCCACAGGCCACCATAGCGATCATGGATTGGTCATCCACGATATAGCAGCGGCTGTCCACCCGCAGGTCGTTGGTTTTGAAATAGCTCTGGATATCGGCATCCACGTCCGCCAGCTGGCTGACGAACGGCTGGCCACGCAGTTCCTCGGCGCTGACACAGCCGGGCCGGGCCGGGCGGTAGGACGCGGGTGCGATGCAGACCAGCTCGTCATCATATAGCGGTTCAAAATCCAAATCCAGCGCGCTGGAATTGGAAAAGGAAGCCGATTTCTGCCGTGCCGTTTTTTGACCCAGGCGCAGATATCCGCATAGCTGCCCTGATAGATCTGCACATCAATACCGGGGAAATCCAGCTGGAACTGCGGCACCAGCTGCGGCGCCCAGGTCACGCAGGCAGAGTTGAACACCCCCAGGCGCAGCACGCCTTTGTGCATGCCGTTGATCTGGGCGATGGACTGATCCAGGGATTCGCTGGAAGCCAGCAGCCGCTGGATGGCGGGCAGCAGGTTTTCGGCGGCGCCCGTCATGGTAACGCCACTTTTGGTGCGGGTAAACAGTGGGAAACCGCATTCCGCCTCCATGGTAGAAACCGCATGACTGATGGCGGAGGGGGTCAGGTGCAGTTGCTCCGCGGTGCGGGCAAAGCTGCCCTCGTGCGCAATGGTGGAAAAAATCTGGCAGGCTAACAGGGTCATGATGAACCGGATGCTCCTTTTATAATTGGGAAGTAAGCTTTTAGGCAACACCGCACAATTCCCGCCTGACGGCTTAAGCACCGCTCCGGCGGCTGTGGCACGGCATCTGCGTTGCCAAAATGCTCGATAATGTCGGGTTGCGGTACCCGCATCGTGCTTCGGGGGCAAAAGCCCCTCGCACTCTGCGACCGCTGCCCCTGCTTCGGTTCGCTGTTTCCGCCACTGGCGGCGCTCACCTTTGCAGCATCCAGTATTATCTGTGCTTTTTGGCTTGGCATCTGCCGCACCTCGCTCACCGTATCGGCACTTAGAATTATGCGGTATTGCCTTTACCTTCTTTGTTTTCTGATGCGTCTTGATGAATCTCGTTCATCTTTCATGTGAACTTTTTGAGCTTTACTTCACACAAATACTGTACTATTATAATAGCATAAAGTCAAGGCCCGCACAGCCTTGATGGATTTTCTCTGTATAGAAAACATTCCTTCCTCTATTTTCCTCTCCTACCCACCGGTCCGCACAACCGGTGGGTTTTTGTTTTGCCGTTTTTCCGTGGGCCGGGCTGCGCCGCGTTGTAAAAAGCGCCGCAAACGTGTTATTATTGTTACTGGTATCATCTGCCGCGTTTTGTTCCGGAATTATATGGAACGTATCTTTGGCAACACCGCACAATTCCCGCCTGACGGCTTAAGCACCGCTCCGGCGGCTGCGGCACGGCATCTGCGTTGCCAAAATGCTCGATAATGTCGGGTTGCGGTACCCTCATCGTGCTTCGGGGGGCAAAAGCCCCTCGCACTCTGCGACCGCTGCCCCTGCTTCGGTTCGCTGTTTCCGCCACTGGCGGCGCTCACCTTTGCAGCATCCAGTATTATCTGCGCTTTTGGCTTAGCATCTGCCGCACCTCGCTCGCCGTATCGGCACTTAGAATTATGCGGTATTGCCCTTTATATAGTACAGTGAAAAGAAAGAGGAAGTATTTTGCCAAAATCAACACTCTCCAATCCCCGCGGTGTACGGGGGGCGGCATCGCTGTGCGCGGTGGCCGCGCTGGCTTATCTGTTTGTACAGGATCTATTGACTATTTTTGTTTCCGCCCTGATGGGTATGCGGGTGCAGGGTGCCAGCCTGAGCGACCCGGTCGGATTCAGCGTGGCCGTGCAGGGGCTGCTGGGCATTGTGGTGGCAGCGGGTTCTATTGTGCTGCCGCTGTGGTGGCTGCTGCGCGCCACCCGGCTGCAAACGCAGGATCTGCGCATTCTGCTGCCCGCCCCTGGAGCCCGGCGTTCTGCCTGGTGGTGTTTTTGGGGCTGGCCAACGCGGGCAACCTGTTCGGCGGGCTGCTGGCCCGCGGGCTGGGCGTTACCACCAGCAGCACCGCGCTGCCCGCCGGTGGCCTGGATCTGTTCATTCGTTATTTCAGTCTGTGTGTAGTGCCCGCTGTGCTGGAGGAAATTTATTTTCGCGGGGCGCTGCAGGGCATTATGCGCCCCAGCGGCAGCAGCGTGGCAATTTTTTGCCCCTGCCCTGCTGTTTGCGTTGCTGCACCTGGATCTGGCACAAAAGCATTACCGCGCTGGTGTGCGGCATCTTTTTGGGCTGGCTGGTTGAGCGCAGCGGCAGTATTCTTCCCGGCATGCTGCTGCATTTCATCAACAATACCTTGGCGTTTCTCAGCCTATATCTGCGCCAATATGCGCCGGAGCAGCTTGCCGTGGTGTATGAGTTGATTTTGCTAGTGGCCCTGCCGCTGGCGGCGCTCTTTCTGGTATGGCGGGTCAAAGCGCAGGGGTTCAGCTTTTCCGCCGGGCTGCGCGGCGGCATGGAGCCGCTGGCCGTTTTACCAGCCTGCCGTATACCGTATGTGTTCTGTTTTTGATGGGCCTTACGGTGTACCTGTACCGTGGGGGTAACGCAATGACCGATGAACAACTGATGCAGGCCGCGCTGGAAGAAGCCCGCGCCGCTGCCGCTTTGGGTGAAGTGCCCGTTGGCGCGGTGGTTGCCAAGGATGGCGAGATCATTGCCCGTGCCCACAATCTGCGAGAGAGCGGCAAAAATGCCATCTACCACGCCGAACTGCTTGCCATCGACGCAGCCTGCAAAGCCCTTGGCGGGTGGCGGCTGTGGCAATGTGAGCTGTTTGTTACGCTGGAGCCCTGCCCCATGTGCAGTGGGGCCATCATCAACAGCCGCTTAAAGCGGGTAGTCTATGGTGCCCGCGACCCCAAGGCCGGGTGCTGCGGCTCTTTGACGGATCTGTTTGCTTTACCATTTAACCACCACCCTGTTATGGAGCAGGGCCTGTTGGAAGAGGAAGCCCAGGCACTTTTACAAGAGTTTTTTGCCGGACTGCGAGCCAAACGGCTGAAGCTGAAAGCCGAAAAGCGCGCCCAGCAGGCAGCCCCGCTGCAAAATGAGGAGAATCCCCATGAATGACCATGTATTGATTACCGGCGGCAGCCGCGGCATTGGTGCCGCCACCGTTTTGGAGTTTGCCCGCGCCGGGTACGATGTTGCCTTTACCTGGAACAGCCGCGAAGATGCTGCCCTGATGTTGTGCAGCAGGCACAGGCGCTGAACCCCGGCGGGCGCTTTGTGGCTCTGCACGCCGATGTGAGCGATTCCGCCCAGGTGAATGCCGCGGTACAGGAAACACTGCAGCAGTTCGGCAGCCTGCAGGCGCTGATGTGCTGTGCGGGGATTGCCCAGCAAAAGCTCTTCACTGACCTGACCGATGAGGACTGGCACCGCATGATGGGGGTAGATTTGGACGGCGTGTTTTATGCATGCCGCGCCGTGCTGCCTGGCATGATCCGCCAAAAATACGGCCGCATTCTGCTGGTAAGCAGCATGTGGGGCCAGACCGGCGGCAGCTGCGAAGTACACTATTCCGCCGCAAAGGCCGGTGTAATCGGCCTGACCAAGGCGCTCGCCAAAGAGGAAGGTCCTTCCGGCATTACGGTGAACTGCGTGGCTCCCGGTGTGATTGAAACCGACATGATGGCCAGCTTTACCGCAGAGGACAAAGCTGCCCTGGCGGAAGAGACCCCGTGGAGCGCCTTGGCACCCCGGAAGAAGTTGCCCGCACGCTGGTATTTTTGGCCGGGCGCGGGGCCGGGTTCATCACCGGGCAGGTGCTCGGCGTAAACGGCGGCATTGTGATTTAACGCGTCCCTGCTTATTCAGCGTCGCCGCATGAATGCGCCGGCAGCAATTTCATAAGATTCACTTCCCTCTCCTTTCCAGCATAACATGCTGTAGGATACACCTGCACGGCAGGCAATCCTGGGAGGGGGATTTTTGTATGGCTTTGTTTCAGGTGGGGATCGATGTTTCCCGGTATCAGGGCAGCATCAACTGGAGTGCCGGAGCACACGCCTCCTAAGCGTGGGGTCGGAGGTTCAAATCCTCTCTGGGACGCTGGAAACAACGCTGTAAGCCTTTGTTTTCAAGGGTTTACAGCTTTTTTTGTTTAGCTGTACTCTTTAGACAAAACCATTTTTCTTTTATTTGGAGGTTAATGTATGTTTATGAGTTGGAACTTATATTTTGCTAATTGGAAACGAACAGAAACGATGTCCTTGCTAATTTGAGATTTCAGACCGCTTTTTGGCCTGCAATCAGTGCTTTGCCAGTGTATTTGCAAGTTCCGGTGATTTTTGAAGCTGTTCGATCAATGCTTTGCAAGGTCTATGGTCTGTGCCTGAGGCTGTTCTTGCGGAGGTGTTACTTTTCTCAAATCAGGATTTGCATAGAAAGCGCTCTCGAATTTCTGTGCGTTGATCTTGCGATCCTCGTCGAGAATGTGAGCATAGACTTTCGTAATCATATCTATTTCTGCATGTCCTGTATCGCCCTGGGTGACCTTCAAATCGCCGTGGTTGAGTTTCAGCTTGTAAGTCGTACTGGAATGCCTCAAAGAGTGAAATACAACGTTTGGGAGCCCTGCTTTCTGTTTCAACAGTGAAAACTCTTCAATAATCCGATTCTCACTCTGCCATTTGGCAGTGCCACTAAATCGAAGTTCTCACCTGCCATTTGGAATATAGCAACTGTCTTACTAAATCGAAGTCCTGATATTCATCGGCCAACGAAAAAGATTTAAATTCTTTTTCCTGTCTCAATGTGTTTGGACCATTCCCGAAGAATATTAGGCAATCCTCAATATGAACATTTTTCCAGGTTAGTCCAAGAATCTCCCCCATACGCAAAGAACACGCAAAAGCAAGGTTCATGGCAATATACAGTTTACTGTCGGTACACTGATCTTTCAGCATCCCAAATATCGCGCTTTTTATATTCAGTCTTGGGAAGGACTACATTGTCAAAAGGATTTTTTTCAATCAATTCCCAACGAACAGCTTGCTTAAAAGCACACCGTAGAAGTTTGATGATTTTCTCAATCGTTGAGTTCGTGACAAATTCTGTCCGTGCTTTCCTATTCTTCCGAGAAACAGAAGGCGTCTTTTGAAGTGTTTGAATATACTTATCCACCACGCGGGTAGTAATGTCTTGCACTTCCATATCTCCGATAATCGGATTGATATAGTTGGCAATCAGGGCTGTTTGACTGTCATACATAGACACGCCCCATTTTTATGAAAAGGAACAGCACGAATATGTGTGGGTAATATAACTTCCACCATCATTTTACCGTGCTGCTCCGTGTTTGTCTGCTGCTAATTGAAAAGTTTACGATCTATCCATAAACTTTCAAAAAAGAAAAGTAGGCTTACGGACGGCTGCTGGCACAGCTCCACGGGAGTCTAACCCCGGCCCATGCTGATGGGTGCGGCGCACAATGCTTTGTGGGCGTTCAATGCGCGAGTATCTTTGACCCTGCCCGTGTGTCATCGCCTGCAAGCCGCCACGCTTACTTTGCGGCCTGGTGCTGTTCGCTCGCCCGTTACAGTGGTCCCGTCCTGCGGACTTGAAACGAGGTCATGGCGCACCGGCCGTATGGCTCGGCACAAACAGGAATGTATCCGTTTGCCTTATACTGCGGCGTTGGCCTCCCAACGGGCTTTCTTTGTCAAGGTGCGGGGCACCGCGCGGAAAGGGGAACACGCAGCGCCCCATTCCCGGATCAGTTCAGGTCAAAATCCAGGATGGCGATAATCAGCTTCGTTTCCAGCCTGCGGCGCAATTCTTCATCCACATAGGAATAAGGGCAGCCATGGACGTCATAGCTTGTCCTGGTGGAAAGCGCTGCTATGTAGCCGGAATAGTGGCGGATCACCGTGTTTACCGCGTCCGGCTCTCCCCGGACAGCGGCGGCGATGATAGGGTAAGGAAGCAGGGCCGCCCGTGTGCTTGCAGATTTAACCATCTACATCACCTCCCATCAGCTCCTTTAGCAGCCGATAGGCTTTCTGCCTGCGGGCGTTGACCGTCCGGCGTGCCATGTTCATACGCTCGGCGATCTCGCGGTCTGCCATGTCCAGGAAGAAGTACATCAGGAGGATGTCCCTTCCATCCTGGGGCAGCGCGTTCAGCGCCTCGGCCAGCCGGTCATCCTCGATCAGGATCACATCTCCCCCGACAGGGAAGAAAGTGTATTCCCAGGGATACCGGTCATAGGACGCAAGCTGCTCCATCGAATCCTCCGGCAGCTCGCTGAAAGCGACTTCGCGCGACTGCCTGCGGCTGATCTCCCGATAACCGTTGTAGGCCTCGCACTTCAACACTTTCTTGCAGAAGCTGTCAAAGGTGTGCTGCTTGTGTTCGTAGTGGCGGTCAGGTGTCATTGTCTCACCTCCCTTCTTGCCGGGAGGCAGGTCATTACTTCCCCTTTCGCCCACTACTCGTCTGCCGGAGGCACCTTTTGGCTGGTTCCCCTGGAAAAATTTCAAAAAAATATTTTTGCTGCTCATGGTATGTGCTCCTTTCGTTTCGTTCGGGTTGACAGGACCGGATCAAAACGGAAGGGGCGGGGAGCGGCACCGGGGTAACAAAAAAGCACCCGGACAGCACAAAGCTATTCGAGCGCAAAAAGTACGATATTCAGTTAAAAAGCAACGATTTTCGCATCCATCGTTAGACTGTACCCACTGGACAGCCTGGATTTTTTTGACGGTTGCGAAAATACAGTCAGAATTTGTCGGCGGTCAGATCGCATCATGGCAGCTCCCTCCTGTAAGCCGCCGTATCTGCCAGCGCCAGCGCGTCATCTCTTTTGAGGGCAAAAAGAACGGCGGCCTTGAAATGTCCTTCAAAACCGCCGATGGGGAATCAAACCTTAAAATAGGCGCACGAAATTATCTGCCCCGGTCAACGGTTTTTTTCTTTCCCCGGACGGGGCAGATAACTTATTATGCAGAGCGGAGCCGGTGTGCGCTAATCGGTTTCCCGCATTTTTTCCTTTAACTTCTGAAAGGATGTATCACTGATTACATGTTCTATCCGGCAAGCGTCCTGCTCCGCCGTTTCTCTGTCTACGCCAGCAGCCACAAGCTGCTCCGTAAAGAATTGATGGCGTTCATAGATTTTCTCTGCCACCTCCCGGCCTATATCGGTCAGGTGGAGAAATCCATCCTCGTCCATTGTCAGAAAGCCGCCATCCCGCAGAACGCCCACCGCATGACTGATACTCGGCTTTGAAAAGCCCATGTGCCGGGCAAGATCAATGGAGCGGACCATGCCCTGCTTCTTTTGAAGAATCAGCACAGCCTCCAGATAATCCTCCCCGGACGCATGAATCTTCATATAGTACCTCTTTTCTGCTTATTGTTGAATCCTCCAGCCCTCAGCCTGTTCCCGAATCCTGATAAAGTCCTGATAAGTTCCCCTCTGTTTCAATAGTTCCTTATGGGTTCCTTTCTGTACGACGGTTCCGCCATCAATGACAAGAATCTGATCCGCATTTTCAATCGTCGCCAGTCTATGGGCAATCGTTATGATCGTTTTCCCATGTGTCAGCGCGGAAATAGCCTCTTGAATCAAATGCTCGTTCTCCGGGTCAATGCTGGCGCGGCGTACTGGTAGGGAGGTTAGAAGTCAATTCCGGGATCTTTATCGCTTTGATTTTTCAACCTGGCCTTTATAAAAATAGCGTTCTTCTGTATGGCCTGAAAGTTCCAGTGCGTCCAGATACAGCAGCAGCTCCAACACTGATCCTGAAATAGTCCTTGATTTTGACCGGCACACAGAGTTCGAAAAAATATGCTCAATGGCCGGTTCTCCTGGAATGACATATGGTGTACGGTCGCTGCAATACTTTTTCTGCAATTCATAAAAGATCCACAGAAAACCTTTCATAGAGGCCGGGATTTCCTTTGCCGCAGTCTCCATCTGAAAAGCCAATGGAAATACCGTGGTAGTGAGGAAAGTGGAAATTCCACCTTGCCCGGAATGATGGATAGACATGGCGATCAACCCGGAAGATCGCCAGCCTCTAAATAGCTAAAGGCATTTTAAGCCGACTTCCTGCTCAATACGCCCTTCCCGGCAGTGGTCGATACAAAGCATACCCATATCTGTCTGGAAACCCGAAATGCACTCCTTCATGTGAAAATCATTATACATGAGAAATACACCGGGAAAGACATGATAGAGCGTCATCATGCCTTCACCAGAATTATCGCTTAAACGCATGACCTTTTTACAATCATCTGACCTCAATCAGATTTTGAACATGCCGTAGTACATTTCCCGGAACAGTTCCGGCATAGACGCTACCTCCTTTCTTTGGAGCATCCTCCATATCAAATATTTTATCACAAGTCCTGGTCTAAAACTCAAAATCATGGGAAACAATGATGATAACTTTATTTTCATCATTCAACTTTTTGCGGATCATGTTGCTCACTTCCAGCATACGATGATAGTCCAGCCCACTGGTCGGCTCGTCAAAGACAAGCACATCCTTGTCGGAGAGAATAGCGGTTGCCACCGCAAAGGCGCTGTTTCTGGACCTCCTGACAGCTATCGGATGGCGGTCTTTGAAACCAGCAAATCAAAAGACCTGAGAATTTCTTCAATCCGCCCGGCGGACAATCCGGCTGCGCCAGTTCATTCGTTCCATACGCTGTCTGAAAAAAGCTGATGGTTCACATCCTGCATCACGCAGAAGCTGGCCTTATTACGCTGCTTTGCTTTCTCTCAATGTTTGTCCGTCCAGCCGGACCGTTCTATCCAACTTCTTTCAAAAAGCCCGCAAAGTAAATGTGTCAGCAAGTTGTTTTCCCTGTGTTGGCGACCGACAATTCCCAACACTGCCCCTGTTTTGCAGAAAAGCCAGCGTCGCCAAATACCGCCGCGAAAGTATCAAAGGCACAGGAAAGGTTTTCTACGGATAAGCCTTCCTGCGCTCCTGACGGATCGGCGGGAGGCAGCTCCAAAGCACCGATGGACAAGACTCTAAGCCCTATCCTGATACGCTGCTCATCCGAAAGATTGCGAAACTCATTCCCGGAAAATATCTGAACGATTTTCCCCCTTTTGAATGAAGATTGCCCGGTCGATCAGATCCATCAGGAAATATAGGCGGTGTTCGGCAATAACAACCGTCCGTCCCTCCTTTTTGATCTGAATGATTTTTGCTGACGCAGGTATCAATCGCATCCGCATCCAAATTGGCCGTCGGCTCGTCAAGTACAAAGACGGAAGGGGTTCATCGCATAGGCCACCGAAGCAAACGCAAGACTCTGTTTTTCTCCCCGCCTGACATAGAAAAGATATTACGGCCCAGCAGTGACTGTATTTTCAGAGCAGAAACCGTAGCATCATATCGCTCTTTGATTTTCCTTGGCTCACGCCTGCGTTTTCCAAACCAAAAGTAATCTCGTTGCCGAATCTATATTGAAGAACTGGGTGATTTTGGGTTTTGGGAGACGGAACCAACCTGTTCTGCCAAACGGCATTCAGTTTGAGCTGGCATTCATACCTCGTTTACAATCAAGTGTTGTACCAGATAAGGTTCCGCCCTCAACAAAATGAGGAATCAGACTGTTAATAAGTTTTGTTATGGTTGTCTTGGCTTCACAGCCTGATCTACCAGTAAGAACAATGCACTCTCTGCCCTGCTGAATGTTCAGGTCTATATGAGAAAGCGTCCCCTGCGATTTCTCATATTCAAAAGATACATTTTGAATTTTCAATCATAGGAAACACCTCCTTATCCTACCATAATGGAAAACTACGCAAAAAAGCAACGCCTATTGCCAAACACAAAAGTCCCTGCACGCCGAATTTCATTTCAATCATGCTTGTCTTAGGGCAGGATTTTCAATGCCCACGTGTAACTGCGGCAGCAGAGAGTTCCTCTGCTGTTGTAGTTGCAGAAATCATTGTCGGCACTAACAGGCACTCGATTTTTGCGTTCCATGAATATTGCGGAGCTTCATGGCATCCCGATATAGCCGGTTTCTTCTTTTAAGGCTGAAAATATCACACGGTTACAGACAAAGGAATAATCAATCCCTGCAGGATATGCCATTTCCGGGAAGCGCAACCATCAATTCCCGGACGGGCGTTTTCCTGCTCAAACATACGGAGTGCTGGGTAAAGGCCACAATATTTGCCAGCACCAACAAAAGCAATTCCGTCCGTGGATCGAACCTTAATGTATGTTTTTTTGCCCTCCCCATTCATCACACAATTCCTGCCTTTACAAAGTGCTTTTTTGAACAGACCTCTGGCAATAAATGCACCGATGATACCACCGATGATTGGAGCAACAAACAGAACGATTAGCATTGCATTGGATGACAGAGCTTCAACTGCCGCAACATAATCCAGCAGGCATTCCCTGTTCTGTAATCTGTGCCAAGAAATCGGCCTTAAACAGCCAGATGGGAAGGGGAAACCAACCATCCCCAGCGAAAAAAAAATCACATAGGCAATCAATTTCCCTTGAAGCTATTATACTTAGTCACCGCTCGAACAACTTCGGCCAAAATACAGGTAGAAGCCATCGAGATCAGGATTACCAGGAGTAAATTGTCAGTGACAAAATAGATAAGAGCAGTGATAAGCCCCATCAGGAAAACTGCACCCAGTTTTTGAACCTTTGCGACCATCAGCATAAAGGGAATGCCTGCAAACATGGCAATGAAGCCAGGCATCAGCATCCAAAGAACAGGGTTGAATGCCTCCAAGAACATGAAGGCAAAGTTGATGACAAAGTAGATTGCGGAAAAGATACCGATGGTAATGAGGTCTTTTCCTTTCAGTTTTTGTCCGTACTTTCACTGGGACATTGAAAATTCACTCCTTTTAGTTAGATTTAGCTAACCAGCAGTTTTTTGAAAGCGCCATGCGGCGCTCACAGTAATCATCATAGCAGACCTGAAAAATCTTTTCCGCTCAATCGGTCTTTTTTTATTCCGATA
>VOFI01001607.1_pt1 | contig 43624 bp, 68 predicted proteins | sample 5384131 | NCBI WGS metagenome assembly VOFI01 (sample SAMN12384728, study PRJNA508395) | human gut metagenome | isolation source: healthy gut H | host: Homo sapiens | reverse complement strand
TGGAAGAATTCTGTCTGAAAACGGAGTTGATGTTTTATATACAAGAACTACAGATGATTACATTTCTCCTTGAGCGGGCAAGGCTGGCAAATGAGGCAAAAGTGGATTTTTTTATCTCTTTTCACAGGAACAGCAGCCCTGAGGTGAATCAGTATAATGGTGTAGAAGTGCTGGTTTATGATAAAACGGAATTAAGTATGAAATGGCACAGAATATTGTAGGTGCTCTGGGCGAATTGGGATTCCGTGAAATTGGAGTTCAGGCAAGACCGGGCCTTGTTGTGCTGCGAAAAACAAAAATGCCGGCGTTGCTTATTGAAACCGGATTTTTAAATTCTGACAAAGATAATCAGCTTTATGATGAAAAAAATGCTGAGATCGCGCAGGCTATTGCCGGGGCGATTCTTGAACTCTGGATCAGCAGCAGGGTGAAGAACCTTTGTATTACCGTGTACAGACTGGAGCTTTTCGCAAACGGGAAAATGCGGATCGAATGCTTTACTTGCTTCAGGAAAAAGGTTATCCGGCATATATTTTGCAGGATGGAGAACTTTATAAGGTTCAGGTAGGTGCATTTTTACAGCTGGATAATGCTATCCGTATGGAACAGAAATTGCGGGAGGATGGGTACTGTACGTTGATTGTGACGAAGTGAAAAGAAAGTAGAAAAAGCAGGAAAAAAAGTTATAATGGAAAATCATAAGTGCAGGGGAAAGTCCTCTGGCAGAAAGAAGGAACAAAAGCGTGAATTATAATGAATTTATGAAAAATGTGGAGGAGTTTGTTTTTGCCGAGAGCCAGCCGGAAAAAGCAGATATCATTTTCGTGCCGGGAAATGGTTTCCCGGATATGGCAGAAAAAGCAGCTTCTTTATATAGAGAAGGATATGCCCCCTATATTTTGCCAAGCGGAAGATACAGTATTACACTTGGCAAATTTGCAGGTGTGCAGTCAAAAAAAAGAAATATATGGTGGAGATTATGAGACGGAATGGGAATTCCTGAAAAAATGTACTTTTGAAAAACGGAGTTCCGGAAGAGGCTATTCTGAGAGAGGATCAGGCTACCTTTACCTATGAAAATGCAATTTTTCCAGGCAGGTGACAGACCTTCACAAAATTCAGGTGAAAAAAGCGATTTTGTGCTGCAAATCTTACCATGCAAGAAGATGTCTGATGTATTATCAGCTTTTATATCCGGAGACGGTAATTATGGTATGTCCGGCCTGCCCGGATGGAATTACCAGGGAGAACTGGAGAGAAACAGAAACTGGTGTGGAGGCTGTTACCGGCGAAATAGACAGGATTGTCAAGCAGTTTTGTTTAATGCTGGGAAATCGGTGAGATAAGAAAAACCGAATGATCCGTTTTGGAAACATTCGATTTTTACAATTGAAATCTACCGGAAATACCGGCATTTGCAGGCTTGCAGATTATGAAAAAATCAGCAGTATGACAGATTCATTTATGCGTCAGCAGCTTCTGGATTTTCTTTATGCTCTGGCAGCCAGATATGCACCAGTTCAATACGGTTCTTATCCAGTTCATCTACAACAAGATGCATGCCGTCTTCCAAAGTGACAGATTCGCCCTCGCGTGGGAGGCAGTCAAGCTGTTCAATAATATATCCGCCTACAGAATCGTAGTCCTCTGATTCAAGTTTGGTACCCAGTGCTTCGTTGACATCATCCAGTTTGGCAGAACCAAGAACTTCATACTCCCGTCCAGGCTGAATCTCACGGATCGGTTCTTCCTCATCTTCGTCATATTCATCACGGATTTCACCTACGATTTCCTCCAGAAGATCCTCAAGAGTGACAAGACCGGCAGTGGAGCCGTATTCGTCGAGAACAATTGCAAGGTTTACGGAAGCTTTTCTCATTTCCATCATAAGATCTGTGGTACGCTTATATTCATAAGTGAAATAAGGCTCACGGAGAATCTTACGGATAGAAAACGGTTCATTTTCCGGATAGAGAAGAAGATCCTTAATATTGATAATTCCAATCACATTGTCTGTGTTATCCTCATAAACAGGAAAACGGGTGTGCATATCTTCTTGAAAATATCCATAAGTTCCTGATAAGTGGAATTCACGTCAATAAAAGTCATGTCAATTCTGGGGATCATTACATCTTTGGCAGCAGAATCACCGAAATCAAACACATTGTAGATCATCTGCTTTTCTTCCCGCTCAATAACACCGTTTTCCTGTCCTACATTTACCATAGAACGAAGCTCATGCTCTGTGATGGTGTCTTTCTTCGCATTGGGATCAACACGAAGGAGAAAAAAAGAATGCCGTTAGCCAGTTTTCCCACAATGTAAATAACCGGGGTCAGTACTGTCATAAGCGCATATATAGGTCTGGCATAGGTGAGCGCCAGATCATCCGCTTTCAGTGTGGCAATGGTCTTCGGGGTGATCTCGCCAAACAGAAGTACCAGCAATGTCATAACGCCGGTAGCCACGCCGATATACATGCTTCCAAATACTTTCATGGTAAAAGTGGTAGCAAGGGAAGAGGCTGCAATGTTTACAATGTTGTTTCCGATTAAAATTGTACTGAGCATTTTTCCAGAATTGGAAATTATTTTCTCCAGGATAATGGCTCGCTTGTTTCCCTGTTCAGCCAGGGAATGGATCCGAATGCGGTTGGCAGCCGTCATGGATGTCTCCGCAGAGGAAAAGAAGGCGGACAACAGCACCAGAATCAGTATGGTGACCGCCTGTATAGGGACACTTGAATCCAAACTATATTCACTCCTTTTTTTATGTATTAAAAAGAATATACATGATTCAGGCTTAAAATGCAAGGAAAAAGCATTTGAATTGTTACTGTTCCTGGTAACGTTCCGCGAGGTGTTTTTTGTGAACAAAGTTCACAGAAAACCCGAAAATTAAGTTTGCGCAGCAAACGCTACTTCTTGTGCTTGTCACAAAGAAGGTTCGTTTTTCTGTGCATCGCGAAGCGCGTTACTGGTCACGGAATGAACAGTACTTTGAGTTTATGGATTGCGAAAAGTAACGAAAAAAGTGGAATTAGGGGTGTCGAAAAAAGAAGAACTGTGTTATAATTCAGTTCGGTAAAAAAATAAATTATTACAAAATATTTACAAAAGAGTAAAGATTTGATATAGTGTAGGTTAAGGGCTGAATAACTACTGTGAATCACAGTGTGAAAATTCACCTGTTTATAATTTTAGATTGATTTTGGACAGTTGTACTGCCTTTGGATTATATAGATTTTATGATTGATGTGGATTTGGCTAGAGTGTGTTTGAAAAAAGGCTTTCTGCAAGATGTGCGTCACAATTTGTGGGAGATTTCGCTCGAATGAGGGCGCCGTAGCGGGCTACGGCAACTGAATTCGGGTGAAATCTCCCGCAAAGTGGGGCGTGCAGATTGCGGGGAATGATTTTTCAAACAGGCTCTAGGGATGTGGGCAGTTACATTTAATATACATATTATGACAGAGGTGCCAGGATGAAAAAAGAAGAAAAAACGTTATGTACAGAAAAAGCGTATCATTACTTGCGGCAGCTGCGATGACAGCAGTACTTATGACAGGACAGGTTTATCCAGTAGCTGTATGGGGGCAGAATACAGAGACCAGACTTGAGAAATCCAGTCTGATTCCGGATAATATCACAATTGATCAGCCGATTGCTCTTTCGGAGGTGACATTGCCGAAAAGTGATTATGGAACGCTTTCCTGGGCGGATGATTCTTATATACCGGATAAAAAGAGTGCAGACCTGCGAAGTAGTATTTAAACCAGCAGCAGACGTGGATCTTTCTTATATTTCCGGATGGGATTCTGAGAAAAAAGTTGTGAAAGGTAAGATCACAGTTGTTGTCAGCAGCATAGAAGAGAGTTCTGAAGATCAGCCTTCTGATACTGCTGCAGATGTGGAAACAGGTGATGAGAGCAGTGAAGCATCTGTCCCGGACGACACAACTTCTGACAATAAAGATACAGATATAAAAATCTGATGATGAGGCAGTTCCAGGTGAGAATCAGCAGAATGATTCAGAAACTTCAGGGAAGACAGAAGATCAGACTGAGAATGCGGAAAACAAGCAGAACAGTGAAGCAGATAAGAAAGAAGAAACCATCGAGAGCACTCCTGCTTCTAATGAAGCAAAATCTGAAGACAACACCGAAGCTGCTGGAATTACAACCCCGGCAGAAAAAACAGAAGCAGCGGCTCCTGCAATGGAAGAAACTGTAGATTCTGAAGATATTCAGGAGGAAGCTGCAGAAGAGTCAAAAGCTGATACAAATTTAGATACAGCTGCAGAAGAGTCAAAAGCTGATACAGGTTCAGATACAGCCACAGATAGCATAGAGAGTACAAATTCTGATAATGGTGAGGATGCAGCATCTGACAATGTGCAGACCGCAGATTCTTTAGAAGATACTGGAAAACTGAACGAAACTTTTGGTGAGGTGATGCCTGGTGCTACCATTCTTGATGGTACAGGGATTCTGGAAAAAATGAGAACACAGAAGAGAAAAAAGATACCACAGATACAACAGACACCACGGATGTAAAAGACACAACAGACCCTACAGAGGATGACCAGAAAAATATATTTGATAATCCTCTTTGACTTTACCACAGCGGATACAAGACCGGCAACTGCTGAGGACGATCTCACAGAAGAAGAGCAGGCTGCAAGGGCTGCTCAGAATCATAGTTGTGAGGGAATTTCTGTATCAGGCATAGATCTTCCCTGGTATGTCCAGTTCCAGGTGACCAGTGGTGAAAATTACGAATTTAAAAATGAAGATAATGCTACGATCTTCCAATCCTATGAATTTAAATTATGGGATCTGAAGAATAATACAGAGTATGAAATTCCGGATGGACAGTATGTAAGCGTAACGATTCCTGTCAAAGAAGGATATAAATATTCGATTGAGCATCTTCTTGATAATGGTGCGACAGAGACCATTATTCCCAGTGTAAACGGAAGCACCATGGTATTCAGCACACATTCTTTCAGCCCGTTTGAATTGCAGGTTTTCGTCCAATCGTAGGAGAGGACATTGCAAATGGAGCGTATGGCGATGGAAGTACACCAACTCCTACACCTACTGTGACGATCAGTGGAACACCTACCCCGTCTCCATCTGTGACCGGAGCTGGTACGAATGGAACAAATGGATCCGGAACGGGTAAAACGGATAGCAATAGCGGAAATGAAACTGGTGGAAATACAGGTGATTCAAATGGAATCAGCAATGGAAATACAAATGGCTCTTCCAATGGGACTTCAGGAACCGGAAATGGTGGTTCTTCATCTGGTACCGGAAGCTCTGACGGCAGTGACAATTCCGGAACCAGCAATACACCAGGTGTGGCATCTGATGGAACTATAAATTCTGGCACAACAGATGGCAGTGCTTCAAATGGAACAGGTTCCAGTACAAATGCGGGACAGACTGCAGGAAACACTACAGGCAACACTGCAGGAAATACGGCTGCTACCTCAAACGGAAATAACGGTCAGAGTCAGACCTCAAATGCAGTAAAAACTGGTGACAACACTATGATCCTTCCCTTTGTGATCCTTGTGATCGCTGCAGCCGCTGTGATCATTATTGTGATTATTGTCCGCAAAAAAGAAAAGATAAAGCAGACAGGATAATTAAAACGGACATTCATAATCCATGAATAACGAAGCCAGCCCTTCCATATATTACATATGGGAGGGCTGTTTTTATGAAGGTAAAAAAGTCATTTTAAAATCTTTACTTTTTTCCTATGCAGTTACCGGAGCGTTTCTTTTGTTTCTGGCATTCCTTTTATTCCAGTTTGACTTGGGAGAAAAGCCTGTGTCAGCAGGAATTGTAGCTGTGTATATTTTGTCCTGTTTTTCAGGAGGCTTCATGTCAGGAAAAATTCTGCGCAAAGATAAGTATTTATGGGGAATTCTGGTAGGGGCTTTTTACTATTTGCTTTTGATTACGGTATCTTTTTGTAGTGCAGGGAAAATGGGAAATGAGTCTGGTACATGCAGTAACTACTTTTTTTGTGTCTGGGTGGTGGTGCTCTTGGTGGGATGTTGTCTTAGAGCGTGTTTGAGAAATCATTCCCGCATTTTTTGAAAAGATTCGCACTCTGTCCAATAAAAAATGCTTTAAAAATAAAAAAAATATGATATACCAGGCAAAGATTATATACATAAGCAGGCTAATACTATGCAGCATATCAAAACATTAAATACAAAGAACCTGCAGAACACTGTAAAGAAAGGCGGCTGCGGCGAGTGCCAGACATCATGTCAGTCCGCATGCAAGACATCCTGTACAGTAGGAAACCAGAGCTGCGAGAACAAATAAGTCGGGCAACTGGAAACGTATGTAAGCAGCGGTGTAAAAGCCGCTGCTTATTCATGCAATAGGAAAGAATGAAAGGATATACTAACATGAGTCTGATTCACCGTTATCAGAACAATGGCTACAACATCGTGCTGGACATCAACAGCGGATGTATCCATGTTGTGGATGAAGTGACCTACGAAGTACTTCCTTATATGGAAGAAGGTCTGGACACAGTGCCATTGTAGGAAAACTGGGAGATCAGTTTTCAGAAAGAAGATATTAAGACATCAGTGGCAGAGTGTGAGAAGCTGAAAGCCGATGGCATGCTTTTCACCAGAGATGTATATGAGAATGCTATTGATACATTTACCAAGAACCGTCAGACAGTGGTAAAAGCGCTCTGTCTGCACATCGCCCATGATTGTAACCTGCCTGTCGCTACTGCTTTGCAGAAGAAGGAGAGTACCACGGAAGACGAGCTCTCATGTCTTTTGAGGTAGGGAAGAAAAGGCACTGGATTTCCTGATCGCTAATTCAGGCTCCAGACACAATCTGGAGGTGGATTTCTTTGGCGGCGAGCCGCTTATGAACTGGCAGGTTGTTAAGGACCTGGTAGCATACGGCCGTGAGCAGGAGAAAATCCACAATAAAAAATTCCGTTTTACCCTTACTACCAACGGTGTTCTTCTGAACGATGAAGTAATGGAATTCTGCAATAAAGAGATGGGAAATGTGGTCCTCAGTATTGATGGCCGTAAGGAAGTTCATGATTACATGCGTCCATTCAGAAAAGGTGCTGGAAGTTATGACCTGATCATGCCGAAATTCCAGAAGTTTGCGGAATCCAGAAATCAGGACAAGTATTATGTAAGAGGAACCTTTACTCATCATAATCTTGATTTCTCTAAAGATGTTCTGCATCTGGCAGATCTTGGCTTCAAGCAGATTTCTGTTGAGCCGGTCGTGGCAGATCCATCTGAGGGAGTACGCACTTCGGGAGGAAGACCTGCCGAAGATCATGGAAGAATACGACCTTCTTGCGAAAGAAATGATTAAAAGAGAGAAAGAGGGAAAAGGATTTAACTTCTTCCATTTTATGATCGACCTTACAGGTGGCCCTTGTGTATACAAGAGACTTTCCGGATGCGGAAGCGGCACAGAATATCTTGCCGTAACTCCATGGGGGATTTTTACCCATGTCACCAGTTTGTTGGGGAAGAAGAATATCTGATGGGAAATGTGGATGAAGGGATTACGAGACCTGACATCCAGAAGGATTTCGGATGCTGCAATGTTTACACCAAGCCAGCCTGCAAGGATTGTTTTGCAAGATTCTACTGCAGTGGCGGATGCGCAGCAAACGGATATCATGCCCATAAGGATATCAGAAGCAATTATGAAATCGGATGCGAGCTCCAGAGGAAGCGTGTGGAGTGCGCCATCATGATAAAAAGCTGCACTGGCAGAAGACTGATAGCACTTCGCCAGCTGCGAAGATTATCTGTCAGTCCCTGCTTTTGCGAAAAACAAAAAAAGAAGGGACAGAACAATGAAAAAATCAAGAGGTATCTTAGTCCTGATCCTGACTGCCATCGTTACCGTGTTCTTCTGCTATACGGCTGCTGTAGGCATTGGCCCTACAGGAACCGGTGCTATGAAGAATATCAAGACCGGACTTGATCTGGCTGGTGGTGTCAGCATTACATATCAGGCAAAGGACAGCAACCCAAGCAGTGAAGACATGAGCGATACTGTGTACAAGCTGCAGAAACGTGTTGAGCAGTACAGTACAGAGGCTCAGGTATATCAGGAAGGATCTGACCGTATCAATGTAGAGATTCCTGGTGTAACAGATGCAAATGCTATTCTGGAAGAACTTGGCCAGCCAGGTTCCCTGTGCTTTATCACACAGCAGGATGAGGATGGAAACGCAAATTTCCAGGCAGATTCCAGCAGCGAGACCGGATACTCTCTGGCAAGAAGTCTTGACGAGATCCGTGCAGCCGGCTCTGTGGTTTTGGAAGGTACAGATGTGGCAGATGCTACAGGCGGTGCAATCCAGCAGCAGAATTCCAGCAGCAGAGAGTACGTGGTAGATCTGACTCTTACAGACGAGGGAAAAACAAAATTCGCAGAGGCAACTCAGAACAATGTTGGAAAACAGATCGCGATTATCTATGACAACGGCGTATTAAGCGCTCCAAGAGTAAATGAAGCCATCACAGGCGGTAAGGCACAGATCAGTGGTATGGAAAGTGTTGAGAGAGCACAGGAGCTTGCTTCCTATATCCGTATCGGATCCCTGAGCCTTGAACTTACAGAGCTTCGTTCCAGCGTTGTAGCTGCACAGCTTGGTGAAGAAGCAATCTCCACCAGCCTTATTGCAGGTCTGATCGGTCTGATCATCGTAATTCTGTTTATGATCATCGCTTACCGTGTACCTGGTGCAGTTGCAGGCCTTTCCCTGATTTTCTACACAGCGACTATTCTGCTTACCTTAAATGCATTTGACATTACCCTTACGCTTCCGGGTATTGCAGGTATCATCCTTGGCATTGGTATGGCAGTAGATGCGAATGTTATTATTTATGCACGTATCCGTGAGGAAATCGGTACAGGCTCTACCGTAAGATCCGCGATCAAAGCTGGTTTCTCCAAGGCTTTTTCCGCAATCTTCGATGGAAACATCACAACCCTGATCGCATCTCTCGTGCTGATGTGGCTTGGTTCCGGTACTGTTAAGGGCTTTGCTTATACACTGGCTCTTGGTATCGTAGTTTCCATGTTTACAGCTCTGGTATTTTCCAGACTTGTGATCAATGCATTATATGCAGTTGGCGTTCGCGATGAGAAATTCTATGGAAAGACTGAAGAGAAGAAAGTCATTAACTTTGTTGGAAAGAGAAGATTATGCTTCACCCTTTCCATTATCCTAATCCTTGCCGGACCAGCCACTATGCTGATCCACAAGGCTACAGGCGGAAAAAAGCCCTGAACTACAGCCTTGAGTTCTCAGGCGGTACTTCTACAACTGTTACATTTAACGAAGATATGGATATTAAGACCATTGATTCTGAGGTTACTCCTGTTGTGGAAGAGGTTACAGGAGATAAGAATGTACAGCCTACTAAGGTTGTTGGAACAAATCAGGTTATCATCAAGACACGTTCCCTGAATCTTGACGAACGTGAGGCACTGAATAAGGCACTTGTTGACAAGTTTGGTGTAGATGAATCTCTGATCCAGGCAGAGAGTATTTCCTCCACTGTCAGCAACGAAATGAGAAGAGATGCTGTAGTAGCCGTTTTTGTTGCCACTATTTTCATGCTTCTTTACATCTGGTTCCGTTTCAAAGATATCCGTTTTGCAGGCAGTGCGGTACTTGCACTTCTTCATGACGTGCTTGTTGTACTTACATTCTATGCGATTTCCAGAATTTCCGTAGGAAATACTTTTATCGCTTGTATGTTGACTATCGTTGGTTATTCTATCAACGCCACGATCGTTATCTTCGACCGTATCCGTGAGAATCTTCACGGAAGCAAGCGCGTAGATGAGCTCGAAGAAGTGGTAAATAAGAGTATTACACAGACACTTACCAGAAGTATTTATACTTCCCTTACTACCTTTATCATGGTAGCGGTTCTTTATATCATGGGTGTTTCTTCTATTCGTGAATTTGCAGCACCTCTGATGGTTGGTATTATCTGCGGTGCTTATTCTTCTGTATGCATCACAGGTGCTCTGTGGCCGGTAATGAAAAAATTCAGAAAATTGGCGGCGGACAGGCTCAGACTGTAAAAGCTACAGCTGGTGCTGCTCCGGTTAAACAGTCTGTTTCAAGTGCAAAGAGCACCAAGTGCTCCAGCTGCAAATGGACAGACCCAGCCGAAGAAGAAAAATCGTAAGAGAGTTCAGGAGCGTCTTGCAGCCCAGGAGGCGGCTAAGAATACTGAGAATGGTTCTTCTGAGGAAGACAGATAATTAAATAAACTTAAGCCAGGACAGGTGGAAACATCTGTCCTGGCTTGCTTTTTTATGTAAAATTCTATTACTATTTAGTGGGTTGAAAAGTTCTTTAGGAGGGGACGCATTTGGACAATGTGTGCATTACTCACTCGCCGGCGCAACGCTCCGATGAACTAATCGCTAACTGCGACTAATGCGTTCGGGAGAGCCCTCACGCATAAGTCTCCGTAAGCGCTGGATTTCATCTGCGCTAAAAACGCGCCTGAAATGGCTCGCTGGAGTAATACACATTGCCCAAATGCTGTGTACTGGCTGGGACTGATGTTATATAAGAACTTTTTACGAAGGGGGGAGGATGAGTGACTGGCTTCCCTATACTTTTTTGACAACGATAGATTGACAAAAAATAATAAAGTTGCGGGATACCAATTACTTTCCCCACCCTCGTTGTTGTCGTTACTGTTTCTTTCTTCCCTTTCCAGCATCCAGCGATTTTGCAATGTATATTCGCAAGCCGCGCATTTCAGGAGCGGTTTTAGTGGAGGCGAGATCCATGACTTACGGAGACTTAGGCGCGAAGGCTCTCCTGAGCGTCTTAGTCGCAGTTAGTCATTAGCTTGCCGGAACGTTTGCGACGCGCGGCGGTGAATATACATTGTGAAATCGCGTCCGGGATAACGACCAACCAATTAAATAGCAATACAATTTACAACAGGAGACAAAGCATGGAAAAATGGGTATTAGCGGCGAAAAGAGCTGATTTTCAGGAGATTGGCCGGAAGTATGGAATAGATCCGGTGATCGCCAGGATTATTCGGAACAGGGATATTACAGAAGATGCAGAAATTAATCAGTATCTGAACGGAACCCTGGATGACATTCCATCCTGGAAAAGTCTGAAGGATATTGACAAAGCTGTGGAAATTATTTCGCAAAAAAATAGATCTGGGAACCAGGATGAGAATTATAGGAGATTATGATATTGACGGTGTAACTGCAACTTATATTCTGTTAAAAGGATTTAAACGCCTGGGGGCGAATGTAGATACTTATATTCCGGACCGCATTGCAGATGGATATGGAATTCATAATCATCTTATAGAGAAAGCAAAAGAGGATGGAGTAGATACGATCGTGACCTGTGACAATGGAATTTCGGCTGCAGATCAGATTGCATTTGCAAAAAAAATGGGCATGACAGTGGTAGTGACGGATCACCACGAGGTCCCTTTTGAAGATACAGAAGAAGGGCGAAAATACAAGCTTCCTCTGGCAGATGCAATTATCAATCCAAAACAGTCTGACTGTACGTATCCAAATAAAAATATCTGTGGCGCAGTGGTTGCAATGAAACTGGTTTTTGCATTGTATGAAAAATATGGAATCCCGGAGAGTGAGAAAAGAAGATTATCTGGAACCTGCGGCTATCGCTACAGTTGGAGATATTATGGACCTTCAGGGAGAAAACCGTATTCTTGTAAAAGAGGGACTTTTACGTCTGCCTCATACAAAAAAATAAGGGACTGAAAGCTTTGATAAGAGCAATTGGTCTGGAAAATCAGAAAATCAGTTCCTATGATATTGGTTTCCGCCTTGGTCCGTGCATTAATGCCAGCGGAAGACTGGATACAGCCATGCGCTCCCCTGTCTCTTTTGCAGTGTGAAGATGAAGAAGAGGCTGCAAAGCTTGCAAACGATCTGAAAGCATTGAATGACAGCCGTAAGGCACTGACGGAACAGGGTACAGAAGCTGCCTACAAGCTGATTAATGGCAGTGATCTGAAAAATGACAGAGTAATGGTTGTATTTTTTGCCGGATTGTCATGAGAGTCTTGCAGGAATCATAGCAGGAAGAATCCGTGAAAAATATCACAAGCCTGCTTTTGTTCTTACAAGAGGGAAAAATCGGTGAAAGGCAGCGGCAGATCTACAGAAAATTATTCCATGTATGAGGAGCTTGTAAAATGTGACAGTCTGTTGCTCCAGTATGGTGGCCATCCTATGGCAGCAGGTCTTTCTATAGAAGAAGCAAATGTGGAAGCATTTCGCCGTCAGCTCAATGAAAACTGCACCTTGACAGAGGAAGATATGATCCCAAAAATCGTGATCGATGTACCAATGCCCATTTCTTACATAAACGAGAATCTGATCCGTCAGCTCTCTGTTCTGGAACCCTTTTGGAAAAGGAAATGCGAAGCCTGTTTTTGCCCAGAAAAATCTCCGCGTTTTAAAAACCGGAATATATGGAAAGACTCAGAATACAGTGAAATTGCAGCTGATGGACGAATCCGGCACGGTGATGGATGGGGTTTACTGGGGCGAGGCAAAGGAGTTTGCAGAGTTTGCAAGGTCTCATGGAACTATTTCTGTAACCTATTATCCGAAGATCAACTCCTATATGGGAAGAGACTCTTTGCAAATTGTCATACAAAATTATTGCTAAAAGGGGATAATCATGTAAAACCACGAAAAATGCAGTATTTCCAGTGAGCCTGTCGGTTTTGCGTTGATTCCCGATTTAAAAAGTGTTATACTAAAAAATATTTATGATGCTAGAGCATGTGTGAAAAAGGCTTTCTTTTTTTAAACACGCTCTGGGGTGGCTGAGGCTTTCCCCACAACATCCATTAATCTGAGGAGGCTATTATGAAAAAAAAATAGAAGAATATATAAGAAGTATACCTGATTTTCCGGAACCAGGCATTATTTTCAGAGATGTTACCAGTATCCTTCAGGACGCAGACGGACTGAAGCTTGCAATTGATTCCATGCAGGATTGTCTGAAGGATGTGGATGTGGATGTAATAGTGGGAACAGAATCCCGTGGATTCATTTTTGGAATGCCAATTGCTTATAATCTTCATAAGTCTTTTGTACCAGTACGTAAGAAAGGCAAACTCCCATGTGAGACCGTTTCTGCAAGCTATGATCTGGAATATGGCAGTGCAGAGATTGAAATGCATAAAGATTCCATAAAACCAGGTCAGAAAGTGGTTATCGTTGATGATCTGATCGCAACAGGCGGTACAGTTGAAGCTGCAGCGAAACTGGTAGAGCAGCTTGGTGGAGTGGTAGTGAAGATCGTATTTCTGATGGAACTTGCAGGTCTTGAGGGGCGTAAGAAACTGGAGAAATATGACGTTGCTTCTGTAATCCGTTATGAAGGTAAATAAAGGATGTGTCTGTTTCGCCAGATTCCCCCGGGGAAACAGGTGGGCGGATGCTGACGCAGATAGTATTTAAACAGGCAGGTGTGAAATATGGCTGATATTGTTAACGAGCAGGGCAAGGGAGCCTGAAGTATCAAAACGAGGATATGGAGAAGCTGGAGTCTGTGAAGAAAGCAGATGCAGCTGTAAAATCCATGCACGACTTTACAAGCCCTGAAGTATTATATAATGAGCTGATTGCCAGCATAAAGAAATATCATCCTTCTACGGACATAACCATGATCCAGAAGGCATACGAGACTGCAAGGGAAGCCCACAAGGATCAGAAGAGAAAGTCCGGGGAACCCTACATTATTCATCCTTTATGTGTTGCCATTATTCTGGCGGATCTGGAACTGGACAAGGAGACCATTGTAGCAGGCCTTCTTCACGATGCTGTTGAAGATACCTGGATGACCTGTGATGAGATCACCAGAGAATTTGGTCCTGAGGTTGCGCTTCTGGTAGATGGGGGTAACTAAGATCGGTCAGCTGTCCTATTCCAAGGATAAAGTAGAGCTACAGGCAGAGAGCCTTCGCAAGATGTTCCTTGCCATGGCTAAGGATATCCGCGTCATCCTGATCAAGCTTGCGGACCGTCTTCATAATATGCGTACCCTGCAGTATATGAGACCGGAGAAACAGCAGGAGAAAGCAAGAGAAACGATGGACATCTATGCGCCGATCGCTCAGCGTCTTGGTATTTCCAAGATCAAAGTAGAGCTGGATGACCTTTCGCTGAAATATCTGAAACCAGATGTATACTATGATCTGGTGGATAAAGTTGCTCTTCGTAAAAGCGTCCGTGAGGAATTCGTAGGGAATATTGTCAAGACTGTACATCAGCATATGGTAGAAGCTGGAATTAAGGCGCAGGTTGACGGCCGTGTAAAACACTTTTTCAGTATCTATAAAAAAGATGGTCAATCAGAACAAGACGATCGATCAGATCTATGATCTGTTTGCAGTTCGTATCCTGGTAGATACAGTCAAGGACTGTTATGCTGCGCTTGGTGTGATCCATGAAATGTATAAGCCAATTCCCGGACGTTTTAAAGACTATATTGCCATGCCGAAACCCAATATGTATCAGTCACTGCATACCACATTGATCGGACCCAACGGACAGCCTTTCGAAATCCAGATTAGAACCTTTGAGATGCATAAGACTGCCGAGTACGGTATTGCTGCACATTGGAAGTATAAAGAGGCTTCTGACGGTAAGGCTTCCTCAGGCAATCGTGAGGAAGAGAAACTGAACTGGCTACGCCAGATTCTGGAGTGGCAGCGGGATATGTCCGATAACAGGGAGTTCATGAGCCTTCTGAAGAATGATCTGGATCTTTTTGCGGACAGTGTTTACTGTTTCACTCCGCAGGGTGATGTAAAAACTCTTCCAAATGGCTCCACACCATCGATTTCGCATACAGCGTGCACAGTGCAGTAGGAAATAAGATGGTAGGTGCCAGAGTCAATGGTAAACTGGTGCCCATTGAGTACCGGATCCAGAATGGGGACCGTATTGAGATCATTACTTCACAGAATTCTCAGGGACCCAGCCGCGACTGGTTGAAACTCGTTAAGAGCACTCAGGCAAAGAATAAGATCAACCAGTGGTTTAAGAAAGAACTGAAGGAAGATAATATCCTTAAGGGCAAGGAGATGCTTGCCCAATATGCCAAGAGCAAGGGCTTTAAATTCGCTAATTACACCAAGACTCAGTATCTGGACGCGGTCCTTCGTAAATATGGCTTCCGTGACTGGGATTCTGTACTTTTTGCTGCAATCGGCCATGGTGGTCTGAAAGAAGGACAGGTCTTCAATAAGCTGATGGAAGCTTATGATAAAGAAAATCAGAAGAATCTTACAGATGAAGAAGTTCTGGAGGCAGCAGCCGCAGAGAATCAGGATAAGAAGCATCATATCAAGAGCAAGAGCGGCATTGTAGTGCGGGGCATTCATGACGTTGCAGTACGTTTCTCCAAATGCTGTAATCCGATTCCCGGTGATGAAATTGTTGGATATGTTACAAGAGGCCGTGGTGTTACCATTGACTGTGTAAATGTGATGAATATGTCTGAAATGGACAGAAGCCGTCTTTTGAAGCTGAGTGGCAGGATCCGGAGATCAAGCCGGATGAGCATTACATGGCTGAGATCAATGTATATGCTAATAATCGTACCGGTCTTCTGGTTGATATTTCCAAGATCTTTACAGAGCGTAAGATTGACATCCGAAATATTAACTGCCGAACAAACAAGCAGGAGAAGGCCACTATTTCTGTAAGCTTTAACGTCAGCTGTAAGGATGAACTGAATTCCCTTATCGAGAAGATACGTCAGCTGGAAAGTGTTTTGGATGTAGAAAGAACTACAGGCTGAGAAACAATGGAAATGTGAACTGGTTGGAGATATACAGTACGTTGAGCATTGGATGGTATGTTACCGGTCAGGACACGGACAATAACGGAATAATAACATAAATGGCATATCAGCTGCCATGAAAGGATAATCTATGGGAAAACTTGAATTACAGCAGATGGTTCTTGGCCCTGTATATACCAATTGCTACTTTTTAAAAAATAAAGAAACTGGTGAAACACTGATTGTTGATCCGGCAGATTCACCGAAGAGAATCTTTCAGAAGGTGGAAGATATGGGGGCAAAGCCGGTAGGAATCCTTCTGACTCATGGACATTTTGACCACATTATGGCAGTACAGGCTGTGAAAGCTGAGTATCAGATTCCGGTTTATGCCTGTCGTCAGGAAGAGGAAATGCTTCGGGAGCCTTCTGTGAATATGACTGACCGGATGCATAAACCATGTTCTGTGCGTCCTGATGTTTTTCTGGAGGACCTGCAGGTATTTGAAGCTGCTGGATTTTCTATTCAGATGCTCCACACTCCAGGACACACGAAAGGAAGCTGTTGCTACTATCTGAAAGACGAAAGGGTTCTGTTCAGCGGGGACACATTATTCTGTGGTTCTGTTGGAAGAACGGATTTTCCTGGCGGCAGTTCCCCGTGAAATCCGGGAGAGCCTTCATAAGCTGTTAAATGCCCTTCCAGATGAAACAAATGTTTATCCGGGGCATGATACATCTACAACTATTGGTTATGAAAAGAGGTATAATCCATTTGTGTAAAATAGGAATCCTGCTGCTTGACAGGGATTTCGAGCATGATATATATGAATTAATAAAAGCATTTTATCCGGAAGGAGATATCCACAGCCTCTACGAAAAAGACGAAGCGGTATACGATATCTTCTTTACTGTGAAAAAAGATAATGACAATTTTGTTATAAAATATGAGACGAAGGATCAAAAAAGGTGTTGCCAGCGCAGAGGTGCTGCGGGGGCAGACGGGGATTCCAGTCAGGAAACTCATGAGAAACTCATGGATGCCCATGAGCTTCGTAAAAGCCAACAAGGACAGTCTGAAATATGCACTGTACAATGTTCTGGTGAAGCTTACCGGCAGAACCCTTCCATGGGGGAATCTTACGGGAATTCGTCCGGCCAAGCTTGCCATGGGGATGATCGAGAGTGGTATGAAAAATACCGAGATTGCACAGGAAATGCGGGAGCGTTACCTGGTAAGCGCAAAGAAAACTGCTCTTGCCATCACCATAGCAAACAGGAGCGGGCACTTCTTCAGGATATTGATTATGAGCATGGTTACAGCTTATATGTAGGTATTCCCTTTTGTCCAAGTATCTGTTTGTATTGTTCCTTCAGCTCCTACCCTTTGAAGCTCTGGGCAAAAAAAGAGTAGATGAATATCTGGATGCTTTATGTCTGGAAATTCGCGAAACGGCCAGGATGATGAAGAACTACAAGCTGGATACGATCTATATCGGCGGAGGCACACCTACCACGTTAGAGCCGTATCAGCTGAAAAGGCTTCTGATCAGCTGGGAGAGTCCTTTGGCTTTGATGGACTTGTAGAATTTACCATTGAAGCTGGCAGACCAGACAGTATTACAAGGGAGAAGCTTGAGACAATTAAAGAATTTCCTGTGACCAGAATTTCTGTTAATCCCCAGACCATGAATCAGGATACTCTGGAAATCATTGGAAGACGTCATACTGTGGCACAGACCATAGAAGCTTTCCATCTTGCCAGAGAACTGAATTATAACAATATTAACATGGATCTCATTGTAGGACTGCCTGGAGAGGATATTTCCCAGGTGAAATACACATTGGAGAAAGTAAAAGAGCTTTCCCCGGACAGCCTTTACCGTACATTCTCTGGCTGTGAAGCGTGCAGCACGCCTGAATATGTTTAAGGACAAATATCAGGAGATGACATTTGAAAATAACCAGGAGATCATGGAGCTGACACAGCAGACTGCATATTCCATGGAAATGGGACCTTACTATCTGTACCGTCAGAAAAATATGAAGAGGAAATTTTGAAAATGTAGGCTATGCAAAGGTTGACAAAGCCAGGATTTACAATATACTGATTATGGAAGAAAAACAACCGATCATTGCTCTTTGGAGCAGGCGGTTCTTCAAAACTGGTCTTTGACCATGGCAAACGTATTGAGCGGGTGGAGAATGTGAAAGATGTCACAAGCTATATTGCCCGTATTGATGAGATGATTGAAAGAAAGCGAACAGGAATTGGAACCTGGTTGTAGGAGGGAGGGAAAATTCTTGGAAAAGCTTTCCAGTGAACAGTCAGAAACATCCGACAGAGTTCTGGAATTTGATTTATCAGCAGAGTTAAGGCATGGAATCGCAGTGAGTAATCTGGCGTACGCGTTAAGTAAGGAGCTTGGACTTCCTCATGAGCAGTGTTACGATCTTGCAATTGCAGGAATGCTTCACGACATAGGAAAGCTGAAACTGAGAAGCTATATCAACGGGCAGGAAAGTAATCCCATGGTAATTGAGGAATTGAAATATGTCCGCATGCATTCTACACTTGGCTATGAGGAACTGAAAGACCAGGGCTATTCGGATTTTGTTCTTGAGAGTATTCTTTATCATCATGAAAATTACGATGGAAGCGGTTATCCGTCCAATCTGGCAGGGAAGGAGATTCCCATTGGTGCCCGGATTCTTCGTGTATGCGATGTATTTTGTGCATTGAGTCAGGAGCGGTCTTACCGCAAGGCTTTTGATAAGCATACTGTGATGGAATTGATGATAGATGAAATAAAAAACTTTGATCTGGAAGTATTTCTTGCATTTCAAAGAGTAGTACACGCCAGCCAGGCTGGTAAATAAGGAGGACACATGGCATTAAAGAAGAAGCCGGTTACCGGCATGAAAGATATTTTACCAAAGGAGATGGAAGTCCGTAACTACGTTACAGGACTGATCCGTGAGACATATGGTTCCTTTGGATTTACTTCAATTGAGACTCCGGGAGTGGAGCACATTGAGAACCTGTGCAGCAAACAGGGCGGTGATAATGAGAAGCTGATTTTCAAAATCCTAAAAAGGGTGAGAAGCTGAAGCTTGACCAGGCAAAAAAGAAGAAGCTGATCTTGTGGATTCAGGTCTTCGCTATGATCTGACAGTACCTCTTTCCAGATATTATTCAAATAACTCTAATGAATTGCCTGGACCATTTAAGGCGCTTCAGATGGGATACGTATGGAGAGCTGATCGTCCGCAGAGAGGACGTTTCCGTCAGTTTATGCAGTGTGACATTGACATTTTAGGTGAGCCTACTTATATGGCAGAAATCGAGCTGGTACTTGCGACTACTACACTTCTTGGCAAGCTTGACTTCCATAATTTCACTATCCGTATCAATGACCGCCGTATTCTGAAGGCTATGGCTGAGTATAGCGGATTTCCGGAGGAAAGCTTTGATACTGTATTTATCATTCTTGACAAAATGGATAAGATTGGTCTTGAGGGCGTAGCGAAAGAACTGGAAGAGGAAGGCTTTTGCAAAAAGAAAGCATTGATACTTATCTTGCGATGTTTAAAGAAATCAGCTCAGATATCCAGGGCGTAAGATATTGCAAGGAGAAGCTGGCAGATGTTCTTGACGAACAGATCGCAGCAGATCTTGAGACAATCATTTCCACTGTGGAAGCTGTGAAGACTGCTGACTTTAAGATGGCATTTGATCCTACACTGGTTCGCGGCATGTCTTATTACACCGGTCCGATCTTCGAAATTTCCATGGATGAGTTTGGCGGCAGCGTTGGCGGCGGCGGACGTTATGATGAGATGATTGGTAAATTTACAGGAAACAATACAAGTGCATGCGGATTTTCTATTGGATTTGAGCGTATTGTTATGCTCCTTCTTGAAAGAGGATATCAGATTCCTACAGCAAAGACTAAGAAGGCATATCTTATTGAGAAAAAATATGCCGTCAGACAAGCTGATTGAGATTTTCCGTCAGGCAGAAGAAGAGAAAAGACCGGAGTTCAAGTCAATATCTCTATTATGAAGAAGAATAAGAAATTCCAGAAAGACCAGATGACAGCTGAAGGCTATACGGAATTTGTGGAATTCTTTTTAAACGCTGATAAAGAGATTTAACGTGTTGTTTTTGAAAACAGCCGTCAATGATATTTATGGATTATTTAAAGCAATACAGCTGAATGGTTCATAATCTGAGAAAGCTGGGGAAACCCCATAGAATAAGGAGGCGCCTTAAAATGGCTGGAGAGTATGCAGGGACTGCACAGAACCTGTCGATGTGCAGAAGTGACCACACAGATGGTAAGCAGCGAAGTAACACTTATGGGATGGGTTCAGAAAGCAAGAGATAAAGGAGGAATCATTTTCGTAGATTTACGTGACCGCAGTGGTATTATGCAGCTGATCTTTGAAAATGGTTCCATTGATGAGGAAGGCTTTGCCAAAAGCCGGCAAGCTGAGAAGTGAGTTTGTGATCGCAGTTACCGGAACTGTTGAGAAACGTGGTGGTGCAGTAAATGAGAATCTTGCAACAGGTGAGATCGAAGTGAGAGCAAAAAATCTCTCCGTGTTCTTTCCGAGGCAGAAGTTCCGCCATTCCCGGTTGAGGAGAACAGCAAAACAAAAAGAGGATGTACGTCTGAAATACCGTTACCTTGACTTAAGACGTCCGGATCTCCAGAGAAACCTGATCCTGAAGAGCCGTGTAATGCAGCTGACAAGATCCTTTTTCACAAACGAGGGATTCCTGGAGATTGAGACTCCTATGCTTGGAAAGAGTACTCCTGAAGGTGCAAGAGATTATCTGGTACCATCCCGTGTACATCCTGGCTGCTTCTATGGTCTGCCGCAGTCACCGCAGCTGTACAAACAGCTTCTGATGTGTTCCGGATATGACAGATACATTCAGATCGCAAGATGCTTCCGTGATGAGGATCTTCGTGCTGACCGTCAGCCGGAGTTCACACAGATCGATATGGAAACTTTCTTTTCGTTGATGTTGATGATGTAATCGATGTAAATGAGAGATATCTTTCCTACCTGTTCAAAGAGGTTCTTGGTATTGATGTGAAGCTTCCAATCCAGAGAATCACCTGGCAGGAAGCAATGGATCGTTTCGGTTCTGATAAACCGGATATGAGATTTGGCATGGAGCTTCATGATGTAAGCGATATTGTGAAGAACTGTGGATTCTCTGTATTTACAGGTGCACTTGAAGCGGGTGGAAGCGTTCGTGGTATCAACGCAGAAGGCCAGGGCAGCATGCCTCGTAAGAAAATTGACAAGTTAGTAGAGTTTGCCAAGGGATATGGTGCAAAAGGTCTTGCATACATTGCAATCGCAGAAGATGGCACCAGAAAATCTTCTTTTGCTAAATTCATGACAGATGAAGAGATGGATGTTCTGGTAGCAGCTATGGATGGTAAAAGCAGGAGACTTACTTCTGTTTGCAGCAGATAAGAAGAAACTGGTTTATGATGTTCTTGGCGCACTTCGTCTGGAACTTGCAAAGCAGATGGATCTTCTTGACAAGAACGAGTATCGTTTCGTATGGGTAACAGAGTTCCCGCTTCTTGAGTGGAGTGAAGAAGAGAACCGTTTCACAGCAATGCACCATCCATTTACAATGCCGATGGATGAGGATATCCCGCTTCTCGACACAGATCCGGGCGCTGTTCGTGCGAAGGCTTACGATATTGTACTGAATGGTAACGAGATCGGCGGCGGCAGTGTTCGTATCCATCAGGATGACATTCAGGAGAGAATGTTTAAAGAGCTTGGATTCACCCCGGAAGCTGCCCATGAGCAGTTCGGATTCCTTCTGGATGCATTCAAATACGGAGTTCCGCCTCACGCCGGACTGGCTTATGGTCTTGACCGTCTGGTTATGCTCATTGCCAAGGTTGACAGCATTCGTGACGTAATTGCATTCCCGAAGGTAAAAGATGCATCCTGTCTGATGACTCAGGCACCGCAGCGCGTAAGCGAAGCACAGCTGGACGAGCTGGGACTTGAAGTTGAGAAAGAAGCTGCTCCAGAGACTGAGGAATAAGAAAAGAAATACAACAAGAGATAATCTAGCTTATAACTTGGAATAAGCTGACTGAAAAATCCTGCCTGCAAAAATGGGTGGGATTTTTCTTTTGGAAGAATGTTGTCAGGCTCTGGCAGGTATGGACTTTGGATCTGCTGTCAGCACAAATAAAAAACGCCCCCTGCACAAGTTTGCAGAGGCGTAAATTTTAACTATATCATCCGTTGGTTTCCTGTTCGTCTTCTACCGGGCTGGAACTTAAAGTTCCAAACAATGCCTGTCCAAACACCGTTCCTGCGTCTTCAAGTTTCCAGGAAGCGCCATCGTTGATCAGTGTGAAAGTTGTTTTCACTGTTTTAGTAGCTGTATTTTCTTCAATATATTCAAGAAGCAGACTGTAGGACTTTTTCATATCGTTTTTGGGCACCGTCGATAACAGCATCCACAGAGGCAAGATAGGTATCCAGCTCCTTCTGATAATTTTCCAGAATAGCATCGCTGTCAAAGGTGGTAATATTGGCTGTAACTGTGGCTGTATAGCCGGAAACAGTGGTTTCCCCCAATAGAATAATCAAAGGTGGAGTGAACCTGTTTTACCAGTGCTTCTGCAAGGCTGATCTTTGCAGGGTCTTCTGTGCTGATAATGGAATCTGCATTTAAATAATTGCCCAGTTCCTCTGTGGACATATTTTTCAGGGTATTCAGATAAACTAAGAGTGTGTCTTCCGGTGATAAAATATCCGGGTCTGTGAGATCGTTCATAAGACCGCCGACAAGGTCATTTTCCAGTGTATTGGTGCGCCGGATCTCCCAACTGGTTTCGCCGTCTTTATCTGAGGCGTCTAAGGAGATGGTGCAGTTACGCTCCACAGTCTGGTAGTCATTACTCTTAAGCAGTTCATCCAGAAGCGTGTAGCGCTCTTCAAGGGAAATGGTCTGTTCCGTGGCTTCTTCAGAGGAAGCGGACTGGGAAATTTCATGCTTCAGCTGCGCCTTGGAAAAATCTTCGGCAAGCGCATGGGCATCCAGAGTGACCAGCCTGAGATTCGCCTGTGCGGATTGTTTGTCCTTGTCTACGTTAACATCCAGAATTTTATAATCAAAATCCTGGAAAAAGAGAGAAAAGACTTCTTCAATATCAGAAGAAATAGCGATATCTTCAGGGTTCACCGGGGAAAAGCTCCTGGTAGGAGATGTATTTCTGTGTGGTAACGGAATCCAGATTCTTTAGCTGATCCAGTTCCTGCTTTACTGCGTCCTCGATTTTTTTCTCCTCTTTTGCTGGTACAGCCGCACAGTGAAAAAGTGCAGAGAAGCAAAAAGAAGAGGAAGCAGAAATCTGACTGACTTCATACAGAGTTCTTTCCTTTCAAATTATTACGTAAAATGTTTATAAAACTTTTTTATTATACCATTTTTTTTCATAAAAGTCAAAAATGCCTAAAATTTAGACGATATTTCTAAAAAAAGAGTGAATAAATTGTGAAAAATGCATTATCAGCTTAGAACACTTTTCTTTTGAGGCTGAATCTGTTATTATAAACAGGGTAAATGCAGATGACAGATGTGGAGATATATCTGTTATAATTGCAAAAGATATTGAAAAACCATTGAGTTATCGTATAGGAGGTAACCATGAAGAAAAAAAGGTTTTGTCATCGGAGGGGCTGATCATTCTTGCTGGAGCAGCTGGTGCCGGTGGCTGGTATTACTATAAAGAAAATTATGGGGATTCTGCAGCGGCTTCTGGTGAAGTTGCATATGTGACTAAGATCAGCACTCTTCTTGGAGAAGATTCCGGAGTGCTGAACCGGTTCGCAGGCGTGGTAGAACCTCAGGGAGACGGTAAAGGTAAATATTGAGAACAATCGGACTGTTACCGAAGTAAAGGTGAAGGTTGGAGATGAGGTAAAGAAGGGACAGCTGCTTTTTGAATACGACCTGAGCAGTATCCAGGACAGCCCTGAAGGAAGCCCAGCTGGCTCTTGACCGGTTGAAGAATGAAGCGCTCAGCCTTAATGAACAGATTTCCACTCTTGAGAAAGAGAAAAAGCCAATAAGAACAGCCAGCTTTCTTATACCATTGAGATTGAGACGAATAAGATGAATCTGAAGAAGAACGAATATGACCAGGTGAGCAAGCAGGCAGAGATTGATAAGCTGCAGGCAGCTACCACCAATACAGAAGTACGAAGCGAAATCGACGGAGTCATCCAGAAAATTGATACCAGTAAGCTGGGAAGCGATGATGGAGATACTCTGGATGACAGCATGGGAGCTGATTCCGGAAGTGATTCTTCTGATAATTCTTTTATCACCATTCTCAGTACAGGTGCTTACCGTATTAAGGGGCAGGTAAATGAGCAGAATCGTAATACGGTTGTTCCAGGCTCTGCAGTTATTGTGCGTTCCAGAGTGGATGAGAATCAGATCTGGTATGGAACTATGGGGGCTGTGGACGAGCAGAATTCTACGAACAGCAGTAGCAGTAATTCCTATTTTGGAATGTCCAGCGGTGATGATACTACAAGTTCCAGTACCTATCCTTTCTATGTAACTCTGGATTCATCAGAGGGACTTATGTTAGGACAGCATGTATACATAGAAATGGATGAGGGACAGGAAGAGCAGAAGAAGGGTATCTGGCTGGGAGATTATTATATTGTGGATGCGGATACAGAAAACCCATATGTGTGGGCTGTAGATTCCAAGGGAAGGCTGGAGAAGCGCTCCGTTGTTCTTGGACAGCATGATGATGATCTTTCAGAATATGAGATCGCAGATGGCCTTACAGAAGATGACAGTATTGCGTTCCCATCAGACAGCCTGGCAGAGGGAATGCGGACAAAGGACGTATCTGAGATGACAGATGAGGATCTGGAGGCTGTTGATATGGAAAGTAATCTGGATGGCAGTGAGTACTCAGACGGGGATACCATGGAGCCTATGGATGGAGACTATTCCAGTGCGGACTTTGAGACAGGTGTTTCTGATGAGAGCATGGATGCAGCCATTGATGGTGATTATACAGACTTTTCAGAAGATTTCTCAGATGAAGATTTTACAGAGGATGATTCAGAAGATTTTACTGATGAGAGCATTGATGAGCCTGGACAGTATGGTTCTGATGATACGGAGGCCGCAGGATGATACTTGAACTGAAGGGGATTTATAAAGATTACCAGCAGGGAAAAATGATTGTCCCCGTATTGAAGGACGTAAACTTTTCCATGGAAGAGGGCGAATATGTAGCCATCATGGGCCCTTCTGGTTCTGGTAAATCTACATTGATGAATATAATCGGTTGTCTGGATCAGGCAACCAAGGGAACTTTTTTCCTGGATGGACAGGACATTCTCAACTGTTCAGAGAATGATATGTCAGATATCCGACTTAATAAGATCGGATTTGTATTTCAGAGCTTCCACCTCCTTCCAAGACAGTCTGCTATTTCCAATGTGGAAATGCCGCTGAACTATGCTCATGTGCCGAAGAAGGAGCGACGCGAGCGCGCTTTTGCAGCACTTGACCGGGTGGGGCTTGCAGACCGTGTGGATTTCAGACCCAATCAGCTCTCAGGGGGACAGATGCAGCGAGTTGCCATCGCCCGTGCCATTGTAAATAATCCAAGACTTCTACTGGCTGATGAGCCTACTGGTGCACTGGACAGTAAGTCTGGCAGACAGGTTATGGAACTTTTCCAGAAGCTGAATGATGAAGGTGTTTCTGTTCTTATGATCACTCATGATCCGGATATTGCAGCACATGCCAAGCGGGTAGTTATGATCCGTGACGGTGAGCTTCAGGAAAAGAGGTGATCCTATGGGAAAAGCGAAGAAAATTATAATAGGTGTGGTAGTCACAGCCCTTGTCGGAACCGGTATTGGCGGCGGACTAATGTATGTACGGAAGGGAAGCCAGAAGGAAGTGCTGGTGGCAAGCGTCAGTGATCTGGCAGGTGAAAGATATGATTCTGATGCTACATTGAGTGGAACTGTATATGCCAATGCAACACAGAGGATTTCCGTAGAGAAAGACATGATCATCAAGGAAGTTTATGTGAGCAAAGGGATGAGGTAAAGCCGGGAGACAAGCTGATATCCTTTGATATGACTCTTGTGGAAATGGAACTGAATATTGCCAAGCTGAAGCTTCAGAAGCAGCAGCAGGATCTTGCTGCTGCAAAGAAAAGACTTGCCAGCCTGCAAAATGGCGGACCGATTCTTGATTCCGATTCTTCCTCCGCAGACAATCTGATTGATTCAGGAAAGGATTCTACAGAAGATGACAGCTCAGATTCTATGGGAGATGATGAACTGTCTTCCGCAATAACTGCTTCTGATCATTATCTGGCAGCTGTTTTGCAGCCAATGCTTCTGGCTGCTGTGACAGATGGATTTGCAGACGATCAGGCAGGTGGAAATGGGGAAATTACTTCTGCAGATACCCAGGAAACGGGAAGCGGAGATATTGGTTCTGCAGATGAAATGACAAGCGGTGACACAGGAGATATTTCTGTTGATACAGAAGCTGATTCCGGAGATGATTCAGAGGATAGTACCGGCGATCCGGGTACTGCTTCCGGATTTTATGATGAACCTTCCAGTGATGGTTTTAGCAGCGATATTTCAGACACGAATCAGGGAGGATTTTCAGATGGAAGCAATTCTGGTTCCTCACAGAATAATGCTACCATTGGAAATGACGGATTTGTAGATGGAGAGGAACCTTTTTACCTGACTTTGGATTATGATACAGAACCTTACCAAGGAACAGGAACCGAAGAAGATCCTTATCTGTATCTTTGTTCCAGTGCAAAAGGCAAGGTTAATGTAACCGGGGCTTTTCTGAACAAGATGGCTGGCTATAATGCTGACGGAACCATTCTTCTTCATCCGGGCGGATACTGGTATCTGCTGGAATTCCATCAGAAGGATACCATTGCTGATTATACCAACAGAAAAGGATCCTGTACCGGATACTATCTGGTCGATGGAAATATGCTCAGCAATCCGGTTGACCGTTTTGCAGAAATGGATTTTACCCTTGACGGGGCTATGCAGTATGATAATGGAGATGACGAGCCGGATATTCCTGGTGATGGAGGCAGTGGTGGCGGAAGCTCTTCCCTGTCCCGTTCTGAGGCCATTAAGATCCAGAAGAACCGGATTGCCAGTCTGGAACTGGATGTGCAGGAGAGTGAGATCAGTATCAGTAAGCTTCAGAAGAAAGCTGCCAGACAGCTGATCACCAGTAAGCTGGATGGTATTGTAACCACTGTGGGAGATGCAGCTACAGGTACCAATTCAGAATCTGATTCCTTTATGATCGTTAAGAGCAAAGACGGCTATTACGTACAGGGAACTGTAGGGGGAACTTATGCTTGACCAGGTGAAGGAAGGCACAATTTTGAACTGTAATTCTTATGGTGAGAATGGATATATGAATTTTGAGGCTGAGGTGATCCAGGTTTCCGATTATGCAGTTGATGGAGACAGCTCCTATTATTACTATGGAGACAGCAATCCAAATGTTTCTTCTTATAATTTTACTGCCAAGATCACAGATGACACCGTGCAGGTAAGTGTTGGAGACTGGGTGGATATCCAGCTGGAACAGCAGGCGCAGAGTACTGACGGCATTGTTCTTTCCAAGGCTTTTGTCCGAACGGAAGACGGCGTAAGCTATGTGTATAAGGATGACAATGGCGTGCTGAAGAAACAGATCGTTAAGGTAAAAAAGAGAATGTAAACGGTGGTGCTTATGTATTGGTAAGCGGCGGCTTGTCCATGGATGACAAGATTGCATTCCCTTATTCGAAATCCATCAAAGAAGGTATGAAGACAAAGGAAGGATCGCTGGATACGTTTATGGGATATGACTCCACATCATATGGCGGTCTTGGTTAAGGAGGGATTTCATGTTTGAAAATATACGTCTGGCATTCCAGGGAATCTGGTCACACAAGATGAGATCTTTCCTTACAATGCTGGGTATTATTATCGGTATTGCATCTATTATTGCCATTGTTTCCACGATTAAGGGAACGAGTGAGCAGATTAAGGATAACCTGATCGGTTCTGGAAATAACACGGTAAATGTAACTTTGTCACAGGGAGACAGTGCTTACAGTGTGGATTATTATGATGGCAGTTCTTCCGGCTCTACACCGATCCTAAGTCAGAGCCTGAAGGATGAAGTATTAAAAACAGATCATGTGGAGAATGCAACATTTTTCTACAGCAGAACAGATTACAACAGCAGTGTTTACTATGAGAACAGCAGTTTTTCCGGCGGCAAGGTCTATGGTATTGATACCAATTATCTGAATACCTGCGGTTATCAGGTTCGTTCCGGAAGGGATTTGTACAGGCTGACTATGATAATTTCCCCAAGGTGGCACTGGTGGACAGCTATGCTGCTGATACCATGTTTCCGGGAGCGAATCCGGTGGGAAAAATCATTGAGATCGGTTCTGAACCCTATACAGTTGTAGGAGTTGTACGCCAGTCGGCTGACAGCCTGCCCAACATGGATACACCGAGTGATTTCGACAGCTATTATGAAAATGTAATTGGAACCGTAATGATTCCAAATAAATGCTGGCCGATTTCTTACAAATTTGATGAGCCTGAGAATGCGATCGTCAAAGTAGACAGCACGGACAACATGAGTGAAACAGGTTCAGCTGTGGCGAAAATCCTGAATAAATCTATCAGCAGCACTGGCAGTGGAAGCAGCGGCTTCAAGTATAAAGCAGATGATGTTATGCAGCGGGTAAAGGATCTTCAGGATTTAAGTGAGAGCACCAACTCCCAGCTGATCTGGATCGCAAGTATTTCTCTTCTGGTTGGAGGTATTGGTGTTATGAATATCATGCTGGTATCTGTAACCGAGCGTACCAAGGAGATTGGTCTGAAGAAGGCAATTGGTGCCAGAAAGAAGGTGATTCTGGGACAGTTCCTGACGGAGGCAGCAGTACTTACCAGTGTTGGAGGTATTATCGGAGTTGTTCTTGGAATCGGACTTTCAAAAGTAGTATCCAAGGTGGCAGGCTCACCTACAGCCATCAGCGTTCCGGCGATTATAGGCTCTGTAGTATTCTCTATGCTGATCGGTATCATCTTTGGTCTGCTTCCTTCTGTTAAGGCGGCCAACCTGAATCCGATTGATGCACTTAGAAGTGAGTAATGGTTAATATTTTGCAATAAATGTTAATATTGTTATAAAAACGAACGGCTGAAAGCATAAATTAGATGATTTGTGCTAACGGCCGTTCTTTTTTATGAGTCAATTCATGTGTCCAAGTATGTTTTTTTGTTATTTGGGTAAAGTGGAGTGTGCAGATTGTGGAAATGCTTTTTAGGACAGGCTATAGACAATGTTATGTTTCGCCGGTTATAATTTTGCAAAATATAAGGGGAAACATGATATACTTGTTTAGAGATTACATAGAGATTCCTTTGGTAGGATTATTGCATACCACTGGAAGGAGATTTTTAATATGCAAAAATATAAAAAATGGAAACAAGTTCTGTCTGTTTCTACAGCAGTATGTCTATGCATTGCGGGAGCAGGGAAGCCTGATGGGCTGCGGCAGTACTGACGGAGGGAAGGACAAGGCAGATTCTGTGGAATCCAAAGCAATGGGACGGTATCTGGAGAATGAACTGTCTGTGCCGGAAGGATGTATGGAGATCGTGGATTTGCAGGTTATGAAAGAGGGAAGCCTGAAAAATGCTTGCAAGAAACAGTGATTACGAATTGATGCTCTACCAGTCCTCTGACAAGGGCAAGACCTGGGAAGAAGGGAAGAAGGTTGCCGGTTTTTTCGGTGTGGAAGGGGAATCCATTTATAAAGCAGCGCTTGGAAGAGACGGAAGTATTCTGATTGGCGTGTATATAGAATCTGAAGATGAGAACAGCATGGGAAGTATGGAATATTATTATTGTCCCGCTGACGGTGAAGGAAAGAAGGTAGAAATCGGAGAAGCTTTGGATGAAACCATGGCCTGGAGTATAGATATTGGGGAAAAATGGCAACCTGTTTTTGCAGATTTCGGGAAATGGAATCTGGGAAATCAATCCTGTTGACGGGGCTGTGGTTCATGAGTATGAGAAAGGAAAATCCACAGATTATATGTGTGTGACTGCAGAGTATCTGATTGTGATTGCAGATGGAGATGTGCATTATTATGATGTGGCTTCCGGCAAGCCGGCAAGTGGAGGCGATGCACTGACTGCACAGCTGAAAAAGACTCCTGCAAATCTGAATTTGGAAATTCCTCCGGTACTGCTTTGCTGTTTTTGGATGGTGATGAGAAAAACACCATATTCTATGTGGATCAGACTGGTTTATACCGCTATGCATTTGGCGGCAATGTAATTGAGCAGGTAATTGATGGAAGCCTGAATTCCATAAGCTCTTCAAATAAGGCATTTAACTGTATGGCAATGGATCAGGAAGGCATGTTTTACATTGGGGAAATTGATTACAGCTCCGGTTTAAATTGCGGAAGGCTGGTTTCTTATAAGTATTCTGCAGATACGCCAACTGTACCGGATACAGAGCTCACCATATATTCCCTGGAAGAGAATTCCGGTATTCGACAGGCAGTTGTTATGTTTCAGAAGAAATATCCGGATATTTATCTCACACTGGAAACCGGAATGTCCGGAAACGATGGTGTAACACGTACGGATGCGTTAAAAACACTGAATACGGAGATTATGGCAGGAAAAGGACCGGATATTCTGATTCTGGACGGAATTTCTTCCGAAACCTATGCAGAACAGGGAATGCTGGAGGATTTAAGTGGAATTCTGAAAGAGGCAGGATTACTGGACAACATAGAAAATGCTTATACAAAAGAGGATGGAAGGATCTATGAGATGCCAGTGAAATTTGGAATTCCTATGATAGAGGGAAACAAGGAGGATGTGCAGGCAGTGACAGATCTGGCTTCTCTTGCTGATGTGCTCACGAAGCACAAGGATGAATATGGACTGACTTCGGAAAACATCTATAAGCTGCCCTTACTTTATTCCATGTATCCACAGTTACTTCTGGAAAAAACTGGCAGATAACAATTCCGCAGCATGGATGAAAGAGAATGGAACTTTGGATGAAGAAAAGATTAAAGAATTTCTGGAACAGTCCGAAAGAATTTATCAGGCTGGAAAGGATGCTATGGATGAATTAAAGGCTGCTTATCCACAGGCTTTGATGACAGTGAACAGCCAGTATATGAAAGAGCTGGCAGTATTTCGGGAGAAACTGCCGTGCTGCTTTCCCCTGAAACTGTGAATTTGCTTTAGGTGATATTTTTTCGCTTTTGGATTTTGCATTTGTAAATTCTATGGCAGAGATAGATACTTCCTTGGCCTATGCACTTTGGAATGGGCAGATTGCAAATTGTTTCATTCCGGTCAACCGAATCGGAATCAGCGCTAGAGCTTCCCAGAAAGATGCTGCTGAGAAATTCGTGGAATATTTATTTTCCGAGGAAGGACAGATGCTTTCCAGAGAAGATGGTTTCCCTGTAGTGGAATCTGTTTACAATGGAGAGGACTACTGGAATCAGGGAGAGGCTGAAACGTGTTAGTTACTGGCGGCAGCAGTAACAGCGAGAACGGTCAGAATTGGTATACAGTATAAAAGTTCCGTCAGCTGATAAGGTGAATGAATTAAAACAGCTTGGAAAAAATGCTTACAACTCCGGTTTTGGATAACACAATCATTACCAGTGCTGTCTGTGAAAACGGAGTGCGTTACCTGAATGGGGAAATCAGCCTTGATGAGGCTGCGAATGCAGTCACGCAGCAGGTGAACCTGTATCTGGCAGAATAGAAGGAGTAAGAGATGTTTAAAAAAGCTTCACAGGCAAATGACCATATTTGCATCACTGATCACAAGCGGAATACTGATCTTGATGGCAGTTTCCTGTCTTGTGATCTCAGAGAGGGGGCTTACCCGTAATACTTACGAGAGATTTATAAATAATGGAAATTCCTGTGTGGCTTATCTGGAAAATCAGACTGTGCTTTCTCACAAGTGGATACTGGAAGCAAAGCAGGAATACAAAGTGGAATTTCGCATTCGGAATAACGGAAAAAGCTGTATTTTGATAAGCTGGATACAGAAATCCCAAATCAGGCGAAAAAAGGAAGATAATCTAAACTCCGTAGAAAATATGCTGACAGAGGCTGCCAGAATTTCCAGGGAAGAGCAGGGGCTTGATGTGGACTATATGGGAAGCCTCTCTCTTTCCAAAACGGTTTATTTTGAAACTTCAGATTTTTATGCATGTACAGCATTGATTCCTAAGGGAAGCGGCGTGTTAAGCCTGGTACTGGTATATCCTCTTAAGGGGTTGAAAATACAGATCTTTCATCAAAGAGTCTGGTTTGGAGTCATGGTGCTGCTTGCAGTTCTGGCTTTGGTTACATTTTCCTGGTTTTTTACAGGAAAAATGCTTCGCCCTCTGGAAGAGAATCAAAGGAAACAAACCCAGTTTATTGCTTCGGCATCCCATGAACTGAGATCTCCGCTGGCTGTGATATTGTCAAGTGTACAGGCAATGGAATCTGACTGGGAAAATGCCGGCAGATTTTTGAAAACCATAAAAAGTGAGGGCGACAGGATGTCCCGGCTTATCGGGGACATGCTTTCTCTTGCAAATGCGGACAATAAATCCTGAGTATTATGAAGACAGATTGTGAGCTTGATACATTGCTTCTGGATACATATGAGAAATACCAGCCTATTCTGCAGGGAAAAAGATTTCCCTGAAAGTAGTTCTGCCAGAGGAGCCTCTTTCTATCTGTAAGTGTGACAGTGCCAGAATCAGTCAGGTACTGGAAATCCTTTTGGATAACGGGGCAAGCTATGTGTCGGCCGGTGGCAGGATGGAAATGGGAGTAAAAGAAAATGAAAAATATTTTCAGCTTTATGTACAGGATAATGGTCCGGGAATTCCGGATGAGAATAAGGAGGCTGTATTCCGAAGATTTTACAGGGCCGATCCGGCCAGAAAGGAGAAACAGCATTTTGGACTTGGACTTTGTATTGCCAGGGAAATCGTGACGTTACATAAAGGGAGTATCCATATTCTGGATACTCCGGGTGGCGGAAGTACATTTGTGATAAGATTACCGAAATAAAACGAGAATGCTGTTTACTGACAGACTTCCAACTGATAACCTATCCCGCGTATGGTTTTGAGAACCAGTGTGCTTTCCACAGATTTCAGGCGGCGACGGAGAAAATGTATGTAGTTGTCAAGATTTCCTTCTTCTACGTCGGATTCCATGCCCCATATGCGGGAGAGAAGAAGGTTTCTGGGAAGAACCTGACCGGGATTTCGGAGAAATACTTCCAGAAGGGCACTTTCGCGGCCGGAAAGAGTGCATTCTTTTGCACCCTTGGTAAGGCGTCCGCATTCAGGATCAAAAAGCAATATCTCCCAGCTTCAGAAGATTTAAGTCACCCCATTTTCCGGGACGGCGCATAATGCTGTGGATTCTTGCAAGAAGCTCTTCAAAGGCGAAGGGCTTTACCATGTAATCATCTGCTCCGCAGTTCAATCCGTTGACTTTGTCCTGTAATTCGCCAAGTGCCGTAAGGAAAAAATAACAGGGGTTGAGATGTTGGACTGTCTGGCTTCTTTCAAAACCTGAGTTCCATCCATGGAAGGAAGCATGCGATCCAGAAGTACCAGATCATACATATTTTCCTGCATATAGTAAAGACCTTCCGCACCATCCAGACACATATCTACCGTAAAATTTTCTTTTTTCAAGTAAGCTTTGTAAGCTGCGCCAGATCTTTGTCATCTTCTATTATTAAGATTCTCATAGGAAACTCCTTTTCTTATAATCTGTTATCCATTATATACGCAAATCTCTAAAATTTCTCTAATTAATTTTAAAGCCTTTTTCAAACACGCTTTAGAGAAAAATAAAGATTCCTCTGCTATTTTTATAATGCTGAATGAAAGATAGAAAAGAGGAAATTTTTTGAAAAGAAAACATGCCCTGAAAGGGATTTTATTTATTCTCCCTAGCTTTGCAGGAGTCTGTGTATTCTGGCTGTTTCCCTACATGGATGTGATACGCAGATCTTTTTGGGAGCCGTAAATGGAGTGTTTGTTGGGTTTATGAATTATCAGATGATATTTTCCAATCAGGCATTTCTTCTTGCCGGGAAAAAATACCTTGCGGTTTTTCGGAATCTGTATTCCGTTACTGGTGGTTTTGTCACTGGCAGCTGCTGTCCTGCTAAATGGACTTGGGAAAAATCAGAAGCAGCTGATGAAAACCGCATTTCTGCTTCCAATGGCCATTCCAGTTGCTTCTGTGGCAATTTTATGGAAAGTACTCTTTAATGGACAGGGGCTTTTTGAACCATTTTCTGGAAATGTTGTCGTTGAAAAGTATAGACTGGTTGAATACAAAGGCTTCCTTCTGGGTGCTGGTGATCAGTTATATTTGGCGAAATTTAGGGTATGACATTGTACTGTGGCTGGCAGGCCTTTCCACAATTCCGGAATCTCTTTATGAGGCAGCAAAGGTGGATGGAGCAGGTGCCTGGAAATGCTTTACCAGGATTACCTGTCCCAATCTTTTACCCTCTTTTTTTACCATTGTAGTTCTGTCGCTGCTGAACGGCTTCAAAGTATTCCGGGAGGCTTATCTGGTCGCAGGAGATTATCCACAGGAGAACATGTATCTTCTACAGCATTTGTTCAATAACTGGTACAGAGACCTGGCCATGGATAAGATGGCGGCTGCGGCAGTGGTTACTGGAATTGCGATCATGGTTCTGGTACTTTTACTGCAAAAAGCATGGGAAAGAGAGGATTAAGATGTGAAAAAAGATAACTTGTTTTTTTTTGTACTTTTAGCTTTGGTCTTTATATTTCCTGTTTTATTTCTGGTAGTTGGTTCTCTTATGGGAAAAAAATGAGCTTACAGATCTGCTGTTTCCAGTGCTGCAGGAGGGGGCGAAAGGATATGCTTCCTGGAAGCTGTTTCCGGAATATCCGACTCTGAAACATTATGTGGAAGTACTACTGGATTCACCGGAATTTTTTCGTCATGTTCTGGAACTCGGTGAAGATTACGGCTGGTGCCCTCGCTGGTGGGCTTCTGGTTGGAATGCCTGCTGCATGGGGATTTGCCAAATTTGATTTTCCAGGGAAAAATATATTGTTTACTTTGTATATTGCACTGATGATGATGCCGTTTCAGGTTATGCTTCTTGGCAATTATCTGGTGTTGGATAAAATTGAGCTTCTTGACTCGCTTTTTGGGGATTATTTTCCCGGCGTTTTTTTCTACATTCCCCATATTTATTATGTACCGCTTTTTCAAAGGGATTCCTCTGGCGTTTCTGGAAGCGGCAAGACTTGACGGTGCAGGTGAGCTTAAACTGTTTTTTATAGTTGCCATCCCCTTGGGCTCACCTGGCGTCATTTCTGCCATTGTACTTGGATTTCTGGAATACTGGAATCTGATCGAACAGCCGATGGCATTTTTGAAAACAAAAGAATTGTGGCCGTTGTCTTTGTACCTGCCTAATATTGAGTTGGAGCAGGCAGGGTTTGCATTTGCGGCCTCTGTGGTGGCGCTGGCCCCGGCAGTTCTGGTATTTTGTCCGGACAGGACTACCTGGAGCAGGGAATTGTCTCTACGGCGGTAAAGGAATAAAAAAGAGAAACAACTGGAAAGTGACGATAAAAAATGACAGTTTGATAAAATATGTTGTCAATGGAATTTAAAAGAAATAGTTAGAATGTAGAGTGTTTTACAAATATGTTCAGGAACAGAATGGGAGTTTGACATGAAGAAAAAATTAATTCAGGCAACTTGCCTGTTTTTTGTAATGATGCTGATTTTTACCATATTGTCAAGAGTTTCGATTCTGTAAATGTGATACAGATCCAGACTAAGAACCCGGCAAATCAGATGATCACTCATGAGGTGAAAGGTTCTGGAAAAGTGGAGGGCAGTCAGGAAGTGGCGGTGTTTGTACTGGAAAATCTGCAGGTGGAGCAGGTGATGGTACATGCAGGGCAGACTGTGAAAAAAAGATATTTTATTGAAGCTATCCCAGAACAGCATTCAGGAGGCTTTGAAGAATCTGGACGATAAAATAAAAACTCTGGAAGGGCAGGCAAAGAATCTGGAAAGTCAGAAAAGGTGAACAGCCAGAAGCGTGCAGCGGAGCAGGCATGGGCTGGAAACTCTTACGATCTGGCTGTGCAAAGCGGAAATGTTTCCGTGGATAATGCAAGGGCGGAAGTTCAGATAGCCCAACAGAGACTTGATGAATTTTACAGGGAAAAGGAAGCAAAGACTTCCGGGGACGATTTAAGTGGTTTCACAGATGGAGAGGAAGGGTTTAATGATGGTGAGACCACTGTAACACAGGAGGACGATTCCGCCACAGAAACTGCCCTTCAGGATGATCTGCGAGCCAGACAGGAAGCATTAAATGAAGTGATTGCGGAAGAAACCAGACTCTGGCAAGTGCCGGAAAAGCGGTGTCCGATGCCAGTACGCCGGAGGCTTCAGACGGTACCTTGGAGAACGTACAAAGAGAATTGGAAAATGCCAGAGCAGATATGGAAAAAGGTTACAGTGCTTCAATGTACAGAAGGAGTGATTTCGTCTCCTTCTGACGGTGTGATCAAAAGTCTGTCCGTGCAAAACCGGAGACCTTACAGGACAGACTGCAGCAGTAGTTTTATATTCAGCCGATGGTGCTCTTCGAATGACTGGTACCATCTCAAAAGATGATATAAAATATGTATCTGCCGGCGCAGATGTGAAAATCACAGATAATAACAATAATGATATTTCTGGCGCAACAGTGGAAAATATAACAGAAAATAAGGAGGAGAATGATATTCGTGACCTGTCCATTATAATGCCGGCGAACAGTCTGTCCATCGGTCAGAGCGGAGATTTTTCCATATCAAAAGATGCTGGACCTTATTCCTGCTGTGTTCCGCTTTCAGCGCTGTACCAGGAGAATGGGAAGGTCTATGTGTATGTTACAGACACAGAAAATACAGTGCTTGGAACGGTAATGGTTGCAAGAAAAGTGGAAGTTACTGTGCAGGATAGAAACCAGACAACTGCTGCATTGGGTGAGGGAAGCCTTTCTACGGATCAGGCTGTGATCGTCCAGGCAGACAGGGAACTGAAGGATGGAAGCAGGGTGAGGATTTCTGAAAATTAGCATGGAAAGTAAAAAGAAGAATTACTGTTTTAAATATCTGAAGATTGTTATGGCAGCATTGCTGGCTGTGGCTTTATTTTATTCTGGAATGAAAGATTATGTGAAGGTGGGAAAAACAGACACAGCGGTGGTTGAACTGTATGGAGATTATCCTGCAGTAAACCTGGCGAAGCAGATCTGGGAAAATTATCAAAGTAGTGATGAGATTACAGATTTTTGTTTTGTGTGGAATGGAGGCGTTCAGGTGGTTACGAATCCAGAGGATTTCAGACAGACAAATGCCCGGGTGACAGGCATTGTGGGAATGGCTGCTTTGTATGACCGACAGGCTGCTTTATTAGAAGAGAATGATGAAACCGGATGCGTGATCGATAAAGACACAGCCCTGGAGCTTTTCGGCAGTGAAAACTGTGCGGGAAGTCAGTTGACTGTGGGAGAGCAGATTTACGAAGTGCGAGGCGTGGTATCCTGGAGTCAGCATACGATGCTTATCCGTCCGCCACAAAAAAAAATCAGGTTTGTACTCAGGTTCTGATCAGAGGGAAAAAAGGTCAGAATCTGGAGGGTGCTGCATCTGATTTTCTCGTGGGAAACGGACTATCCGGAATATTAGTGGATGACAGCTGGCTGGAAGTGATTTTGTCCTGGTTTCCAGTGACTTTTCTTGTAATGCTTATAATAACTGTTTCCAGGTGGCTGTATGAGATGGAACGCGGAACCTGGGAAAATGGAATTCAAAGAAATGGAGAAAAGAAAACTGATTTTAGAAAATGCAGCTGCTTTGTTATTAGAATTTTACTGTGGGGAATCGGTCTCTTTTTTTGGCGTAAGGCTTTTATCCTATATTCCCCAGAGCTGGCTGCCGGACAAATGGTCAGATTTCTCTTTCTGGCCTGCGAAGCTCCGGAAAACAATGGAAGCTTTTCGCTGGTACATCATGTTCCCGAAAACTATGGCGCAGACGGAGCGGCTGATGAGCGGAATTGGCTGTATTATAAAATGTGGGGCAGCAGCACTGCTTATAGGGGCGGTATAGGCTGTCTTTTTTTCTTTTTGCCAAAAGAATTTTACAGATGAAGAAATATTTTGGTACATTTTTTTCGAGACTTTTCTTTAAAGTGTTTGCCAGACTGGAGCGCAGGTATTATAATAGACTTTAAGACCCTGAATAGGGAAAGAAGATTTACAGTCGCTGTTTACAGGGAAAAAAGAACCAGCTACCAGAAGAAAAGGCAGGACAGCGGCAAGTTTGTTACTGTTCATTGGTAAGGTTCGCGAAGCGTGTTGCTGTGAACGAAGTGAATAGTAACATGAGTTTTTATGAGATAAGGAGAGATTGAATGAGTAAAATTGCCATTGTCACAGACAGTAACAGCGGCATTACACAAGAGGAAGGACGCAGACTTGGAGTGTCTGTTATTCCTATGCCTTTTTTTATTAATGAGAAAATGTACCTGGAGGGAATTACCCTGAGCCAGGATGAATTTTATCAGTGGCTGAAGTCGGATGCTTCTATTTCCAGTTCCCAGCCAAGTCCGGGAGAGACTATGGGATTGCGGGATAATCTTTTGAAGGAATATGATGAGATCGTACAGATTCCCATGTCAAGCGGACTTAGCGCTACCTGTGCTACTGCTATGGGACTTGCCCAGGAGTATGAGGGCAGGGTGCACGTGGTAGATAATCAGAGAATTTCCGTAACTCAGCGTCAGTCTGTGGAGGACGCGATTGCCCTTCGTGATGCAGGTAAGAGCGGAGCTGAAATTAAGAAGATCCTGGAAGAAGAGAAATTTAATTCCAGTATTTATATTACTTTGGAAACTCTGAAATATCTGAAAAAGGGCGGCAGGATCACACCTGCTGCAGCTGCAATCGGTACCGTTTTGAATCTGAAGCCGGTACTGCAGATCCAGGGTGAGAAGCTGGATGCATTTGCCAAGGTAAGAGGCAAGAAGCAGGCCAGACGTACTATGCTAAAGGCTATGAAGGCAGATCTTGAGGGACGCTTTGCACCGTTTGTCCAGAATGGAGAAATGTGTCTTCAGGCAGCTTACACAGGTAATCCGGAAGAGGCAGAAGAGTGGAAGAAGGAGATGCAGGAAACCTTTCCCGGCATGGAAATTCATATGGATCCGCTGTCGCTTAGTGTGGCATGCCATATTGGATATGGTTCTCTCGCAATTGCATGTTCTAAGAAAGTGACTGTATAGAAGCTAAGAAATAGCTGTTACCTATAGAAAGTAATTGAAAAGAATTGATTTTTTAGAAAAGATTCCGAAATAGAATTTATAATTTCGGAATGAATTCAGAAGAAAATAGAAGTATTCTCTGAGAAGAAAATTTAGGAGGATTTATGAAAAAACTTACAGACTACATGGCAGAAGAGCTTTCTGCAGCATTTGAAAAAGCAGGATACGATTCATCCTACGGTAAAGTAGGCGTTTCCAACCGTCCTGACCTTTGCGAATACCAGTGCAATGGTGCCATGGCTGGAGCCAAGGCATATAAGAAAGCACCATTTATGATTGCAGATGACGTAGTGGGCAATCTGACAGATTCCAAAGTATTTTCCATGAAAGAAATGGTAAAGCCCGGATTTATCAATCTGAAAGTCAGCGAAGAGTTTCTTGCAGATTATCTGAAAGAGATGGAGAAAGATGAGAAGCTTGGTGCAGACACAGCCCAAGAGCCGAAGACGATCATCATCGACTACGGTGGACCAAACGTTGCAAAACCTCTTCATGTAGGACACCTTCGTTCTGCAATCATCGGAGAAAGTATTAAGAGAATCGGACGCTTTGTAGGACATAAAGTAATCGGTGATGTACATCTGGGAGACTGGGGTCTTCAGATGGGGCTGATCATCACCGAGCTGAAGCACAGACAGCCGGAGCTGGTATATTTTGATGACAGCTTTACCGGTGAATATCCGGCAGAGGCACCGTTTACTATCAGCGAGCTGGAAGAGATCTATCCATGTGCCAGTGGGAAGTCCAAAGAGGATGAAGCGTACAGAAACGAAGCTCTGGAAGCAACTCATCTTCTTCAGCAGGGCAAACCCGGATACATGGCTCTCTGGAACCACATTATGAGTGTTTCTGTTACAGACCTTAAGAGAAACTATGCGAATCTGAACGTATCCTTTGATCTGTGGAAAAAAGAGTCTGATGCGCAGCCTTACATTCCTGACATGGTAGAAATGATGAAGGAAAAAGGCTTTGCCTATGAGGATCAGGGCGCTCTTGTTGTAGATGTAAAAGAAGAGAGTGATACCAAGGAGATCCCTCCATGTATGCTTCTGAAATCAGACGGAGCTTCTCTCTATACGACCACAGACCTTGCTACTATCGTAGAGCGTATGAAACTCTTTCAGCCGGATGAGATCCTTTTATGTTGTTGACAAGCGTCAGGAGCTGCATTTTTATTCAGGTCTTCCGCTGCGCAAGAAAGACCGGTCTTGTGAAAGAAGACACAAGGCTTTCCTTCCTTGGCTTCGGTACTATGAATGGAAAAGATGGCAAACCGTTCAAAACAAGAGAGGGCGGTGTTATGCGCCTTGAGAACCTGATTGCCGATATTGATGAGGAAATGTTCACAAAGATCGTAGAGAACAGAAGTGTCCGTGATAAAGATGCAAGAGATACTGCTAAGATTGTAGGTCTGGCAGCAATTAAATATGGCGATCTTTCCAATCAGGCTACCAAGGATTATATTTTTGATGTAGACCGCTTCACCTCTTTCGAGGGAAATACAGGTCCGTATATCCTTTATACGATCGTTCGTATCAAATCTATTCTGAACCGTTTTGCAGAAGAGGGCGGCAACCTTGAAGCAGGTGAGATACTTCCGGCATCTAACAGCAGTGAGAAAAACCTGATGCTTCAGCTCAGTGGATTTGGAAGCATGATCGAGAGTGCATTTGAAGAAAAAGCACCACATAAGATCTGTGCATATATTTACGAAGTATCCAATGCATTCAACAGCTTCTATCATGAGACAAAGATCCTCAGCGAAGAGAATCAGACGCAGAAGGAATCCTATATCCGTCTTCTGCAGCTGACCAAGAAAGTGCTTGAGACAAGTATTGATCTGCTTGGATTCGAGGCACCGGATAAGATGTAATAAAATAATAAGCAGATTATGAGGGCATGGTCTGTGGTATGGAGCTGCGGCACTTTCTGGAAAAGCTGGAAGTGAGCGGCTCCTTTTTTGTATCGTTATGCTTTAGAGCGTGTTTGAAAAAGGCTTTCTGCAAATTGTGACGTGCATCTTGCGGGAATGATTTTTCAAACACGCTCTAAGGCAGAAAGGAAATGTCAGATGAAAGCGAAACATCATACAAATTTTCAGCCGGACAGGGTGTTTTCCTATTTTCTGAAAGAATGGAAAGTGCTTCTGGCAGTGACTATCTCCGGTTTGATTTATAATATCGGCCTTCTGGCAGGTCCCTGGTTTGAGGGGAAAATGACCGGCTGCCTGGTGGATATCCTGAAAGGGGCTGACCAGTTTTCGGATATGCTGGTTCTGGTACTGGGCTATGTGACCGCCATTGCAATTGTCCAGACTGCCAGATATATCAAGCGGTTTTATGTGCGGCGTTTTGCCAACAATGTAAATCGAAGAATGAAAGAAATCCTGTACGCCAGTCTGGTGCGGAAAAGTCGTGCAAGCCTTCGGGAAGAGGGCGAGGGAAGCATTATGACCAAGGCAATACTGGATGTGGATGACTGCGTAGAGGGAATGCGCAAATTCACTACGGAGATTTTTGATACAGGAGTTGCCCTGGCTGCTTATGCAGGAATGCTTTTGTGGTATGATTTCAGGCTTGCCCTGCTTTTTAGCATGATTTTCCCGCCGGTTTCTTATATGACGGCGGAAAAAATGAAAAAAGATGATCCAGATAACCGGAACTGCATACAAAGAGCAGTCTGGACATTTAAGTACAGCGACTCTGGATCGGGCGGAAAATGCTGTTACATACCGTGTTTTTGGATGTGAAGAGGATCGCCGCAAGGCATATGAAGAAAATCTTACTTCCTACGAAAAAGTCAGCAGTAAAAGCGAATATCTGAATTCCATCATGCCGCCTTTGTACCGGATCATTTCCATGACCGGGGTACTGTTTATCCTGTATTTTGGACAGAAAAATGTTCTGGGAACAGGCTGGAGCACATGGACGATTGCATCTTTTACTACTTTCCTGGCATGTTTTGTGAAGCTGTCCGTGAAGTCATCCAGTGCAGCGAAGCTGTTTAATGCAGTGCACAAGGCGCAGATTTCCTGGAAGCGTATTAAGCCGCTTTTGACAAAGCAGGAAGAAATTCCAAAGAGTGAGAAAAATGTGTCTGGAATTCTGGAAAATGGGAAAGTGGAAAAAGATCGAAAATGTGTCTGCTAAACATGCAGAAGAAACATTGTCGCAGAAGGAACTATCTCAGCTAGAGATAGCCCAGTCAGAAATTCGTTACAGGAACGTAAAACAATTGCAAGTCCGTCATCTGAATTTTGCTTATCCGGATGGGAAACAGATTCTGAAGGATATTTCCTTCAAAGCTGAAAAAGGGCAGATAATCGGAATTACCGGACCAGTGGCCTGCGGAAAGTCTACTTTGGGAAAAGTATTTTTGTGCGAGTATCCATATGAAGGTCAGATTCTTGTGGATGGCAAAGAGCTTCAGAATATGCCCCAATCCTGGCAGACGAATATCATAGGCTATCTTGGTCATGATCCGGAGCTGTTTAACGACAGCGTGGAAAACAATGTGCTTATGGGTGAACAGAAAAAAGACAGAGGATTTCCTGAAAATGGTTTGCATGGCAGAAGAAGTAAATGAGATGGATGATGGTTTACAGACTCTGGTAGGAAATGGTGGCGTACGTCTTTCGGGCGGACAGGGAAAACGTCTGGCTCTTGCAAGAACTCTTTGCCACAAAAAGCCAGTTCTGGTTCTGGATGATCCTTTTTCGGCTTTGGATAAGAGCACCGAGACAGATTTTTGCCAATTTGAAAGCACAGGCGAAAGAGAATATTGTGCTGCTGATTTCCCACCGTCTGTATCTGTTTCCGCAGATGAATCAGATCATCTGGATGGAAGATGGAAAAACAGTGGTGGGTACGCATGAAGAATTACTTGTGAAGGTACCGGAGTATAAGAAATTATTTACTGAGGAAGGAGGTGCAGAGAGTGAAGACAGACAGAAATAAGAACAACGTGAAATCAGAAGAAAATATGATTTTGGAAAAGAGCAGAAGGTCAGATGCAAATGTTTTTCCGGTAGAAAACAAGGGAAAAGGGAAAATTGCAAAAGCGAAAAAAAGACAGGTAAAAGGTGTGATCTGGAAAACAGTTCTGCAGCAGAAATGGCTGTCTATGGGTATTGTCTTTGCTGTAGCAGGCGCAGTGGTAACGGCTCTTATCCCACCGCTGATCCT
>VOFI01003781.1_pt1 | contig 43642 bp, 49 predicted proteins | sample 5384131 | NCBI WGS metagenome assembly VOFI01 (sample SAMN12384728, study PRJNA508395) | human gut metagenome | isolation source: healthy gut H | host: Homo sapiens | reverse complement strand
TGCAGCACTGGCTGTCCGCATATAGGCCATGCAATTGAAAATGAGGCAAATTCCTGTCATTTAGAAATTTGCTGCTTTGGGACAAAGGAAATGTGTCTGAAAAGTTATTTTCAAACACGCGATAGGAAAGGGTTTTGTTACATAATCATTTGGTGCCTTATCCAAATCTGCTATCAAGTTTAATAGTCATTTTGGTGTTGAGAAAACATAAGTGTGTATCAGATTGGTGTTTTTGTTCATGGCATATAGATTCAAAACCGTTCTAATGGCAGGATTATATCCAAACGACAACTATAACCTAGCCAGAAATTCCTATGGAAAATAGCCTTTACAGAATCCTGACCGCACATGAATATCCTAATAAACATTATATTTAGAAGCCAATTGTCTTTGATTCAAAGCTGGGTCATTCCTCAGTGGTTCTATTAGTGCTCACATCCTTTTCTTTGGTGACAAGAAATGTCAAGGAAACCTCAACTGAGAAAATTTGATTCAATAATTTTGCAGACATACAGCCAGTCCAAATTCTTTCTGGCTGGTTGCCCTGCTTTTCTGCAAGGCTTCTTTCAAAGCTCTGGTGCAGCCTCAGGCTTTTTTCCAGATTTATCAGCCTTGGTATTCTTTACTGGTTTATTTTGTTGCGCCAAAGCTCATATTCATTTTACAGTTTAAGTCTTTCTCTGCCCTCCCTCAAATCTGCTTGTTTGAAGTTCTAGACTGTCGCACAGTCAAGACCTTGCACTGCTAAGGTGCCCCAGTCTATTCAGTCTGTCTGTAGATGGCTAGGGGTGAGGGATTGACTTTCAGTGCTTGTCCGTGGGAACCAGAGGCCCAAGCTTCTGCACTGACGGAACAAGGGCCTGAAAATACTTCTTAAGTTCCCTGCTCTCCTGTCAAAGACTGTTTTGTTATGATCCTGGCTCAGTTGCCTTATTTTATCCATGAAGTGTTAAGGCCTGCCCAGATACATGATGTGAGATCGTTGCTAAGATATTCTGCCCAGCCTGGCTTGTTTCATCTGTTGAGTGAGGCTGCCGCAAAGTGAGAAAGTCTATATAAGTTCCAATCTCTGTCCGTGTCATGCCTCAAAAGCTTGTCAAAAAAAAGTTCCCTCAGTGGGCTCATCACAAAGCATCTCTATGCAGCCCTGCCCCAGCTTTAAGTGATTCCCCAACTGCAAAATCAAGTTTTCATTTTCCCGTCCAGTCAGGACAAACAAAACCTCTCAAACAAAGACTTTCCATCCTATCCTGCCTGTTTAAGGTAAATTATAATCGGTTGTATCTGTTACAGATCGCAGCTACTGTTTCTGTCAAGATGAGTCCCGCCAAGGATGATTGCGGCTGTACTGCAGCCACACAGGCCCTCTGATATGAATGACTGTCCAAAGGGATAAGACTCCAGAGAGAAGTGACGTATCCGGCAACAAAGGTGAAAAATTCCGCTTTTGTAAGAACGCAGCAGGGTGCCATTTCAACCCATTTTGATTTTGGTGAGGAACAGAACAAACTATGATCGAACAGTTGAGATTAACAAAGTTGGTTCTGGATGGCGGACATTCAGATTGCGGGGAATTGCCATGATGAGCGCCCAAGAGCTTCAGAAGCAGGATTAATGGGCGTCGCAACTCAAGTTTCGAAACGATTATAAAAGGTTCGAAAAACCGTACTGTATGCGAAAGAAATCCGCTCTGCAGTTTCCCTTTTCATCGGGTTCTCGACACTGACACACGGACTGTCTGCGGATGGTCTTTTCTTTATCTTATAAGTAAAGGATGTATGAGAACATGGAAAAAATCTTTGGAACAGTTAAAGCAGGAATATAAGAAAAAAACCACTGTCCTGCTGGAACAGGAGCGGTTCCCGGGAAGCAGAGGACGCACCGGCGGTGATTACCGTGGGGGCTATTGAGAACGTGCGCCACAGACAAAGGCTGACCGAGCAGGAATTTTATTCCCTCATGGAAAGCATTTTTGCTTGAATCTGCTGCCACGGGCGGGCTCATCCTTAGAGGATTTGCAGGAGCGTCTTTCCTCTGTCAACGAAGAATTTGAAGCGTTAAGCGGCTCCATGAAAAAAGAAATCTGCCCGGGATAAAGGAATTGCAGGAATTGATACGGAGGGCGAGAATTACCAGGCGAAGTTGGATTATCGAGATGTCGGAGATGATTGCCACAGCCAACGCCAAGAGTATTGAGGAAATCAAGTCATTCTTAAGCCGCCAGAAAGAAACCTACAAAGTGCCGTATGAGACACATCCGGCAGACCGGCTGCGGCAATGTGTATTTGGAGGGACGACCAACCGGCAGGACTATAGAGCGGTTATCTGCCGCCGGGAGAAATCCTGGCTGGCGGGTAACCGCTCTTTTTTTGTTTCTGCCGTTACTGGTAGGAGCAGAAAGTATGCAATGCAAGGAGGTTGTGTGAAGTGAAGAATATGTTGCTAACGAGTACAGCGCCGTAAGGGGAGGTGGTTGAGATGGCAGTTTTCCGGGTAGAGAAAAACGCCAATTACACAACCATGTGTAACTACCATCTGCGCGATCAGTCCCTAAGTCTGAAAGCAAAGGGGCTTCTCTCTATGCTTCTCAGCCTGCCGGATACATGGCATTACTCTGTGAGAGGACTTGCTGCAATTTCATTGGAAGGCGTAGACGGTATTCTCACCGCGCTGAAAGAGCTGGAAACACATGGCTATCTGGAACGCAACTCCCGCACAAAGAAGTAAAGAAGGATCAAGTAAAGAACAATTAAGTACAGATGAGAAAGAAAAAACAGAATCACAACCTTCTCGTCATCGGTACGGAATGTATCAGAATGTACTTCTTTCGGACGAAGAATTGCAAAAACTCCAAACTGAGTTTCCAGCAGACTATCAGAGCCGCATTGAACGATTGTCGGAATATATGGCTTCCAGCGGAAGGCGCTATAAAAATCATTTGGCCACCATCCGCAGTTGGGCAAGGCGAGATTCCAAACAGTCTAAACTGCCCGTATATAGTCATGATAACTATCGGTACGAGGAGGGAGAAAGTTTATGAATACAATGTTCAATTTTCTGGATCGTATTCAGGTTCAGAAAGAACCTGGGCCGGAGCAGTATCTTGGCGAAGATGGACTCATCTATTGCGGGAAATGTCATACGCCGGTTCAATGCCGGATCACATTTGAGGGTAAAGAACGGATCATGCCCTGCATCTGTAAATGCCAGAAGGAAGAACAGGAACGGCAGGAACAGCGTATGAAGGAGGAAGAGCAGCTACTCTACGTCCGCCGTCTGAAAGCGGCAGGTATTCAGGAGCGACATCTTCAGGATTGGACATTTGCGTCAGCGACAGATACTCCCAGCATCCAGATGGCGAAACGGTATACGGAAAATTGGAAGAAAGTCAAGGCGGAAAACCTTGGCCTTTTGCTTTGGGGCGATGTTGGAACAGGAAAATCATTCCTGGCTGCTTGTATTGCTAATGCATTGTTGGAAAAAGGTGTTCCCGTCCTGATGACCAATTTTTCCAAAATCCTAAACCAGATGGGTGCCATGTATTCGGATGAGCGGTATCGCTATATTGCTTCTTTCAACCGCTTCTCTCTGCTGATTATTGATGATCTTGGAATTGAGCGGAATACCGAGTATGCGTTGGAACAGGTTTACGCTGTTATTGATGAACGCTATAAGACAGGGCTTCCATTGATTATCACAACAAACCTGACGATCAGCCAGCTCCGTAATCCTGAAGATGTGGCACACGCCAGAATTTACAGCCGGGTACTGGAGATGTGTACGCCGGTACACGTTCCGGGGCATGACCGGCGAACTACGATTGGAAAATCAAAGCAGGAACTGGTCAAAGAGGTGCTGTTCTCATAATAGAAAAACGGCTGTACAGCCGGGAAAGAGAGGGTTTTATGAATGCCTGTAAAAAAGTCTGAACGGATTCAGGAGATTCCGCTCTCTGAATTACACCCGTTCAAAAATCACCCTTTCCGGGTGGTGGATGATGAAGCCATGCAGCGCACAGTAGAAAGCGTGGCACAATTTGGCGTGTTGGCTCCAGCACTTGCCCGCCCCCGTCCGGAGGGCGGATATGAATTAGTGGCAGGTCATAGGCGTATGAGGGCTTCGGAACTTGCCGGACTTGAAACCATGCCAGTGATTGTCCGGCAGATGGATGATGATACCGCAACCATTGCCATGGTGGACTCCAATCTTCAAAGGGAAACGCTTCTCCCCAGTGAGCGTGCTTTCGCCTACAAAATGAAGATGGATGCGATGGCTAGAAGGGCTGGAAGACCGTCTAAGGAAAATTCCGGCCAAGTTGGCCGGGATTTTCAGGGAAAAGAGTCCAGAGAGATTATTGCTGAGCAAACAGGTGAAAGCGCCCGTCAGGTTCAGCGATTTATCAATTTGACCAATCTGATCCCGGAGCTTCTGGATATGGTGGATCGTAAAGAAATCGCATTCAACCCGGCGGTGGAATTATCTTTTCTGAAAAAAGAGGAACAGCAAGGATTCCTGGAAGCTATGGATTACGGGCAGTCCACTCCATCGTTGTCTCAGGCACAGCGGATTAAAAAGACTCAGTCAGGTAGGGATGTGCACCCAGGAAGCTATGAACACGATTATGAATGAAGAGAAAAAGAGCGAATTGGATACGATCACGCTCAAGAATGACGTACTCCGCAAGTATTTTCCGCGCTCTTATACTCCAAAGCAAATGCAAGATACGATTATCCGGCTGTTGGAACAATGGCAGAAAAAGAGACAGCGGGATCAGTCAAGGTAAAGGAGAACAAATATGCTCAACAAAAATGAAATGAATGGTAAAGCTAATGCTGCGGACGTAGATGTGGACTTGCTGGTGGCAGGTATCGGAGAAATGCTGGATGGAATCCGGCACTGCTTGAAAGCCACCGATCTGCACAGCAGTTCAACAGACAGCGATTACATTCTGATGGTCGCTGCACTTCCAGGAAAAGGTATCCAGGTGAAGGACGTCACCGAATGTTTTGATGTACTGAAATGCTTCGGCACAGACGATTCCGTGATTCACGCTCCGGATTGTGATTTGCTTATGAGCTATGATGAACGGCAGGTTCTGGTGCTGGATGGTCGGAAATATCTGGTCGGCCCTGCTATCTTCTATGATGTGGACGGTGACGGTGAGGACGTTTCTGTGACTGCAGAGGACATTTACGATGTACAGCGCATGGTCGCTCACCGCACGGTAATTCTTTGTGCCGACGGGCAGGACTTCCCGGCGCTTCTGCTGAATGGTGAGGTATGCTGACGCAATCGGAAGGAGATGCACATGAGTAACGGAAAAACGATTGGTGAACTGATAGAAGAAATGCGTCTGAAAGCTGGCGCAAAGGAGTATCACGGACATGAGTATATGGCACTGGAACGCTTTGCTGACGATACCCGCCACATGATTATCTTTGATGTTCTGACAAAAGATTCTCCTGTTGGATGGCAAGGTGAGCGAACCCGTTTGTTTTTAACGGATGAAGGGTATCGAAAATCCCTCGAAAATCAGGAAAAAGGTCACATCAAGATTTTAAGCCATGCCCGTGTAGTGCAGGGACACCTGCATTACGATAAAAAAGAACAGATTCGTTGATGCCGGAACGGTAGTTTTTCTACCTGATCCGGCATCTTTCATTTTCCCCGATTCCGTGTTCGGGTTAAGGAGGTGGTCTATTGCAGGAGGAAGTAGAAAACAGGACACTGAATCTGGCGATCAGTACGACAAAGCTGAGCGGTCGGGCGCTGCTTGCGGCGTTTCGGAAATATATGCAGCACCGGCGCAATGTAAAAGCAAAGAAACTGGCTGCTGAAAACGAGAAGCCCGTAGGTGAGCAGACCATTGATCAGCTGTTAGGGCAAAATCAGGGTGCCACCAATATCGAAATTGAAAAAACGGACATCAAGGGCTTTAAGCGGTTTCTGGACAAGTATGGCATTGATTATGCCATTACGAAAGATCCGTCCCAGACGCCGCCTCGGTATCTGGTGTTCTTCAAAGCCAGGGACGGGGACGCCATGACGGCTGCGTTTAAGGAATACTCCGCTTCTCTGCTGCAAAAGCAAAAGAAACCGAGCGTGCTCAAGCAGCTGAACAAACTGAAGCAGTTGGTGGCTTCCATGCCTGCGAAGGTACGGCAGAAGAAACAGGAGCGTGATTTATGAGTAAGAAAGAAATCAAACGCCTGGTAATTCTGAATATCCCGTATCTGATCCTTGGGCTGCTTGCTACCAATCTCGGACAAGCATGGCGTCTGGCAGAAGGAACGGATATTTCTGCGAAATTGTTGGCGTTCTTCTCCACAGTCGGTCAGGCTTTTACCAATCCGATGCCCAGCTTCTACCCTTCCGATTTGCTGGTCGGGCTGTTTGCCGGAGGATGTGTCCGGCTGGCAGTTTATCTGAAAGGGAAAAATGCTAAGAAGTATCGCCACAATATGGAGTACGGGTCGGCGCGATGGGGAACAGCCAAAGACATTGAACCGTTCATGGCTCCGAAGTTTGAGGACAATATTATCCTGACAAAAACGGAACGCCTGATGCTGTCGAACCGGCCTGATAATCCGAAGAGCATTGCTAAAGCATGGGTATCGGATCAAGATTTTTAACACTATCAACTTCAAAAAGTCCATGCGGTACAATCCATTCGCCTATGTGCATAGCGAGAAGGATATTTTGAAACTGGTGACAACTTTGATGGCAAATACGAAGGGGGACGGAAAAAGCGGTGACGAGTTCTGGGAAAAATCGGAGAAGCTGCTCTACACAGCGCTGATCGCTTATATCCATTATGAGGCTCCGGTGGAGGAACAGAATTTTGCTACGCTGCTGACATTTCTGAATGCGATGGAAGTCCGGGAGGATGATGAAGAATTTCAGAATCCGGTGGATTTGATGTTTGAGGCACTGGAACGGAAGAAGCCAGATTCCTTTTTGCGGTTCGCCAATACCGACTCTATAAATTAGCCGCTGGCAAAACCGCAAAGTCGATCCTGATTTCCTGCGGTGCCAGATTAGCTCCATTCGACATTCAGGAATTACGGGAAATCACTGCCTACGATGAGCTGCAACTGGATACCCTTGGAGATCGGAAAACAGCGTTGTTCTTAATCATGAGCGATACAGACAGCACCTTCAATTTTTTAATTTCAATGGTGTACACACAGTTGTTTAACCTGCTTTGTGAAAAAGCGGATGATGTGTATGGAGGTCGGCTCCCGGTTCATGTGCGCTGTCTGATTGATGAGGCAGCCAATATTGGGCAGATCCCCAACTTGGAGAAGCTCGTAGCGACCATCCGAAGCCGGGAAATCTCCGCCTGCCTGGTGCTGCAGGCAAAAAGCCAGTTGAAAGCCATTTACAAGGACAATGCGGATACGATTGTTGGCAATATGGATTCGCAGATTTTCCTGGGTGGCTCTGAGCCGACAACACTGAAAGAACTGAATGCCGCCCTGGGTAAGGAAACGATTGATATGTTCAACACTTCCGATACCAGAGGCAACAGCCCGTCATACGGCACAAATTATCAAAAGACCGGTCATGATCTCGCTTCCATCGATGAGCTTGCCGTATTGGACGGCGGTAAGTGCATCCTTCAGCTGCGCGGTGTACGGCCATTTTTGTCCGATAAATATGATCTGACCCAGCACCCGAACTACAAATACACGTCCGATTTTGATAAGCGCAACACCTTCGACATTGAGAAATTCCTGAACAGGAAAATGAAATTGAAAAAGAACGATGTCTTTACGGTCGTGGATGCTGACGCTTTGTAACGCAAGTCTGTCTGGAATGGCAGGCTTTTTATTTATGCCATGAATCCCTGATTGCGCAAAGAACAGACTGACTGCGGTAAGCAGAGAAATTTATCTGGTTCTAATGCGCGGATCATATTCAGGCATTCTCTCCGCCTGCAAAAACAGAATGCAGAAATCACAATATCAAATAAAGAAAGGAAAGACCGAAGCCGGGAGCCGTTGGAAGGAAAAATGCCAGCGGCTTTTGCTTTCTGTCTTTGATGTGCGGATTCCTATTACTAACAATCTCCCGATACGCTTCGGTCACAGGTATTTTGTATGGATTTCTTTAATGAAGCGATTACCGTTCTCCAGACCCTCGTTGTTGCTCTCGGCGCTGGCCTTGGTATTTGGGGCGCGATTAACCTTCTGGAGGGGTACGGCAACGACAATCCCGGTGCCAAATCTCAGGGGTAATGAATGCCCTCCACGGACGAGTAATTGCCGTGAAGCGTATGGTGAAAGTCCACACGATGACAGACTGAATTGCTGGGAACCCCTAAAGCCATGTGTGCCACAACACAGAGATGAAACAGGCTCCAATGTGATGGCTGCGAAAGCAGAAAGAAACACATGGATCGCGCAAGGTGCGAACCTAAACGTCGGTAAGAATGGGCAATCAGCAGCGAAACCTCGAACAGAGGGACGTTCAACGACTATCCTTTGCAGGAGTAGGGTCAAGCGGCCCGAAGTGGTCTGCCCCGCAAACAGCGGGTGAAGATATAGTCTGCGCCCATGCGAAAGCATGGGGTGTTCGCCTGATAAAAGGTGGAACCGCGCCGGAATCGCGCACCGGCGTGAACAAAACGGATGAAACAGCTCATGGCGGGCGGCGGCGTTGCCCTGATCGGCATCACTCTCGTTCCGCTCCTGTCCGGTCTGTTCGGTTAATCGGAAACCCTGTAAATCCTCGCCCTGTCCCGCATAATGCGGGGCGGGCAGAAAGGAGGTCGCAGCCGGATGGATTTTATCTGGGAATCGATTACCGAATGGCTGAAAGAAGTGCTGGTCGGCGGGATTATGGATCATCTGTCCGGGATGTTTGATGCAGTCAACCAGCAGGTTGGCGATGTTGCGACGCAGGTGGGAACATCCCCGGCGAATTTCTCGCCGGGGGTATTCTCTATGATTCGGAATGTGTCGGAATCTGTCATTATCCCGATTGCGGGCATTATCCTTACGATTATCGCCTGTTACGAATTGATCCAGATGATTATCGATCACAATAATCTTGCCAATTTTGAAACCTGGATTTTCTTCAAGTGGGTTTTTAAGACCTTCGTGGCAGTTATGCTGATCACCAACTGCTTTAATATCACCATGGCGGTGTTTGATGTCTGTCAGAACGTGATTAACGGAGCAGGCGGATTGATTTCAGATACCACAGCTGTTGATGGAGCGGCTTTGGAAACGCTGGAAGAAACCCTGATGGAGATGGACATTGGCCCGTTGATTGGCCTGTTCCTCCAGTCTTTCCTGCTCAATGTCACCATGTGGGCGTTGAGTATCATTATCTTCATTATCGTGTATGGCCGGATGATTGAGATTTATTTGGCCGTGAGCCTTGCGCCGATTCCCTTTGCCACATTCGGCAACCGGGAGCAAAGCCAGGTGGGGCAGAATTATCTGCGCTCGCTTTTGGCGCTTGGTTTTCAGGGATTTCTGATTCTGATCTGTGTTGGAATTTATGCGGTACTGATTCAGGGAATCTCTTTCAGCGATGATGTGATTGCCTCAATCTGGGGCGTAGTCGGCTACACGGTACTGTTGTGCTTTACCTTATTTAAGACCGGCGCTCTCGCTAAGGGAGTGTTTTCCGCTCACTAGACTAGGAGGGATTCAAATTGGCAGCTTATATCTCGGTTCCCCGTGACCTTACACGGGTGAAATCAAAAGTATTATTCAACCTGACAAAACGACAGCTTCTCTGCTTCGGAGCCGGTGCGCTGGTGGGCGTTCCGGCTTTCTTCCTGTTAAAGCAGTCCGGCAATGTGTCTCTTGCCGCCATCGGCATGATGATTATCATGCTCCCCATGTTCTTTCTGGGAATGTATGAGAAACACGGCCAGCCACTGGAAGTCATTGCAAAGCAGTTTATCGAAGCAAAATTTATTCGCCCGAAAGTCCGGACCTATCAGACCAACAATTATTATGCGGTACTGATGCGGCAGGTGTGGGCAGAACAGGAGGTACAGCGTATTGTTTGCTCTGAAAAGCAGAAAAAAACAGACAGAACCCGGCGGAATGGCTCTGCCGGACACTCTGACAAAGCGGGAGAAAAAGCAGATTCACTCTGTCATTGAAAAGGCGAAGCGGGATGATGACATTCCCCGCACGGCACAGCAGTCTATCCCATTTCAGCGGATGTTCCCGGACGGCATCTGCCGGGTCAGTGATCGTTATTACACGAAAACCATTCAGTTTCAGGACATCAACTACCAGCTGGCGCAGCAGGAGGACAAAACTTCCATTTTTGAGGAATGGTGCGGTTTCCTGAACTTCTTTGACAGTTCCATCCACTTTGAGTTGTCCTTTATGAATATGGCTACTGATATGGAGAGCTTTGAACGCCGGATTCAGATTCAGCCTCGTCAGGATGGCTTCGATGATGTACGCCAGGAATACAGCCAGATGCTCCGTCAGCAGCTGGAGCGCGGCAACAACGGGCTGACCAAAACCAAATATCTGACCTTCGGCATTGAAGCAGAATCCATGAAGCAGGCAAAGCCCCGGCTGGAGCACGTTCAGACAGACCTGCTCAACAACTTCCGCCGCCTGGGCGTTTATGCCCGGACGTTAAATGGTAAGGAGCGGTTGCACCTGATGCACTCCATGTTCCACATGGGCGACCATGACAAGTTCTATTTCGACTGGAAATGGCTTCCTGCATCGGGATTGTCGGTAAAGGATTTTATTGCGCCCAGCAGCTTTTCTTTCCCCGGTGGAAAGACGTTCCAGATGGGATCGCTGTACGGTGCGATGAGTTTTCTCTCCATTACCGCTTCTGACCTCAGCGACCAGCTGTTGAAAGATTTTCTGGATATGGAATCCAGCGAGATTGTAACAATGCACATCCAGTCTGTAGACCAGAACAAAGCCATTAAGACCATTAAGCGCACGATTACAGAACTGGATCGCAGCAAGATCGAGGAACAGAAGAAGGCGGTCCGTTCGGGGTATGACATCGACATCATCCCCTCCGACCTGGCTACCTACGGGAAAGACGCAAAGGCGCTTTTGAAGGAATTGCAGAGCCAGAATGAGCGAATGTTCCTGATTACTTTTCTGGTGATGAATACCGGAAAAACGCTGCAGGAGTTGGAAACCAATGTGTTTCAGGCATCCAGCATTGCGCAGAAGCACAACTGCAACCTGTGCCGCCTGGACTTCCAGCAGGAACAGGGGCTTATGAGCAGTCTCCCGCTGGCACAGAACCTGATTGAGATTCAGCGTGCGCTGACCACCAGTTCCACGGCTATCTTTATCCCGTTTACCACCCAGGAGCTGTTTCAGAACAGCCAGGAGGCGCTGTATTATGGCCTGAACGCGCTTTCCAACAATCTGATTATGGTTGACCGGAAGAAACTGAAGACGCCCAACGGTCTGATTCTCGGCACCCCTGGTTCCGGCAAGAGTTTTTCGGCAAAGCGTGAGATCACCAATGCTTTTCTTGCCACGGATGATGACATCATCGTGTGTGATCCTGAAAGCGAGTACACACCTCTTGTGACGCGCATGGGCGGTCAGGTCATTAAAATCAGCCCTGCCAGCACCCAGTATATCAATCCTATGGACATCAACAGCAATTACAGTGAGGAAGATAATCCCATTGCGCTGAAGGCAGATTTTATCCTGTCGCTCTGCGAACTGGTTGTTGGCGGCAAGGAAGGGCTGCAGCCGGTGGAAAAGACAGTCATTGACCGCTGTGTGCATCAGATTTATCAGCCCTACTTTGAAAACCCGGTGCCAGAGAATATGCCACTGCTGGAGGATCTCTACAATGCGCTTTTGGCACAGGACGAAAAGGAAGCCCACCATGTGGCAACTGCACTGGAAATTTACGTTAAAGGTTCTCTGAACCTGTTCAATCACCGGACAAATGTGGATATTGAAAACCGGTTTGTCTGCTACGACATCAAGGAGCTTGGCAAGCAGCTGAAAAAAATCGGGATGTTGATTGTCCAGGATCAGGTTTGGGGACGGGTGACAAAGAACCGTGGTCAGGGTAAAACCACCCGCTACTATATGGATGAGTTCCACCTTCTTTTGAAAGAGGAACAGACCGCTTCCTATTCCGTAGAAATCTGGAAGCGTTTCCGAAAATGGGGCGGCATTCCGACCGGAATTACGCAGAATGTCAAAGACTTGCTCTCCAGCCGCGAGGTGGAGAATATCTTTGAAAATTCTGACTTTATTATCATGCTCAACCAGGCCGCCGGTGACCGGCAGATTCTGGCGAACCAGCTGAATATCAGTCCCCACCAGCTTTCCTATGTAACCCATTCCGGCGAGGGCGAAGGTCTTCTGTTCTATGGAAACGTGATCCTGCCCTTCGTTGACCGCTTCCCGACAGATCTGGAGCTGTACAGCATCATGACATCGAAGCTGTCGGAGGTTATGGAACGGGAGGCGTGAGATGCCGTTCAAAAATGAAGCGAGGATTTTTCCCAGGGACTACGAGAACAGAATTTTTTGTGAAGACTGTCTGACCTTTATGAAAGGGATTCCAGACGAGTCAGTTTCCCTGATTTTGACCGATCCCCCTTATGGCATCCATTACAGCAATCAGTTCGCAAAGAATCCGCACACCATGCTTCCGGGAGATGATGGAATTGATTATCCTGCATTTGCCAGGGAGAGCTACCGCATTTTACGCATGAACAGTCATGCGTATTTTTTTACCCGTTTTGACTGCTATCCGTACCATTTTCAATGCCTGAAGGAAGTTGGCTTTACCATCAAAAATTGCCTGGTAATTGAAAAAGGAACGCTTGGAGGGATTGGCGATCTGAAAGGAAGCTATGCAAGCAGCGCAGAGTGGGTAATCTTCTGTCAAAAAGGGCGGAGAGTTTTCAACTCAACTACGCTTCTGGAAAACCGGAATAAAGAAGGCACTATGTTTCACAAGGGACGCCAGCCCAGCAAACGGTATAAGACACGGTTTTCGGACTGCTGGTTTGGCTCAGAATACCCGAAGGCCACACACCATTCCATGTGGCAGAAAAAGAATGGAATCTTTCATCCAACGGTAAAAAATGAAGTCTGTCTGCAGTGGCTGATTCAAATATCCAGTAATCCGGGTGATTTAGTATTCGATGGATTTATGGGAACGGGAAGTACAGCGTTGGCTGCGATTCAATCTGGACGAAAATTTACCGGAACGGAAATCTCAGAGGAATATTGGAAAATCGCGCAAGAGCGGATTCGGGAGAACAGAAAGGGGGTGCGGTCGGATGAAGAATAGAACCACACGCCTGCGGTTTGAAGAAGAGGAACTGGCGAATAAGCCGGTTGCCCATGCGGCAAAGAAAGCGGAACGGGCTGCGGATAAGGCGGATGCCGCAAAAGCCCGGCTGCCCACAAAGAATAAGCTGAAGCATGAGAAAGATAAGGCAGCTGACCGCAAGGAGCAGCTGCGCTTTGGCAAAAAGGATAATTCCAAAGATGCGGATTCTTCTCAAAAGACATCTGGACAGGCAAATAAGAAAGCGGTACCAGATCGAAAGAAATCGGTAGGCAAAAAGGAAGGCAAACAGAAAGATGGCACAGCAGGTGTAAATGAGCATTTACGCTTCAACGATTCAGCAGTGGATGTAGTATCTCCTGTCAGCCGTATCAGCCGCACTGCTTCCCATGCGGTGACCGGTACGCTTGCTGGCCGTGTACACCATGAAATTGCGGAAAACGAGGATGACAACGTGGGTGTACAGGCGGCGCATCAGAGCGAAGAATTTGCGGAAGGCGCTGCACGGACTGTCAGTAATGTCCGATACGGTCATAAGCTGAAAGCCTACCAGAAAGTAGCCCGGCTTGACCGGAAAGCAGACAAGGCAAATATGGAAGCCCTTTATCAACAGGCTGTAACGGATAACCCGGAGATTGCATCCAATCCTATTTCCCGTTGGAAGCAGCGTCAGGAAATTAAGAAACAATATTATGCTGCAAAAGCTGCTCAGGGGGCTGCCTCTGGTTCTAAGGCTGCCAGTGGTGCGGCAAAAGGCACCGAAAAGACTGCTCAGGGAGCGAAAACACTGCTGGAACGGCTCAAAGAATTTGCTGTCCGGCATACCCATGCCATGATAATTATTCTGGTATTTGCTTTGCTTTTTCTGATGATTTCCGGGGCGTTTTCTTCCTGTTCTGCCGTGGTTCAGGGCGGTACTAGCTCTTTGCTGGGTACTTCCTTCACTGCTACGGATGAAGACATTACCGGAACCAATGAGGACTATAAGGCACTGGAAGCCGCACTGAAAAATGAGATCGACAATATCGAATCTACGCATCCCGGTTATGATGAATACCGATATCAGCTGGATGAGATCAACCACAATCCTTATGAGCTGACTGCCTACCTGACGGTTTTGTTTGAGGATTATACCAGAGCGGAAGTTCAAGAAACCTTACAGGCACTGTTTGACCGGCAGTATACGCTCACACTTGAGGAAGAAGTGGAGGTGCGTACACGCACGGAGACACGCACCCATACAGTGACCGATCCGGAAACCGGTGAAACCTCGGAAGAAGAATATGAGGTTGAGGTGGAATACAACTACTATATTTTCAATGTCACACTTAGAAACAATGGGCTGGGGACGGCAATCGCTGCGTCAGGACTGACGGAGGATCAGCAGGAACGATATAACATCCTGTTGCAGACCCAGGGCAACCGTCCCTATCTGTTTGAGGATGATATTTATGCCACGCCTACCGGCCCTTATACAGACTACGATATTCCGGGAGAAGCTCTGACCGATGAAAAATTCGCCAATATGATCCACGAGGCAGAAAAGTATCTTGGATTTCCTTATGTTTGGGGTGGAAGTTCACCCAGCACCAGCTTCGACTGTTCGGGGTTTGTCTGTTGGGTAATCAATAACTGCGGCAATGGCTGGAATGTTGGCAGAACCACGGCAAACGGCCTTATGAGTTCCTGTGATATTATTCCCGCCAGTGAGGCACAGCCCGGTGATTTAATCTTCTTCCAGGGGACGTATGATACTGCCGGTGCCAGCCATGTGGGAATTTATGTGGGCGGCGGGATGATGATCCACTGCGGAAATCCGATCTCTTATGCTTCGATAGAAACAAGTTACTGGCAATCTCATTTTTATGCGTATGGGCGCATTCGTTGAGGAGGTATGTGAATGAGTGCAAAATTGGATCGAATCGGCGAAGAACGGGATAAAGCTCTTCGCAGGCGGGATGAATGGGACGCCCGCTATAAAGAACTGGATAAACGGTATCGGGAACAGGAAAACACAGAGATTCATGACCTGGTTCATGCGTTTAACCTGACTCCGGAACAGTTGGGGCAGCTGCTGCGCCAGACTGCGCAGTCCCTTCCCTCTCCGGAAACAGTGAATCAGGTGGTAAAGGAGGATGCCACAGATGAAGATTAAAAAGTTTTTCGCGCTGCTTTTGGCTATGACCCTTTGTATGGGAGTATTTTCGGTAAACGCCTACGCCTACGTGGACGAAAATGCCGCAACAGAATCGCAGCCGGTTCAGGAAGAAGCGGTGCCGGAGGAAACTCCTGAGCCGGAGTCAGCGGAGGAACCCATGGAAGCTCTGACGCCGGATGGCAATCTGACGATTGTGGACGACAACGGCAGCCCAACAGGTGCTGGAAAGCAGTTCATCACATTGGTGAGCAAGAATGGCAATTATTTTTACCTGATTATTGACCGTGACGATGAAGGAGAACAGACCGTCCACTTCCTCAATCAGGTGGATGAAGCCGATCTTCTCAGCCTGATGGATGAGGATGCGGCGGCACAGTATCAGGAAAGTCTGGAAGTTGAAACAGAACCGGAAACTCCTGAGACAGCTGCACCGGCACCTGAGCCGGAACCGGTAGAGGAACCAGAAGAAAAATCCACGAATATGCTTCCGATTATTGTGCTGCTTGCGGCAGTGCTGGCCGGTGGCGGTGGATTCCTGTTTCTCCAGATGAAGAAAAAGAAGCAGGCCGAACAGACAAAGCCTGATCCGGACGCAGATTATACCGAAGACGAAGATGATGATTTTGAGCTGCCGGATGAGGATGAAGTGACTGACGGTGAAGAAATTGACTCTGAGTCTGGAGAGGATGATGAGCAGGCTTAAAGGGGGGATAGTTTAGCTTCCTTAAAGGGGCAGTCTCAGAACTGCCCTGAACATAAGGCAATAGAGCTATTTTCGGTTCTGCAGTTTATAAGCATCAGCGCGTGTGCTATACTTAAATACAAACAGCTGATAGAATACTTTTTTATGTGCAAGATAACGGAGGAAACGAATATGGAATATACACCTATGGAAAAAGAAGTCCTTTCAATAATGAAAAGGACTGATTTTAAAAATCTATCAAAAATGGATGTCATTAGTTTCGCATCAAAATTAGGGAGAACTACGCCCAGAGGTTGCTAAAGAAGTTCTTGCTCAATATCCTGAATTTATTAGGATGATGCAATCTACTCTTACGGAATATAGAGGTATAGTCAACTCTTTGGTTGAAAGTGATGACGCGAGTCTCAAAACGTACTATGCTGTCGTAAATAAGGAAATGGATAATGCATCAGATAGCAGAAAGCAGTTCTACGATATAGTGAAGCAAGTGCAGGCAGATTACAGTAAGTGCTTAGATAATCCGAATTTATCCCCGGAAACACTTATGGAGATTTTAAATAGAGAAATTGAGCTTATCAAAATAGCTAATGATAAAGATACAGAGATCCGCCAGCAAGAAAAAGAAATCGAAGCTAATGCAAATAAAAAAGACACAGAGAAGCGGGAATTTAATTGGAAACTCATAGGTAGTATTAGTTTAGCATTGGTTTCAGTTGTTGGCATTAGCGCGGGCGTACTTGGTGGAAAATTTGATTTCAAATTGCCAAAGAGAAAGTAAAACATAGTCAAATCGAATCCGTATAAAATAGTCGAAACATAGAGGCAGTCATGTACTCCGGTACAGGCTGCTTTTTTCATGCCAAAAATCGAAAGGAGTTGATTGCTCATGCTCAAACTCGTGGTTTGTGAAAAGCCCTCAGTCGCTCAGAGTATCTCGAAAGTGCTGGGAGCAACAAAGCGCGGCGATGGCTTTCTGGAAGGCGGCGGCTATATTGTCAGCTGGTGTGTCGGTCATTTGGTAGAACTGGCGCAGCCGGAAAGCTATGAAGAACGCTATGCCAAATGGCGAAAGGAAGACCTGCCGATTCTGCCCCATTCCTGGAAATACCAGCTGACAGCGGCAACGAAAAAACAATTTTCCGTTTTAAAGAAGCTGATGTTACGCCCGGATGTGGAGAGTCTGGTCTGCGCAACAGATGCGGGGCGCGAAGGTGAATTGATCTTCCGTCTGGTCTATCATCAGTGCGGATGCAAAAAGCCCTTTGAACGCCTTTGGATTTCTTCTATGGAAGACACCGCGATCCGGGAGGGCTTTGCCAATCTGAAACCGGGGACAGAATACGATGCTTTATATGAAGCTGCCCTCTGCCGGGAGCGTGCTGACTGGATTGTCGGGATCAACGCTACCCGGCTTTTTTCCTGCCTGTATGGTGTGACCCTCAATGTAGGGCGCGTGATGACTCCCCCACGCTCGGCATGGTGGTACTGCGGGAAGCAGCCATCTCCGCTTTTGTGCCGGAGCCGTTTTATACGGTACAGCTTACGGTAAATAATTTTACTGTTTCCAGTGAGCGATTCAAAGAAAAAATGGATGCAGAATTGTGCCGCAAAGCCTGTCTGGAAGCGGGAATGGCAACTGTCAGAAAGGTGGAGCGCAGGGAGAAATCGGAAAAGCCACCAGCCCTCTATGACCTGACAACACTACAGCGGGAAGCCAACCGTCTCTTCGGCTTTACGGCACAACAGACGCTTGACTATACGCAGAGCCTTTATGAAAAGAAACTGGTGACATATCCCCGCACGGACAGCCGGTATCTGACCGAGGATATGGCAGCATCGCTTCCAGGACTGGCAGAAAACAGTGCTTTTGCGTTTGATGTACAGCGGCCCGCTGTGGTTCATGCAAGCGCAGTAATCAATGGGAAAAAAGTTACCGATCACCATGCCCTGCTCCCCACGGCAAGCATGGCGAAAGCTGACCTTGCGGCTCTGCCTGCCGGTGAACAGTCTGTCTTGCGGATGATCGTAGCAAGACTTCTTGCCGCTGTAAGCGAGCCGCACCGGTATGCGGAAACTGCCGTGGAGCTAAGCTGTGCCGGTACTGTCTTTTCTGCCAAAGGGAAAGAAATTCTGGATGATGGATGGAAAGCGATGGAACGTCAGCTTCTTCCGAAAGAGGAGAAAGCTGCAAAAATGCTTCCGCCATTAGCAGAGGGAGAGGCACTTCCCATTCAGAAAACAGGAATAAAAGACGGAAAAACTTCTCCGCCAAAGCATTTCACCGAAGACCTACTCTTACAGGCAATGGAAGCAGCCAGCGCCGATGACTTTCCGGAGGATGCAGAGCGGAAAGGGATCGGCACTCCTGCCACCCGTGCCGCCATCATCGAAAAACTGGTTATGAAAGGCTTTTTGGAGCGCAAAGGCAGCGGTAAGGTAAAGACGCTGATACCCACAGAAAAAGGGAAAGCCTTAATTACCGTAACGCCGGAGCAGCTCCAATCCCCGGCTATGACAGCAGACTGGGAGGAAAAGCTGTCAGAGGTGGAACACGGCGAATATGCGCCGGAAACTTTCATGGATGAGATTTCCGGTATGATTATGGAACTGGTCAACAACTATGAGATCACGAAAGGAGCCAAAGTGCTTATGCCTGGTACAACTGTAATCGGAACCTGCCCTCACTGTGGGGCTGAAGTCATAGAACGTCAGAAGGGATGGTTTTGCTCCAATCGGGAATGCCGCTTCATTCTCTGGAAAGACAACGCCTACTTCAAGAAAATTGGCAAACGCCTCACTGCTCAGATGGCGGAGCGTCTGGTGCGGGACGGAAGAATCCGTGTGAAGGACTGCAAAAGCCAGAAAACCGGAAAGACCTACAATGCTTCTGTTCTGCTGTCCACCGAAGCTGATGGACGCCCGAAATTTCAGCTGGAATTTGAAAGCGGAGGTGGCGGGAAATGAGTGCGGAAAAGTTAGAAGCAGTTTATCTGGTAGACCGCCAGTTTTTTCTGCACCTCAAGGAAACGGAAAGCGGCTTCCAGTATGAAGCGTTCCATCGAAACGATAAGAAGGAAAATTACTCCGGAATGCTGACATGGGAAGACCTTCTGGAGAGTCGAATTGCCTCCCCGCTGGCAGCTGCACGGGTAGCCGCCTGTGAAGAGATTGGATTGGAAGGTCAGGAAGTGGCGAAAGTATCTCTGCTGTCCCTGCTTCCGTACCCCCGGTCAGAGATTCGACGCCGAAGCCTTCAGGAAACAGCCAGTCTTCCCTCCCACGATATTCGCTTTATCGACAGCCGGTACAAGGAACTGTTCCGTATTCCGGACGGAGGGACAATTCAGGTGGATTATCCGGATCGGCATTATGCAGCCAAATGCTGCTACATTGACGATTACCATACCCAGGTTGGAAACAACGTCTACCACATTTGCCAGTTTGCAGAGATTCTGGAACGCGGCGGCGGAACCTGCCGCCCGGAACCGGAACTTGACCGGGATACTGCCGCATGGCAGCTGGGAAGTCAAAACTATCTGACAGTGGAACGCAGTCTGTCAGGATGGGCGTACCATTTATACGATCAGGGATTTCAGCCGGTAGCCGCCGGAGAAGTGGGCGGACTGGAAACTTCGATTCTGGAAGCCCGTGATCAGGCGATGGAACAATGCAGACTTAGTAGCCGCAATCGGGAACTGACCGATTATGACCGGGAAGAATTTCACAGGAGGGAGTTTATGTCACAGGATAAAATTGAAAAGTGGGATGAAGTAAACGGTAATATGGGAAACAACGGCAGGCTGGAAGCCTTCCTGGATAGCGCCGGGGACAACTATGCGATTTTGCAGCTGCGCGATATTGAGGAAACACGCATGGAACGCTTTTCATCTCTGCGGATGTTGGAACGAATGGATATGGAAGTGAATATCGACCATTATGAAGTGGTATATATCGCACCACTACCGATTTACACGAATCGCTCCGCTTTTCTGGAAAGCGTCTTCGAGAAATTTAATCTGGATCGTCCGGAAGATTTTAAGGGACACAGCCTTTCGGTCAGCGACATTGTTGCCATCCGTGAAAATGGCGCGGTATCCTGTTATTACTGTGACAGTACCTGCTTTCAGGAACTTCCCGGACTTATTTCGGAGAATTATCTGAAAAATGCGGAAATGCAGCTGGAAGATGATTACGGTATGATCGACGGCGTTGTTAATAATGGCGCAAAAGACCGTAAGGAGAAAGCGGCAAAGGATAAAGCTGAGAAGCCTTCTGTGGTGGAGCAGCTGAAAAACCAGCCACACTGTGAGGTCAGAAAGAAATCCACGATCAAATACGCGGAACAGGAGCGATGATACGAGAAAAAGAAAAGGAGCTTGGAACGATGAAGACATTTACTTCCAAAGAAATGAATCTGATGTGCCTGTATAATTCCGGCACCCGCCTGGAGCTGATCGACAATTTGACGGATATGCGGAGCTATCTGCAGGCCGACGAAACAGAACTGCTGACACTGACCGACTGTGTGCTGGAAAAGCTGCGCCAGATGAACGATCAGGAGTTTTCGGCACTGGATTTGTACCCCGATTTTATAGACTGACAAGGAGTTAAATACTGCCGGGATGGGAAACACTGTCCCGGCTCTTTTCTGCTGTAAGGAAGGAGGCCAATATGTGGAGTAAAGCAGATTTTTATTCGGCGGTTGCAAAAGAAACTCTGGAAGGACTGACAGCCAGCTGGCAGGAATGGACGAAGTTTCTTACCACGGCTTCCCGGCTGTATAAGTATCCGTTCATGGATCAGATGATGATTTACGCACAAAGGCCGGATGCCACCGCCTGCGCAGAATACGATTTATGGAATGACAAGATGAACCGCTACGTCCGGCGCGGGTCAAAAGGGATTGCCCTTTTAGATGAGCGCGGTGACAAACTGCGTCTGCGCTATGTATTTGATGTGGCAGATACGGGAACAAGGGAAAATTCGCGAACGCCTTGGCTGTGGACAATGGAGGATCAGCATATCGTTCCCATTATGGCTATGCTGGAACGAAACTACGGCGTTGGCGGCGCTGACCTGGGCGAACAGATTGCGGAGGCCGCCCGAACTCTGGCAGACGAGTATTGGGCAGATAACCAGAAGGACTTCTTCTACATCGTTGACGATTCCTTCTTAGAAGGGTACGATAATTACAACATCGGAATCCAGTTTAAGACAGCAGCCACCGCCAGCATCACTTATACGGTACTCAGCCGGTGCGGTTTGAATCCAGCGGAATATATGGGGCATGAGGACTTCATGCCGATCTTCGACTTCAACACCATTCCGGCAGTTATGGCACTGGGTTCCGCCGTCAGCCAATGCAGCAGGCAGATTCTCCTGCAGATCGGGGACACTATCCGAACTGCGGAGCGGGAAGCCATTGAGGAAAGGAGAAAATGGGATGAAGAACACCTTAACCTACACGAGGAACGGGGATTACCTGATTCCGAACCTGAAACTGGACGAGCAGCCGGAGAAGCCCCTGGGCAAATATGGACGGATGCGCCGGGCATATCTGAAGGAGAACCGCCCGCTTCTGTACAATCAGTTCCTGCTGAACGGGACGCTGTATCCGCACCTGTTGGAGATCGAGGAGACGGTAAACCAGAGGTTGGAGCTGATAATGAACCAGCTTCTGGAGAAAGACCCGGCTCCGGACAAGAAGCAGAACGCGATGGCGTGGGTACAGCACATGAACGCACTGAAAGCCCAGGCCGAGGAAGTGATTTTGACGGAGCTTATCAACAGCTAAGTTTTACTTTTCCAGAAGAAGCCCCCACCGCTAAACAGTCCACGAAAGGATCGAGCGAACCATCGCCCGGTCCTTTTTCTGTGCCTGAAAATCAGGATAACGAAAAGGACGCAGAAAACGCCGCCTCCGAAGAGACAGCAGAACACCAGGAAGTTCATGACCTGAGCCAGTACCCGATTACCCGCCGTGGTGATGATATTACCATTGGTACCGGCGACCCCACTCATGTGGTAGACATTACGGTGTCGGAAGAAGAATATGAAGCAATCAAACAGGCCATCCCGGAAGAACCGGCATACGATCCCGCTTCGCTGCCGTATCACATGGGTGATACCGTTTACCTGGATAATCAGGAATATCGGATTACTGAACTGCGGGAGGATACGGTGCAGCTTCTTCCCAATGGGGTGGCATACCCTGTATTCCGTGCGGAAAGCCGGGAACGGTTCGAGAGACTGCTTCGGCAGGACAGCCGTAACGGCACTGTAACGGAGTATCTTGCTCCCAATCCGTCAAATGTCGATCAGGATTTGCTGGAAGTGCTGGCTTCTGGTCTGCTCTCTGCGCAGGATAAAGAGTATATTTCTGGCTGGCTGCGGGATGGGGAAGGCAATACCCGGATTGCACAGCGGCTTTCAGAACTGTTTGCAAACCGGGCGGAAACGATGGAGCTGGCTACCGGGGACACGGCAGATTTTCGCACCTACACCACTGGTATCGAAGTGGAGATTCTGGACAGTGAAGAACGCAGGCTGGCTGCGCTGGGCGGCAGCTGGGGCGAAATGGCTCCCATTCTTCGCGGACTGTATATCCATGAGCAGGAAGGCTTTTATCAGAATCCGGAAGGTTACCGGCAAAAGCAGACGGTACTTGAGGGACAGCCGTCCTACCAGGTAGGCGATTCTGTCTTCCTGCCTGCGCCTGATCAGCCTATCAGCGGCACTCTTGGTTACGTTGGCGACACCACTGTGCGGATTGATACCGGCCCATATTCCTGGAGTAACAAGGTTATGGGGCGCAGTCAGTTTGAAGAACTTCTCCGTCAGGATGAGCGAAACGCCAGCCTGTTTGTGCAGGAAGAAAAAGAATCAGATACACCAGAATTACCGGAACTGACAACGGAGCCGGAAACCATTTATCCTGCCGAACAAAACGGACTGCCTTATGATATTGTGGTGGAACGGCTACGCGTAAACGAGGCGGAACGTCCGGAACCGGAGACTGTTCCTGCAAACTTCCGCATTACCGATGAACACCTGGGCGAAGGCGGGCCGAAGCAGAAATTCCGCGCCAACATCATGGCAATCCAGCTTCTGAAAAAATGTGAGGAAGAAAACCGCCCGGCTACGCCGGATGAGCAGAAAATCCTTTCCGGGTATGTCGGCTGGGGCGGCCTTGCAGATGCTTTTGATGAGCGCAAAGGTAACTGGGCAACGGAATACCTGGAACTGAAAACGGTTCTGACACCGGAGGAATATACGACTGCCAGGGCTTCCACCTTGAACGCACATTACACCAGTCCCACGGTGATCCACGCGATTTACGATGCCGTGGAGCAGATGGGCTTCCGCCAGGGAAATATCCTGGAGCCGTCCATGGGCGTGGGAAACTTCTTCGGTCTTCTCCCGGAGAGTATGCAGCAAAGCCGTCTTTACGGTGTGGAGCTGGACAGCATTTCCGGGCGTATTGCAAAAAAGCTGTATTCCAATGCAGAGATCACTGTTGCCGGATTTGAAACCACTGACCGCCGTGATTTTTATGATTTGGCGGTTGGCAATGTCCCATTTGGTGATTATAAGGTCAATGATAAACCATACAATAAGCTGGGCTTTTCCATTCACAACTATTTCTTTGCCAAAGCGTTGGATCAGGTGCGTCCGGGAGGTGTGGTTGCTTTTGTGACCAGCCGTTATACCATGGACGCCAAAAGCCCGGAGGTGCGCAAATATCTGGCACAGCGGGCGGAACTCTTAGGGGCAATCCGCCTGCCGAACAATGCGTTCCGTGCCAATGCCGGTACGGATGTGGTATCGGATATTCTGTTCCTGCAAAAACGGGAACACCCCATTGATTTGGATGCGGACTGGATTCACCTTGGACGCAACGAGGACGGGCTGACCTTAAACAGCTACTTTGTGGAGCATCCGGAAATGGTGCTGGGACGGCTTTCCACCGAAAGCACTCAGTATGGCAAAGAGGAATGTACGGTGCTGCCCATTGACGGCGCTGATTTAAGCCAACAGCTGAAAGAAGCGATTTCCCATATTCACGGGGAATCCGTGGCTCAGGAACGGGAAAATCCGGAACTGGAGGACAATGCCTCTGTACTGCCTGCAGATCCGACGGTAAAAAACTTTTCCTACACGGTGGTAGACGGCGAAGTGTATTTCCGGGAAAATTCCATTATGTCGCCGGTTGACTTAAACGATACCGCAAAAGGCCGGGTCAAAGGCATGGTGGAGCTGCGTCAGATCGTCAATGACCTGATTGAGTACCAGCTGGAAGACTATCCACAGGAAACTATCGAGGCCAAACAGCAGGAACTAAATACCGCCTACGATGCCTTTACCCAAAAGTATGGGTTGATTAACAGCCGTGGCAACGAGAAGGCATTTTCAGAGGATTCTTCCTACTATCTGCTCTGCTCGCTGGAGAATATTGATGAAGATGGAAATCTGGAAAGCAAAGCCGATATTTTCACCAAACGCACCATCCGTCCGGAACGTCATGTGACCCATGTGGATACGCCCAGCGAAGCACTGGCGGTTTCCATCGGAGAACGTGGCAAGGTAGACATTCCGTTTATGGCAGAACTGCTGGGGAAAGCGGATGATTTCGAGGCCGTCACCGGCGAGTTGACTGGCGTGATTTTCCGTGATCCCATGGCACCGGAAGCGCCGGAACTTGGCTGGCAGACTGCGGATGAATATCTGTCTGGTAATGTGCGCGATAAGCAGCGGATTGCACGGCTTGCCGCACAAACCGATCCACAGTACACGGTTAATGTGGCTGCGCTGGAAAAAGCCCAGCCCAAAGACCTGGAAGCCTCGGAGATTGAGGTGCGCCTGGGCGTTACCTGGATTGATCCAAAGTATATCCAGCAGTTTATGGAGGAAACTTTTGAGACACCCTTCTATCTCCGCCGTGCCATTGAAGTGAAATTTTCCTCGATTACGGCAGAATGGCAGATTTCCGGTAAAAGCAGTACCGGGAGGCATGATGTGGCGGCCTATGTGACATATGGTACAGATCGGGCGAACGCCTATAAGATTCTGGAGGATACTCTGAATCTGAAAGACGCCCGGATTTACGATACCATTGAAGATGCGGAGGGTAATAAAAAACGTGTCCTCAACAAAAAGGAAACTACCCTCGCTCAACAGAAACAGCAGGCAATCAAGGACGCTTTCCGGGACTGGATCTGGCGTGACCCGAAACGCAGGGAGACATTGGTGGAAAAGTATAATGAACTGTTCAACAGCACCCGTCCCCGCGAATATGACGGCAGCCACATTCATTTTGTCGGCATGAACCCGGACATTAAGCTGCGGTCGCATCAGCGGAATGCCATCGCTCATGTGCTGTATGGCGGCAATACACTGTTGGCACATGAGGTAGGAGCCGGGAAAACCTTTGAAATGGCCGCTTCTGCAATGGAAAGCAAACGGCTGGGACTGTGCCAGAAGTCGATGTTTGTGGTTCCCAATCATCTGACTCAGCAGTGGGCGAATGAATTTCTGCGGCTTTACCCCAGCGCGAAACTTCTGGTGACAACGAAAAAAGATTTTGAAACAGCAAAACGGAAAAAATTCTGTGCACGGATCGCCTCCGGGGATTATGATGCGGTCATCATCGGCCATAGCCAGTTCGAGAAAATCCCCATCTCAGCGGAGCGGCAGGAGCGGCTCTTACAGGAACAGATTGATGATGTAACTGAAGCGCTGGACGAGCTGAAACGAAGCCGGGGCGAGAATTTTACCATCAAGCAGATGGAGAAGACCCGGAAGTCTCTCCAGGCAAGATTGGATAAACTGCTGAACACAGATCGGAAGGATGATGTGATTACCTTTGAGCAGCTTGGCGTAGACCGGCTGTTTGTAGACGAAAGCCAGGCATACAAAAACCTGTTCTTATACACAAAAATGCGAAATGTGGCAGGGTTATCCACATCGGAAGCCCAGCGGAGCAGCGATATGTTTATGAAATGCCGGTATCTGGATGAAGTTACCGGCGGGCGCGGCGTGGTATTTGCCAGCGGAACTCCCGTCTCCAACAGTATGACGGAATTATACACCGTCATGCGCTACCTCCAGTACAACACCTTACAGCAAAAGGGACTCACGCACTTTGACTGCTGGGCGTCCACCTTCGGGGAAAGCACTACTGCGATTGAGCTGGCTCCGGAAGGAACCGGATACCGGGCAAGAACCCGGTTTGCAAAATTTTTCAATCTGCCAGAACTGATGAATCTTTTTAAAGAGGTCGCGGATATAAAAACCAGTGACCAGCTGAATCTGCCGGTGCCGGAAGCAAAGTTTGAGACGGTTGTGGTGCAGCCCTCGGAGATTCAGAAAGAAATGGTTGCGGCGCTCTCAGAACGGGCGGCTGCTGTCCACAGCGGGCAGGTTGATCCGTCCCAGGACAATATGCTCAAAATTACTTCGGATGGCAGGAAAATCGGGCTTGACCAGCGTCTGATGAATCCGCTCCTGCCAGACGATCCGAACAGCAAACTCAATGCCTGTGTGGGAAATGTGTTCCGGATATGGGAGGAAGGAAAGGAAAGCCGTCTGACGCAGCTCCTGTTCTGTGATATGAGCACCCCAAAAGATGACGGTACGTTCAATGTCTATGAAGACATCAAGGCGAAGCTGATCGCACGGGGCGTTCCTGCAGAAGAAATTGCTTTTATCCATGACGCGGACAACGAGGTAAAGAAAAAAGAGCTTTTTGCCAAAGTGCGCACGGGTCAGGTGCGGGTGTTGCTCGGCTCCACGCAGAAGATGGGGGCTGGCACCAACTGCCAGGACTTGCTTGTGGCTGTCCATCACCTGGATGTGGGCTGGCGTCCTTCCGATATGACACAGAGAAATGGGCGTATCATCCGTCAGGGCAACCGAAACAAAGAGGTGCAGATCTACCAGTATGTGACGGAAAGCACTTTTGACGCTTACCTTTACCAGACGCTGGAGAACAAGCAGAAATTTATTTCACAGATTATGACCAGCAAATCGCCGGTGCGGGCCTGTGACGATGTGGATGAGCAGGCGCTCAGCTATGCGGAAATCAAAGCGCTGTGTGCCGGTGACAGCCGGATCAAAGAAAAGATGGACTTGGATATTGACGTAGCGCGGCTGAAAGTGCTGAAATCTGATCATCAGAGCCAACAGTACCGGCTGGAAGACCGATTGTTAAAGTATTTTCCTGCGGAAATGGAAAAACAGCGCGGCTTTATTCAGGGATTTGAAGCCGATATGCAGACCGTGGCAGCACATCCTCTTCCGAAAGAGGGATTTGTCGGCGCAGAGATTCAGGGACGCACATTCTCTGAAAAGGAATTGGCAGGTGAGGCGATTCTAGCAGCCTGCAAGAGTTATACTGGCATGGAGCCGGTGGCGCTGGGAACGTACCGTGGTTTTTCCATGGAACTTTCGTACAACAGCCTCAGCCAGGAATACGAGATCGCGCTGAAAGGTTCCATGACCTATACGGTTACGTTGGGAACAGATGCCAGAGGAAATTTCACTCGTATGGATAATACTCTCGCCGGTTTGGAGGGCCGTAAAGAAAAGGCGCAGGTACAGCTGGAAAACCTGCACAATCAGCAGGAAGCAGCGAAGGCAGAGCTTGGCAAGCCCTTCCCCCAGGAAGCAGAATTGGCTGAGAAGAGCACACGGCTGGCTGAACTGGACGCCGCCCTCAATATGGACGATCACGGCATGGAGGAAGAAGTAACAGAGCCGGAAGGCCGCTCTTCTGTGCTGGCAGATTTAAAAGCAAAGGCAGCAATGGTCGGTGAAGCGCCCAAACGGCATACGGAACGAGAAGAGGTGCGATGATGGAAAAACTGAATGATACGATTATCCTGCGGGTTTCAAAGGCAGACCGTGAGCGTATCCGGGCAAAAATGGACGAGCTGGGCGTAATGAATATGAGTGCCTACATCCGTAAAATGGCACTGGATGGCTACTGTGTGAAGCTGGATTTGCAAGACTTAAAAGAGCTGATCCGGCTGCTGCGCATCTGCAGCAATAATCTGAATCAGTATGCAAAAAAGGCGAATGAAACCGGGAGTATTTACCTGGCTGACATTCAGGATTTACAGGTGCGGCTGGATGAATTATGGCGGGCGGCAAAGGAGCTGCTAGTACGGTTGGCCAGTATTTCCTGAATATGCCATAGCAGGCGTTTGGCGTGAGCGAAACGCCTGCAACATAGGAACATTAGCTCATGATTAGAGTAGATTTATTCGCGCATTTCTACTATACTGTTTTATAGATACATGGGAAATTAGAAACAAAAAAGAATTATGGAGATTCTGCTTTTATGAAACAGTTCGGGGTTCAGATGATAGATTATTCCATTTCATCACAATGGTGGCGTACAATAATCAAACATTTTATAAAAGAAGGCGATGCGTTTGAAATTCGCAGTTGGAAAGAAGAAGCGGATGAAATCATGGAGGCTTCGCTATACGGCACCGCCATTGAGGATGGTTATGAAGTATCAATTAAGGGGCGCGTAACCAAAACTCTGCTAGAAAAACTACTGACAGACGAACCTTCGGACAAAAATATATATAACAAAATGACAAAATACTTTACGATTCATATAAGAAACGATTTGTGCGATATCTGGAGTGAGCATTATGGCACGGAGATGGTAATAGATATCGTAAATGATTCGGATATTATATTTTTCAAGCAGGTAATGGAACAATATCCTGAAAGCTTCAGCATTATAGAGCTTTCGTGATAGCTTTTCTTTTTGAAATGTGCTGTGGAGTACCATCAAGAAAAAAGCCTTATGACAACCTTGCTGAATCATCTACAATCCAATACAATATAGACAAGCGAACACGAAAGGCGGTGAGCATAGTGATGAAACTCATAAAACTCCCTTTTAAGCTACTGGCACTTCCTATCATTCTGATTTTGATGGCAGCGACTCTTTTGGTAAAACTTGTAACCAACCTGTCAGCCTATGTAATGGGGCCTCTGATGCTGTTTATACTCGGATGCGGGATTTATTCGGCTGTACAACAGATGTGGACTTCGGTGGCAATTCTGGTCGTTCTGGAAATTCTGTGTGTAGCCGCCATGTTCTTTGCCGTAGTGATCGAAACCGCACTGGACGGGATGAAGGATTCTCTGGTGGGCTTTGTACATTCATAAAATAAAATGTTTCGGGCAGGCTGCTCCGCAGGAAATAAGCGGAACGGCCTGTCTTCTTTTTTGTTATGGAGAGGACGGTGAATTATGGCGGCAACAAGACTGATTGCACTGCATATCAACAAAGGGAAAACCATTGCACAGTGTCTGCGTGACCGGACTGATTATGCACAGAATCCGGAAAAGACGGAAAAAGGTGAACTGGTGACTGGCTATGAATGTGATCCTATGACGGCAGACGAGGAATTTCTTCTGGCTAAGCGGCAATATTTCCATATCACCGGCAGACGACAGCAAAACGATGTGATTGCCTATCAGATTCGCCAGTCCTTCAAACCGGGGGAGATCACACCGGAGGAAGCCAACCGGGTTGGCTACGAGCTGGGAATGCGGTTCACCAAAGGGAAACACGCTTTTCTGGTAGCAACACACACAGACCGTGCCCATATCCATAATCATATCGTTTTCAATTCCACTTCGCTGGACTGCAAGCGTAAATTTCGTGACTTCCATAACTCCGGCCTTGCTCTTCAGAAGATCAGCGACATCATTTGTGTGGAGCATGGGCTGTCTATTATTGAGAAGAAACCATACAAAGAGCGTGTCAAACGAACCACTTATCCAAAGCGGCACTGCTTCCGGGATGAAATCCGGCAGGCTATTGATCGTGCGCTTCTAAATAAACCAAAGGATTTTGAAGAATTTCTCCGGCTTCTGGAACAGGACGGCTATACCTGCAAGCGCGGGAAACACACGGCGCTCTGGAGAGAAGGACAGGATCGTTTTCTGCGGTTCCGATCTTTAGGAGAAGGATACACAGAGGAAGAAATCCGCGCTGTTATATTGGGCGAAAAAGAACACAATATCCGCAGCAAGAATAAACAGGCTGTTAGCCAGAAACGTCTGAATCTGTTGGTAGATATTGATGTCAGACTTCAGGCGAAAGGAATCGGCTATCAGCGATGGGCTACGGTCTATAATCTGAAACAAATGGCGCAGACCATGATTTTCCTTCGTGAGCATGGAATTGAAGATATTGTCCAGCTTCGTGAGAAAACGAAACAGTCAACAGAACGCTTCGACCAACTGGATGAAAAAATCAAGACGACAGAAAAACGTTTGGTGGAGATTGCTTCCCTGAAAAAACACATTATCAACTATGCCAAAACAAAGGATATATATGCAGATTACCGTAAGTCTGGATACAGTAGAAAATTTTATGAATCCCATCGGGAGGCAATAACCCTGCACAAAGCAGCAAAGGATGCCTTTAACGAATTGGGAATCAAGAAACTTCCAAAGGCAAAGGATTTATCAGCAGAATATGCCGAAGTTCTGGCAGACAAAAAATCCGCCTACGCACAATACCGGAATGCACGGACAGAGATGCAGGACTATTTAAAAGCGAAAAAAAATGTGGAGCAATTCTTGAATCTGACTCGTCAGGAAGAAGAAAAGACTCAGGAAGAAAAGAGAAAAGAAGAAACTCAAAGATAAACATGAACGCCCCGGATTGGCTGTGATCGGTCGTCCGGGGTGTTCTTTTTTGATATGTGGGCTATTATCAGGAACTTTGCCGCAACCATCTGCGGATTTGCAGCTCCCCTCTATTTGTCAGCTGCTGTGCCCGGTTATAAGATACGCCTAATTGCTCTGCAAGCTGTCGATAGGTTGTACCACTGTTAATTGCCAGCACGGCATTTCGCTCCCGTTCGGGAAGCTGCTCAATTAGGATGTCAATTCTGTCTTTGGTTTTTGGCAGATAGAGATGATGTAGTGCCGGTCTGGATTTTCCGGTTGTAGCAGATCTGGCGGTTCTCAGAGTAATATTGGGAAGATTGTCATAATAATAGGCAATCATATCGTCACATTGATGGTAGAGCCAGCGGTTAATCTTATAAAAGTGCTGAATGAAGCGCCTTTCATTCTTCTCGCATTTACCGTTAAATGCGGGAGCAAGATCAATCCGGTCAACACTCCCACGGGGAAATTGATCATAGCGAAAAAGAATTTCCTCATTATACGCAGCTTCTCCCCCATTTCAGTGGGTCAATAACTGCTACTATTGAAAGCTGCTTTTCCGGCCGCTCTTCTTTCAATTTCTGGATACAGCCGACTGCTCTCTGCGTAAAAACTTCGTGGCAGGTATGAAAATAGAACTCAATGATGTGATCCTCATTTGAAATTTTATTGATTTCCTGATATAGCAAATCGTCCATTTCCTCTTCCCAAAAAAAGCGATCCGCTACAAAACATACTTTCTTCATAATCGCTTCCTCCAAATAGACATTCCGAGATCACCACGCAGCTTTTGAGCCGACTTTTTGATGAATTGCTCCGGTGACGGGCACTTTTTATCAAAGCCTATTTCCTTCCATAGCGCCTGAGACTCCTGTGTGTCATCTTTGTGGCTGTACGCATCTTCAAGAGCGACCTGCATTTCCCGGTAAACATCTTCTGGTGTCGTATTATTTTCGGCAGCAACTTGTTTCAGAATCTTTTGGAAATTCATAATTTCATCCTCCGTCAGAATTTGAATTTGTTCTTTAGAACTACTTTAGCATAAAATGAATGTCGGTGGATGGCATCTTTTGTCGAAATTATAAAAATTTTATAAAAAGAAAGAGAGCCTTTACGGCTCCCCCTGATGTTTCTTATTCTTCTGTCAGAATGCGGAATGCATTCAGTATCTTCATTCTCTCCCGATGCGGCAAATGAGAAATCTGATTGGATAGCTCGCAGGCTGCGCTCTCCGTGGCATGGTCAACTACATCAATCAGCAGTGAATCTGCGGAAACGCCCAGTGCGTTTGCGATGGCTACAAAAGAATCCAGATTGGGAATCTTAAGACCACGCTCAATTACGCTCACATGAGTGGGGCTGAGATCGACCAACGCTGCCAGTCCCTCCTGTGTTAGTCCCTTTGCCTCACGGGCAGCTTTGATCCGTTGTCCAACAGCTTGTGCGTCCATCTCGTCACCTCCTCCTTTAGAACTATTTCTCGTTCCTTTTTAGTATATCGGTCATCTTCCATGTAATACAGAAGATAAAGAACATGAAATAGCGCTAAAGAACGAATGGCGTGAATTTATTTATATTCCGGTCTGCAGTGTTTGAGACAGATATATTTATGTATATGAAAATGAATTTGACTGTTTTTTTCGATTGAATCTGCTATAATTTTGATAAGCAGATGGTCAACGCCAGCAGAATAACATCTCAGTAAGGAAGGTGACTGATTTGGACAATGAGTTTTTGTGGACAGCAGGGATTATATCTATCAGCCATTTAACCATGAGGGATTTTCCGGGCAACTGCTTTTGGCAACTCCCATAAGAGAAGGTCTAACACCTCTTCTCATAAAACAGGAACAGCCATGTTCGGCTTGCTGTGAATTCGTATATTCCCGGCTCGCGCAGGAAATGCAAATTCCAGTTCCGCAGGCGTTCTTGATAAAAAAGAGTGGCCGTAAGGAAAGCTGGCCGTTTAAGACACCTTATGTAGTTGGAATCGTTTACTTGGAAGGACTGCATCCATTCACAACGGAAGACCTGCAAAATTCTATCAATATGGCTTTTGAGTATGTCTGTCACTATGCTTTGGCGGTCATGTTCGAGCAAATTGATGCGGTGCAGATAGCAACAACGCCTGACGGAAATCTTGTTGGCTTTGATTTTACGGATTGCTTCCGTCTTAGTGCTTTGACCGAAGCAATATTAAAAAAGCAGGATACTTTGCTAATCCATTTCCTGAAAATGCTACTGAACGCATTCAAACAGGATGATTTTTCATCTTCTGCAAGACTTGGTGCTGAAGTGGTTGCAAATCATCTTGGCGTTCCTCAGATACCGGCAGTATATCCATTCTACCTTGAGCCGATGAAGCGATTCTGTAGGATTGGAAATGAGCAGATCAAAGAGATTTTGGAAGCACTGGATGAGGTGTATCCGGTGGCAATCAGTGTATATTTTGAGGAATACCTGGCTGAGCTAAAGCTGAAAATCAGCAGATATCTTGAAACTATTTAAGACAAAGGAGGCTATTGTCATGAAGTACAAACTGTATCGTTCTTTTGGCGACTTGGACAAAGAAGTGAAAAAGCATGAATTGGTTGCTGTCGAGTATGGCAGCACGATTGAGGACGTAGAGGACGCATTGATAAAGGATGTGGCCGATGATTTGGCTGGTGACGCTGACTATGCTGGATGCGAAACATCTGCCTATGCGCCGGAACCTATAAAAGACTTTCGAAAAGTGAAGCGATATGACTATGAAATGATGGGGATTGTTTACCCTCCCCACGCAGAAACGAATGTGCTGATTGACTACGGCATTATAGAGGAATCGGAGGATTGAGGACTTGAAGAACATTTTGATTATCCAGGGCGGTGGACGAGCGAACGGCAATACTGCTCAGTTGGTAAACAGCTTTACAAAAGGAGCCGAGGATGCCGGGCATCAGGTTGAAATCATTTCTTTACTGAAGAATGAAGTGAAGGGCTGTCTAGGATGCAATGCCTGCCGCTACGGCAAACCATGTGTTCAAAAAGATGCTTTCAATGATATGATTCCCAAAATCAAAGCAGCGGATCTGATTGTGTTTGCATCGCCGCTATATTTTTGGACGATTTCTTCCCGAATCAAGGCATTTATAGAACGCTTTTATTGCATTGCAGAAGAAGATCTGAATCCTCCGCTCGGAAGATATGAAAAGTATCCGGTGAAAGACTGTGCTCTGCTTATGACATCGGCGGATAATTATTTTTGGACGTTTGAACAGGCAGTGTCTTATTACAAATTTGCATTGGTTAATTATATCGGATTCCATGATAAAGGAATGTTACTTGCCGGTGGCTGCGGTGATACAAACGGGAAACCACAAATTGACAGGACGCTGCACCTTAAAAGAGCGTATGAGTTTGGAAAAAATATTTACTGTCCTGATGCCGCACCTGTCTAAAACCTGATGAGAAGGGAAGCGTTGAACAATGTCAGATAAAACGTATATTGCCATAGATTTAAAATCGTTCTACGCTTCCGTTGAGTGTATGGAGCGTGGACTTGATCCGATGACAACCAATCTGGTGGTCGCAGACGCCAGCAGAACGGAAAAGACTATCTGCCTTGCAGTATCTCCGGCTTTGAAATCCTATGGGATTCCCGGAAGACCCAGACTGTTTGAAGTCGTGCAAAAGGTCAAAGAGGTCAACTCCATGCGGCAGCAAAAAGCACCGGGACGGAAACTGACAAGTTCCTCAGTTCAGGATGGAGAGCTGAAAGAAAATCCTTCTCTGGCGGTAGACTTCGTGGTAGCACCGCCGCAGATGGCGCATTATATGAAAATCAGCGCCAGGATTTATGAGGTATATCTCAAATACATTGCGCCGGAAGATATTCATGTTTATTCGATTGATGAAGTCTTTATTGACTCAACTAGCTACTTAAGAACGTATCAACTGACAGCTCGCGAACTGGCCATGAAAATGATTCTTGATGTTCTGGACACTACTGGAATTACTGCGACAGCCGGAATTGGCACGAACCTGTATCTCTGTAAAGTTGCGATGGACATAGAGGCAAAACATATTTCGCCTGATCAGAATGGTGTCCGGATTGCCGAACTGGATGAAATGTCGTACCGCCGTTCCCTGTGGTCACATCGCCCTTTGACTGATTTCTGGAGGGTGGGTAAAGGGTACGAAAAGAAGCTGGAAGAACATGGACTTTATACGATGGGCGACATAGCCCGCTGTTCGGAAGGTAAACCGGGTGACTACTATAACGAGGAACTTTTGTATCAGCTTTTCGGCGTCAATGCGGAATTATTGATTGACCATGCCTGGGGCTGGGAGCCTTGTACGATTGCAGATATTAAAGCCTACAAGCCGGAAAGTAACAGTGTCGGCTCCGGTCAGGTGCTGCAATGTCCGTATCCGTTTGAAAAAGCAAAACTTGTAGTACGGGAAATGACCGACCTGCTGGTTCTTGATTTGGTGGATAAAGGACTTGTGACAAATCAAATTGTTTTGACAGTCGGTTATGATATTGACAATCTGAAAGACCCGGTGCGGCGAAAGAAATATCATGGAGAAATCAAGACAGACCGGTATGGACGAAGCATTCCAAAGCACGCCCACGGTACTGCCAATCTGAAAAAATATACTTCTTCCACCCGTCTGATTACCCAGGCTGTGATGGATCTGTTTGATCGGATTGTAGATAAAGATCTTCTGGTACGCAGGATTAACATGGCTGCTACTCATGTTATCACTGAGGCCGAAGCACAGGCGCAAAGTGAAAATAGCTTCGAGCAGCTAGATTTATTTACAGACTATTCCGCTCGTCAAAACCTGCAGGAAAAGGAAAATGAGGAACTGGAGAAGGAGCGGAAAATGCAGCAGGCCATGCTGGAAATCAAGAAAAAATTTGGCAAGAATGCAATCCTGAAGGGAATGAATTTGCAGGAAGGGGCGACGGCAAAAGACCGCAATCAGCAGATTGGAGGTCATAAAGCATAGAAATATTTGAGCCAGCAAATATCCGGAAGAGGTGATAATTATTTTGCTAGATAGAGATAACACAAAAAATTCTTATGATGATATTATCAATCATCCCCATCACGTTTCCACACGGCATCCCAGGATGCCGATGATAGACCGGGCAGCCCAGTTTTCTCCATTCGCTGCGCTGACTGGATATGGTGAGGTGATAAAGGAAACTGCTCGGCTGACAGATCGCAAGCCGGAACTTTCTGAATCGGAAAAAGCAGAGCTGGATTATAAGCTGCAGATGGCTTGTGATTATCCCGGAGAAAAGCCAGCGCTTACAATTACTTACTTTGTTCCGGATCAGAGAAAAGCTGGCGGTTCTTACCATACGATTTCCGGACAGATTAAGAAAATAGATGATTACCAAAAGCAAGTGATTCTGATGGATAAGACGCGGATTGATGTTGACTGTATTCTCGATATAGACGGACAAATCTATGAAATCGCCAATGAGTCAGAAACAGATTTTGATTAAGCTCTGATTGTTATACCGTATTTTCGATGGAACGCGTAGCGTAAAGCGTTCGGGACGAATGTGCAGCCCCGTATCGCCAGATACGGATCTTCAAGGGGATTGGGGATTTCCCCAACGAGAAAAATACCGATGCAGCCCGGAAAGCCGCACCGGTATTTTTGCCTTTGTATATACAAAGGCCCTGCTCGCCAATTTGTGCAATTTGTGCAATCCTACGATTGTGTTATTCTGACCTTGTTATCGAACGCAAACAAACCACTTGAGAAACCGAATTTTCTCTGATAAAATAAAATATATGATCTTGATAATCTGCGATTTGAATTGGAACGAGAGGTACTACAATGGCCGTAAGTTACAAAAGACTGTGGAAACTCTTGATTGACAAAGACATGAAAAAGAGCGATTTAGAGAGAGAAGCAGGCATCAGTCATTATACAGTTTATAAGTTAAGTCATGGAGAGAACGTGACGACAGAAGTTTTAGAGAAAATCTGTAAAGCTCTTAACTGCTCTGTTGAGGAAATAATGGAATTTACTAATGATGAATAAGCACCATTGGGAACATAGGACTTAATAGGGCGATCTATAAATTATACCAAATTAAAATGATCCTCAAGTAATGGAGATGAAGATATGGGATACCAAAGTGAAGCAGAGCTTGAACTGCAATTTATTGATCAACTGAATAAGCAGGGATATAGTACCGTTTCTATTCCTGACTATGATACGTTGGTCGAGAATTTTAAAGTGCAGTTTGAGGCGTTTAATGCTGATAAACTCGATAAACCCCTTACTGATAAAGAGTGGGAACGCATTCTTAACCTGATGCTCGGAAAATCAGTTTTTCAGAGTGCGAAGATACTTCGGGATAAATTTGTGTTGGAAAGAGAGGATGGAACGAAGGTTTATCTCTCATTCTTTTCCAATGATCATACAAAGAATATTTTTCAAGTGACACATCAGACCACCGTTGTCGGGAAGTATGTTAATCGCTACGATGTAACTCTTCTTGTCAACGGACTTCCACTGATTCAAGTGGAATTGAAACGTAGAGGCATTGACATCCGAGAAGCGGTTAATCAGGTGATGCGCTACAAGAAGCATTCGTACAATGGACTTTACCATTATATCCAGATCTTCATTGTTTCCAATGGAGTAGACACGAAGTATTTTGCAAATTCAGACCGTGAGATGCTTCACAGCCTTGCTTTCTTCTGGACGGACTTTGATAATGTCCGACTTACCAACCTGAAGGATTTTTCAATAGTATTCCTTGCCCGTGATCACATTATCAAAATGTTGGCGCGGTATATGATTCTGAACGATACGGATAAGCTGCTTATGGTTATGCGTCCCTATCAGGTGTATGCTGTTGAAGCACTCGTCCGGCAAGCAACACTGACCAATCGCAACGCCTATGTCTGGCATACAACCGGTGCGGGCAAGACGCTTACTTCATTCAAGACGGCGCAGATCCTTGCGGCCAATCCAAATATTAAGAAAGTTATTTTCCTCGTTGACCGTAAGGACTTGGATTCTCAGACTACGGAGGAATTCAATAAGTTTGAAAACGGATCAGTGGATGCGACTGACCGCACTGATGTCCTTGTGAAGCAAATGCAAGACAAAAACCGGCAGCTTATTGTAACCACCATGCAAAAGATGGCAAATGCCGTCAAGCGTCCGCAGTACGCAAAGATTATGGATGCATACAAAGACGAGAAAGTAGTTTTCATCATCGACGAGTGCCACAGAAGTCAGTTTGGAGATATGCACAAAGATATTGTGCGGCATTTCCAGAAGGCTCAATTCTTTGGATTTACAGGAACGCCACGTTTTGAAGTCAACGGAAAGGTCGAAGGAAAAATCACGCAAACCACAGAAATGCTGTTCGGGGAGTGCGTCCACAACTACTTGATCAAAGACGCTATCTTTGACAACAATGTCCTCGGCTTCCATGTGGAGTACATAAAGACGATGGAGGGCGATTTCGACTGGGATGATCCTACTCTGGCGGATGCCATTGATGTCAACGAGCTTTATATGTCCGAAGAGCGTATGTCTCTGATTGCCAATCACATCATCCAGAATCATAAGGCAAAAACGCGAAACAGACAGTACACCGCGATCTTTGCTGTTTCGTCGATTGAGGCGCTGGTCAAGTATTACGATATTTTTAAAAGCATAAAGCATGACCTTAACATTTCCGGGATTTTCTCTTATGGGCAGAATGAGGATGCGGAAGGCAAGGACGAGCACAGCCGTGACGCTTTGGAGCGGATCATCAAAGACTATAATGAGATATACAGCACCAACTTTTCTACGGATACTTTCGCAGCTTACCACAAGGATATTTCCGACCGTGTAAAAGGTAAGAAGACGAAACCGCTGGACATCTTGCTTGTAGTCAATATGTTCCTCACTGGCTTTGACAGTAAAACACTTTCTGTCCTCTATGTGGACAAGGATTTGAAGTATCACGACCTGCTACAAGCCTATTCCCGCACGAATCGTGTAGAGAAAGAGACTAAACCATTCGGTATTGTTATCTGCTACCGCAACCTTAAAAAGCAGACGGATGATGCGCTTACCCTGTTTTCAAAGACGCAGGACACCTCCGGCATTATTGTACCGGACTATAACTTCTTCGTCGAGAAATTTAACGAAATGGTCATCAAACTGAAAGAGATCGCTGATACTCCTGCAGCTGTGGACACCATGCAAAGTGAAGAAGACCAAAAGCTCTTCGTTGTCACTTTCCGCGAACTAACAAAGTATTTGCAATCGCTGCATACCTTTATCGAGTTCAGCTTTGACCAGGATGCACTCACGATGTCTGAGCAGGAGTATCAGGACTATAAAAGCAAATATATGCTGCTCTACTCAAAACAGAAAACAGACCGTGAGGTTGTATCTGTTCTGAATGATGTGGACTTCTGTATTGAGCTTATGGAGAGCGACCGAATCAATGTTGCCTACATCATGAACCTTATCCGCAATATCCACTTTGATGATGTGAAGCAAAAGGACTATGACATCAAACATATCAAAGATGAACTTGGCAGGACGGACAACCCACAGTTGCTTAAAAAGGTTGAAATCCTGCAATCCTTCTTGGATACGGTTGTCGCAGGGCTTAACAGCGCCGATGAAATTGACGCTGCCTACAATGATTTCGAGAACGCAGAAAAGCAAAAAGAGATTGAAGCCTTTGCACAACAAGAGGACATCGACTCTAAGATGCTCACTGATTTCATCTCAGAATATGAGTTTTCCGGCACGATGGATGCCGGGAATATCCGCGACCGACTTACAAAACCGATGCCGCTCTTGAAGAAGCGTTCACTGGTCAACCGTATCGTAGAGTTTATCAGGAAACACGCAGAGAAATACCAATAAGGAGAATGTGAAATGGACAATTCTATTCAGGCTCATCAAAAAGAGCTTTGCAACAAGCTCTGGGCAATGGCAAACGCCCTTCGTGGCAATATGGAAGCCTACGAGTTCAAGAATTACATCTTAGGCATGATTTTCTACTATTACCTTTCAGACAAAACCGAGAAGTACATGGTCAATCTTTTAAAAGATGATGGAATCAGCTATGAAGAGGCATGGGCTGACCCTGAGTACAAGGAAGCTGTTGTAGAGGAAGCTCTGCGCGACCTCGGCTATGTGATTGAGCCGCAATTTCTCTTCCGCAAGATGGTCAAAATGGTAGAAAACCGCTCCTTTGACATTGAGTTTTTACAGAAGGCAATCAACTCGCTGATGGAGTCTACCATCGGTAACGACTCTCAGGATGACTTTGACGGCTTGTTCTCTGATATGCAGCTTGATTCCACGAAGCTCGGACATACAGTTAAAGACCGTAGTGCCGTTATGTCAAAAATTATATCTTCTCTCGATGAAATCAATTTCGGAGTGGAGGACACAAAAATTGATGTGCTGGGTAATGCCTACGAGTATCTGATTGGACAGTTTGCCGCAACTGCTGGTAAAAAAGCCGGTGAGTTTTATACACCTTCGGGGCCTGCTGAGTTGCTTTGCCGTATTGCCTGCCTTGGATTGACGGATGTAAAGGACGCAGCTGATCCGACTTGCGGTTCTGGCTCTTTGTTGCTGCGTTTGAAAAATTACGCAAATGTCAGAAACTATTACGGGCAGGAGCTTACATCGACTACATATAATCTCGCTAGAATGAACATGATTCTGCGTGGTATTCCATACCGTAATTTCAACATCTATAATGGAGATACCTTAGAACATGACTATTTTGGTGAGAAGAAATTCCGCGTTCAGGTAGCCAATCCACCGTATTCAGCGAAATGGTCTGCTGATATGAAGTTTATGGAAGATCCTCGATTCAACGAATACGGTAAACTTGCCCCAAAGAGTAAGGCGGACTTTGCTTTTGTACAGCATATGGTCTATCACATGGATGAAGACGGACGTGCTGTTGTCCTTCTTCCTCATGGTGTTCTATTCCGTGGTGCTGCAGAAGAGGTGATTCGTAAACATCTTATCCAAAAGCTGAATGTGTTGGATGCCGTTATTGGTCTTCCGGCAAACCTCTTTTTTTGGTACAGGCATTCCTGTCTGCGTTCTCGTCCTAAAAAGAGAACGTAACGGTAACGCAAATAACATTTTGTTTATTGACGCTTCTAAGGACTTCGAAGCCGGGAAAAATCAGAATATCCTTCGGCAATGTGATATTGATAAAATTGTGGACGCATATCAGCGCCGCGAGGATATCGATAAGTATGCTCATGTGGCAACAATGCAGGAGATTGAGGATAACGGATTTAACCTCAACATTCCCCGCTATGTTGACACTTTTGAGCCGGAAGAAGAAATAGATCTAAATGAAGTGGCTGCGGAAATTCGCAAACTCCAGCGTGAAATGAAAGATATTGATGCGGAATTGAAGCCGTATTTCGATGAGTTGGGGCTGGATTTTCCATTTGATGTGGAGGGCAAATAATTATGGCAAATGTATCCTCAAGTAACGGTCTCGAAAAGTATCCGAAGCTGCGGTTTCCGGAGTTTGATGAGCCGTATAGAAAATGCCGTAAAATTAGGTCAAATATTCTCTTATAAAACGGAATGATCCACGTGGCCAATGTGATATGGAAATGAATGATGGTTTATTATGCAGTCGTTCTAAATATTCCAGGAAATGCTGGTCAGAGTCTAAAAAAAAATATACTCTTCTGAAAAAGGGGAGTTGGCATACAATCATGGAGCCTCCAAAGCGAAGCAATTCGGCTGCTGTTACGAACTTCTTGGAAGAAGCCAGAATACCGTATGTCTACCATTGTTTCAAAGTTCAGGACACTGAATACACTCCTTATGTCGCTTTGGAGTTAAACAATACAAAGATGGATAAACAGTTAAAACGGCTTGTATCATCAAGCGTTCGAATGGACGGACTTCTTAACATATCTTATGATGAGTACATGAGTGTTTGTGATATATCTTCGGCTTACGCTGAACAAAAGCACATTGCAGATTTTCTGGAAAAGCTGGATATGAAACGAATCAAAGCAAGAGCAGCTTATTGAAGCTCTCAAGAAGTATAAAAAGAGGTGTCATTCAACGTGCATTTTCTGAAAGAAAAGCAAACGACAAAACCAATTTTCCGAAATGGAAGATATCATCTTTTGGTGAATTTTTCACTGAACAAACAATATGGACATCAAATAGCCCAGACACGCCTTTAGTCAGCCTTACTGTCGAGGATGGAATAACACCGAAAACAGATCGTTATTACAGAGAATTTCTTATTACTAAAGAGGGAAACAATTATAAAGAAATTAAGCCCGGCTGGTTTGCATATAATCCTATGAATGCCCATTTGGGAGCAATCGCCCCCAATCATCTCGGATATACTGCCGCTGTATCAGGCTATTATAATATCTTTTCTGTAAATGAAGTTGATACTATTAGCTTCTGGGAAGAGTACTTAACATCTTACCCTATGCTAATTCATTACAAGCTCATCGCTACGGGATCGCTTATTGAAAAGCAACGAGTGCATTATTCTCAATTTGTCAACATTCAACGGTGCTTGCCATCAGTGGAAGAACAGAAGCATTTATCAAAACTGTTTGAAACAGTAAATAAAAAAATAGCAAATTCTGAAACTATGATGCGTCAGTTATGCAGAATGCGAGCCTCCCTTTTGCAACACCTTTTTATATGAACAGCTGTTGGAGTAATGAGGAACGCATCTTGCCGAGCTTTTCAAGAACTTCTTTGCTGTTTCCCATTCGCTGATCCAGCGAGCGAAGTAAGTTTACTATTTTTTGTTGCTCATATATTGGGGGGATATGGATTGTAAACTCTGTAAATGTTTCTTTGGTTATAGTTTTGATTATACTGCCGTCTGCGGTTTGCTTTTCGATGTCAAACTTCATATAAATGGCATACATTAAAAACTCTTTCAATACACAATCTGAAATGTTCTGAATAATCAGAAGAGTTCGATCTATATATGCATCGTATGAGGTAATTGCTACCCTACCAATAGTGCCTTGTAATGTTACGATTAGAGTTCCTTTTGGAATAAAAACACTTCGACTTTTTTGATGTTGTCATTTACATCTGCAACCTGAATAAACGGCATACCATTTTTCTCATCATACCATACGGATAGTCCATAAGGTTGGGGAAGCTGCCACGTCGGTATGTACAAATCTCTCCCAGCTTAGCTTCTGTCCAATAAATTTTTGATAATTAGCAGTTTTAATGGATTTGTCAAATACATTTCGTAGTAGTCCTCTTTTATAGTTTCCTCAGTTTTCTGAAAATAAAGGTTTTATGTCCTTCCTATGACGAGCAGAACTTAATTGCTACTTTGCATTTCCGTCTCCTTCTGAACTTAGAATAAAATTGGAAGAAGAAAACTGGAGCAGATTAGAATGAGAGTGTTCTTAAATGCAACAGCCTCTTTATATAAAGAGTTGCTGCATGAGACCGTTCCGGCATACCGTTTAGTTTTTTCCAATTTTCTTGTGCTTAGAGAGGGGTAGACTACGGAGGTGTTTTATTGACGGTTTAATGTTCATACCATGTGATAAGAACAGCATCGCAGTTTTTCATCACAGATTCACGACAGCACTTCAGCAATAAAGATTGAAATTCAACAGGAACGGTTCTTCATGCACAGCCTTATATAAAGAAGCCGCATGAGACCGTTCCGCATACTGTTTATTTTTCCAATTCTTCTTTGTGCTTGAGTTAGCTTGTCATGAATCTGTGATAGAAAGGCTGCGATTCGTGCCTGTT
>VOFI01001334.1_pt1 | contig 43708 bp, 46 predicted proteins | sample 5384131 | NCBI WGS metagenome assembly VOFI01 (sample SAMN12384728, study PRJNA508395) | human gut metagenome | isolation source: healthy gut H | host: Homo sapiens | reverse complement strand
GCACTGCATAAGGCATGGGGAAAAGCCGATGCACTATACCGGAAGTTCCGTTAAACAGCACTCCGCTGCACGATACTTCTTTCTCGTGCTTGTAAATGCCGTAAAAATTCTCGTTGAAAAGAAGAGCAAGATACCTGCCCGATACATTCTTGAACTCCGTGCGGTGAAGATTACCACAGAGATGATTTCATCCTGCTCCATCTCTATTTCCACATGGTCTACTATCAATGTCAGTTTGCCTTCCTGGACCCATATAAACTTATACAGACTACCATTGTCAAGAGATGACCCTGTCTGTGAAACGCTTCAGTCAGTATCATCGTTTCCTGCAAAGATGTATCGTATGCGTAATTCATCATGGCTAAACTGTTTTGTGCATTTCTTTCTGTTGGTTTATACAAAGATAGTGATTTTCACTTATATTAAACCACCCTGTTATTGCACAGTCCAGAAGCAATACATAATTAACAATCTGATTTACAACGCATAGCACATATCACAAATGTAAAGAGGAGGCAAAGTATCAGAAAGAAAAAAAGGAATTTTGCCATCATTTTAGGAAATCTAGCTATGATATAACCCTACAGGGAATTCGTCAACCATTAAAATAAGCGTATCTTTTGTGCCAAGAGATTTCCTTCTATAATCTAGACGAAAAAGAACACTTGATTCCGCTTCCGCAACCCGGAGTGTAAGCTACCAGAACGACGGTTGCAAATCTTAGCTTCTTTTGCTGCAAATTTTACGACTTCAGCAAATACTTCCTGTGCAAAGTCCCCCCGATTGGTAAATTCAAAAGCACGAACTCCACCTTCATAACAAGCTTTTACTACTTTCTTTGCAACTTCCGCATCTTTGTGATAGAATACAGGAACCATACCTGTCGAGCCGATTTTATTCAATACGGCTATTTTATCGAATTTTGCCATTTTAATCTCCTATTTTAAATGAATTGTTTTTAAACTTTCAACTTATCTCTTTATCTCTGTACACGGCCGCTTGCATCACCACCAGCCAATGCTTCCACTTCCTCTACGGAAACAAGGTTAAAATCACCATTAATAGTGTGTTTCAAGGCAGACGCAGCCACTGCAAATTCAAGAGCTTCGCCCTGATTAGGTTTAGTCATCAAACCGTGGATAATACCGCCAGAGAAAGAGTCACCGCCACCTACACGGTCGATGATCGGATTGATATCGTAACGTTTTGATTCGTAGAATTCCTCGCCGTTGTAAATCATAGCTTTCCAACCGTTGTGCGTAGCAGAGAATGATTCGCGCAATGTAGAAATAACGTATTTGAATCCGAATTCCTTAGCATCATCTGCTGAAAGATGCCTTTGTAGCCTTCTGCATCTGTGTGACCGCCTCTACATCTGCATCCGGTTTGAAGCCGAGGCAAAGTTCGGCATCTTCTTCGTTACCGATGCAAACGTCTACGTATTGCATCAACGGTTTCATGATAGACTGAGCTTTTTCTTTAGTCCAAAGTTTCTTACGGAAGTTCAAGTCAACCGAAACAGTTACGCCGTGACGTTTTGCAGCTTCGCAAGCCAGACGGGTAAACTCGGCAGCCTTGTCGGAGATAGCCGGAGTGATACCTGACCAATGGAACCAGTCTGCACCTTCCATGATTGCATCGAAGTCGAAATCCGCTGCATCAGCTTCAGCAATTGCAGAGTGGGCACGGTCGTAAATCACCTTGCTAGGACGCATAGATGCACCGGTTTCCAGATAATAGATACCTACGCGGTCGCCGCCACGTGCGATGAAGTCTGTCTTCACACCATACTTGCGCAAAGCGTTCACTGCCGACTGACCGATTTCGTGTTTCGGCAATTTTGTTACAAAGTAAGCATCATGACCGTAGTTGGCACAGCTGACTGCAACGTTAGCCTCACCGCCACCATATACTACATCAAAAGAATCGGACTGTACAAAACGAGTATTGCCCGGAGTGGACAATCTAAGCATGATTTCGCCTAATGTAACGACTTTCTTTCCCATAATCTTATGTTTTAAATTCTAAGTTATTAATATTATGAACTTTCAATTTATCATTTTTAGCTAATTTTCGAGCTTAACACACTGATATAATGACTATTAATCCATAAATAGGATAGTATGCAGCACCTTTCGTGTGCGGGCACAAAGATACAACAATTTTCGTAATTACAAAAATTGTTATATATTTGTATCGAAAATATTAAGATTATTATTGTGTGCGAGCACAAAAAACCTATGAGTAAGGTAATCGTATGAATACGCCCGAAAGAATCAGAATCAAAGACATCGCCAAGATGGCCGATGTGTCGGTAGGAACCGTAGACCGCGTTATCCACGGACGTAGCGGAGTGTCGGAAGCCAGCCGCAAACGCGTGGAAGAAATTCTGGAGAAACTGAACTATCAGCCCAATATGTACGCCAGCGCATTGGCTTCCAACAAGAAGTACGCCTTTGCCTGCCTGCTACCCCAGCACGAAACCGGAGACGCCCGGGAAGCCCGCAATATCGTGGAAATGACGCCCGACGGTGTGTTGTTTGCCCCTACTGCCCCGCAGTACACCACTCCCTTTACCGATGAGCTTGAAAAACTGGATATACCTTATATATATATAGACTCGAATATAAGGAAGCTCCCGCCCTCTCCTTCTTCGGACAGAACTCGCACCAAAGCGGATATTTTGCCGCACGCATGCTGATGCTGCTTGCCGGTGAGGATGCACAGGAAATCGTTATCTTCCGCAAGATAAACGAAGGCATTGTAGGTTCGAACCAACAGGAACGACGGGAAATCGGTTTCCGAGAATATATGCGCGAGCATCATCCCGGCTGTCGCATCTGGGAACTGGACTTGCACGCCAAACGCGACGGTGAAGACGCACAGATGCTGGATGATTTCTTCCGCGCCCATCCCACCGTAAAGAACGGCATCACATTCAACTCCAAAGCATACATCATCGGAGAGTACCTGCAAAGACACCGGAAAACGGATTTCAACCTCATGGGGTACGACCTGCTGAAACGCAATGTGGACTGCCTGAAAGAAGGAAGCATTTTCTTCCTTATCGCCCAACAGCCTACCCTGCAGGCTTCGACGGCATTAAAGCGCTATGTGCGACCACCTGATTCTGAAAAAAGAAATCGCAAGGGAGAACTTCATGCCGATTGATTTGCTGACAAAAGAAAATATAGAATTCTATTATAACAGATAAGAGTGCCGGGCAATCAGGCAATGGAACTGTAATACGACACTATCGAACGAAACCAATTAAAACATAGTATATGGAAACAAAGTACCTGAAAATCAACTCGGCCGACAACGTTGCGGTGGCTATCACAGCACTTCCGGCCGGTGAAAAACTTCATAGTAGACGGCAAGGAAATCATCCTGAACGAGGATATTCCCGCCGGACATAAATTCGCGCTGAAAGATTTTGCGGAAGGCGAGAATGTAATTAAATACGGTTATCCCATAGGACACGCCCGCACCGCACGGAAACAAGGCGACTGGATGAACGAAAACAACATCAGGACCAATCTTGCCGGACTGCTGGAATATACGTACAACCCCACCGAAGTGAAACTGGACATTCCGCACAAGGACCTGACATTTAAAGGATACCGCCGCAAAAACGGCGATGTGGGAGTACGCAACGAAATATGGATTATCCCCACGGTGGGTTGCGTAAACGGCATTGTCAACCAACTGGCAGAAGGCCTGCACCGCGAGACAGACGACAAAGGCGTGGATGCAATCATGGCATTCCCGCACAACTACGGCTGTTCGCAACTGGGCGACGACCACGAAAACACCAAGAAAATACTGCGCGACATGGTGCTGCATCCCAACGCAGGTGCCGTACTGGTGGTAGGCTTGGGGTGCGAGAACAACCAGCCGGATGTATTCCGCGAGTTTTTGGGTGAATACGATTCCGACCGTGTAAAGTTCATGGTGACGCAAAAAGTAGGCGACGAATACGAAGAAGGCATGAAACTGCTGCGCGAACTCTACGCGAAAGCCAGCAAGGACGAACGTGTGGACGTGCCTCTGAGTGAATTGCGTGTAGGTTTGAAATGCGGCGGTTCCGACGGTTTCTCCGGCATTACCGCCAATCCGCTATTGGGTATGTTCTCCGACTTCCTGATTGCACAAGGCGGTACGAGTGTCCTGACCGAAGTGCCGAAATGTTCGGTGCAGAAACAATCCTGATGAACCGTTGCCGCAACAAAGAACTGTTTGAAGAAACTGTAAAGCTGATTAATGACTTCAAGGAATACTTCCTGTCACATGGAGAGCCTGTAGGTGAGAATCCGTCACCGGGCAACAAGGCCGGTGGTATCTCCACACTGGAAGACAAGGCTTTGGGATGCACCCAAAAGTGCGGCAAAAGCTATGTGGAAGGTGTACTTCCTTATGGCGAACGCCTGAAAGTAAAAGGCCTGAACCTGCTTTCCGCTCCGGGAAACGACCTGGTTGCCGCCACCGCCCTAGCTTCGTGCGGATGCCACATGGTATTGTTTACAACAGGCCGCGGAACGCCGTTCGGAACGTACGTACCGACCATGAAGATTTCCACCAACTCCACCCTCGCCAAGAACAAACCGGGCTGGATTGACTTCAACGCCGGCGTTATCGTTGAAAACGAACCAATGGAAAAGACTTGCGAACGTTTTGTCGACTACGTTATCCGCGTAGCAAGCGGCGAGTTTGTGAACAATGAAAAGAAAGGTTATAAAGAAATCGCCATTTTCAAGACAGGGGTGACACTGTAACGACAAGCGCTCATAGCCCGAGTGCACGGGATTACCGTCTGATGTTGACGGGTATTCCACAATAATTCGGACAGAAGAACAAAAGAACAAAAATAGGTAATGTTACCAGAAAAATAAAATTTTTCTTTTTTTGTTCTTTTGTTCTTCTGTCCGAATATTTAGATATGACCAGAATTCCATCCGTTTTTGTATCTTTGCAGCCGATTTACTCAAAACAATCGTTCTTATAAACTCATGATAGAAAGTATGTCCGCAGATACAAATACCTCTCCCAAGCAAAAGGGCGGCTGGTGGTCGCTGAGTCCGTTGGCTGTATTTCTTTGTTTATACCTTATCACATCACTGCTTATAAACGATTTCTATAAAGTGCCGATAACGGTAGCTTTTCTGCTGTCGTCCTGCTATGCCATTGCCATTACGCGGGGACTGAAGCTGGAACAACGCATCTATCAGTTCTCCGTCGGCGCCGGTAACAAGAACATATTGCTGATGATATGGATATTCATCCTCGCCGGAGCGTTTGCACAAAGCGCCAAACAGATGGGAGCTATCGACGCCACTGTAAACCTGACCCTACATATCCTGCCGGACAATCTGCTGCTGGCGGGTATCTTCATTGCTGCCTGCTTCATCTCCCTATCCATCGGTACAAGCGTGGGAACAATCGTTGCCCTGACTCCAGTAGCGGTGGGACTGGCAGAGAAAACCGGTATCGACCTGCCTTATATGACAGCCATTGTAGTGGGCGGTTCGTTCTTCGGAGACAATCTTTCCTTCATATCAGACACCACCATTGCATCCACCAAAACGCAGGATTGTGTGATGAGGGACAAATTCAAAATAAATTTCATGATTGTAGTGCCGGCTGCACTGGTTGTACTGGGAATCTATGTAATTCAGGGACTTTCCTTATCCGCCGTTCCGCAGATATACGAGATTGAATGGATAAAGGTAATCCCCTACCTTATCGTACTGGGTACGGCAATAACCGGAGTCAATGTGATGGTGGTTTTGCTACTTGGCATCGTCTCTACGGGAATCATCGGCATTTGCACGGCAACGGGCGTCTTCGGCGTCACTCCTGCCGAAAACATGAATGCAAGCACCGCTTTTTTCGATTGGTTCGGCGCTATGGGAACGGGTATCACCGGTATGGGCGAGCTCATCATCATCACCCTGCTGGCAGGCGGAATGCTGGAAACAATCCGCTACAACGGCGGTATCGACTTTGTCATCGCCCGCCTCACCCGCCACGTCACAGGCAAGCGGGGTGCGGAATTCAGTATAGCCGCACTGGTGAGTGTAGCCAATCTTTGCACCGCCAACAACACCATTGCCATCATCACCACCGGTCCCATAGCCAAAGACATCGCCAACCGCTTTCACCTGGACCGCCGGAAAACAGCAAGCATACTGGATACATTTTCCTGCCTCATTCAGGGCATTATCCCTTACGGCGCACAAATGCTGATAGCCGCAGGACTGGCGGGCATCTCGCCGCTCAGCATCATAGGCAATCTGTATTACCCGTTCTGCATGGGAGCCTGCGCCATACTCGCCATATTAATAAGGTATCCGAGAAGATACTCATAGTTCTTCCCGGACACCGGCTGTATTCCGAATGCCGATCAGTTTATAAAACTATTGTAACGGCTGATTACGTCATTATATTCGGATACTAAATCATTATAACCATCCTCGGTGAATTTCCGTCGCGCAGTTGCTTGCGGAGTTCTCCCAGGAACTTGTCCACATACTTCAGCAAATTATCGTAGTTCGACATCTCACTCTGGAAATCCGCTTTCTTCTCCAACTTCGAAGCTGCCTCTTTCTTGGCGTTGACAGCATCGTAAGCAGCCTGCAAATCTTCCTTCTTGGCTTCGGGCGAATAGAGTTCCAAAGTCTTCTCTATCTCAAAAATCAAAGCCTTTCCGGCAAGGATATGGTCCTTCAGCGGATTATCCATCAGTGTGGCCTCTTCGGCTTTATCGGCATAGGGAGTAAGCAGGGCATAGATTTGAGAGCGAAGTCCGGGAATCTGCTCTGCCAGCTCTTTCTCTTCCTTACAGATTTCATTACCCTTGGCATAGTTGTCGTCCTTATAATCTTCGGCCTTGATGTAGTCGCGGTAAGTATCATAATTGGCATACAGACGCTTGGACACATCGAAGAAACGACGGTAGTACAGTTTTATTCAATCGTTATCGCAGACGTAAGAGCTCCACGTGATGGTAAATTTACTGAAAAAATTGGTACTTAAATGGCAACAAAAATCAACCCTGGACGTAAAAGCTACCAATCCTGCCACAGTAGATTTGAATTTTGAACGCGCACTTCATTGGGTAATGTGCGGTGCACAGCCTACTGACACAGTACGTAACATCTTGTCAAAAGAAGGTGTTTACATGAAAAAGCACTTGCTGGGCGGTGTTGCCAAAGGCGCATTCACAGAAGCAGAAGCTGAAGCTAAATTCGAAGCTTGGAAGAACAACAAACAAAGCGGTTTGGCTGCTCTGAAGGTCTAGAAGAAGCTAAGAAAGCTGAAGCAAAAGCACGTCTTTGAAAAGAAAGCTAAACTAAAGCCAAGCAGATGAATGATCTGGAAGAGCAATATATCGCCAAAACCTGCCAAAACGCCATCTACCAGTCCATGTCCGAATCAAACAAAACATCAATAACGCAGTCAAACAAAACATCAATAACGCAGTGGGAGTATTCCTGCTCAAGAAGAACCATTATTACATGGATGTGGAAGAACTCGATCCGCTGATGTCGCAAATCCCCGCAGCATACAACAACGACGAAACCATCATCCGCATCAAGGAGAACGTAGAAAAGATGAAAGCCACTGCCGTAGGTCAGAAGTTCACGGACTTTGAAATGCAGACCCCCGAAGGAAAAACGGTAAAACTGTCCGACTACGTAGGCAAGGGCAAAGTTGTCCTCGTTGACTTCTGGGCAAGCTGGTGCGGCCCCTGCCGTCGCGAGATGCCCAACCTGGTGGAAGCTTACGCCAAATATAAGAACAAGAATTTCGAGATTGTAGGCGTTTCCTTAGACCAGAACGGTGATTCCTGGAAAGAGGCTATCAAGAAACTGAATATTACCTGGCCGCAGATGTCCGACCTGAAATACTGGAACTGCGAAGGCGCCAAGTTGTATGCCGTAAGCAGCATTCCTCACACTGTACTGATTGACGGCAACGGAATTATCCTTGCACGCGGCTTGCACGGAGAAGAATTGCAAGAGAAATTGGCTGAGGTTCTTAAATAAGCAAAGAAAGCAGGTAGAATATAAAGCCAACAGGTGCGTCAATCAAAGCTTTGACGCACCTGTTGATTTTATCCGCGTAGAATTACCTTCGTTGGCCACGCAGACCGGCAGACTGGAATACACAACCGGCCATAATAACATGCTCAGATGAACAGCGTGTGCATTCAGACTGAGAATATACGGTTTGCCATATCCTTAGCCAACTTCACAGTCTTCCACTGTTTCACCTCATCCTCTTCCGAAGGATTGAGAAGGTTATCCGCATCGGGCAGGCAAAGTGTCAAATGCTTCATCGGTATGTAATTCAGCACTTCTTCCATCTTGGCCTGCAATTCATCCAGTTCTTCCTCATCGGGGTAATAAGAAAGCACGAAACCAAACACAGCTTCCCGTTCATGCACAAACCACAGCAGACGGCTACGGTCGCAAATTCCACAATCGTAATTCAAGAAGTAAGCATCCGCCCCGTGCAACCGTATCAACATATCCGTTGCGGCATGAAACGCTACAAACAATCCTTCGGGACGCTCGCGCAGTACCCGGTTGTTAAGACGGGCAGCTTCATCAGTCAGCATGGATTTGACTCCCTCGAACTGTACATAACGGCAACCCACCTCATACAACCCTTCCAACAACTTCTTATAAGCGACAGCCAAATCATCCAACAGTATGTTCAAATCCGGATAAACCGACTTCAAGCACCCGGCTTCCGTTTCACGAAGAATCCTCATCAGCACTTTGCCGGGCGACGGTATATGCTGCTTTGGCAATACATTTTCCGCAGTATTCTTTAGCAAAAAAACAAAATCTTCAAGGATAGGGTGATGAAGCAAACCGATTCTGCCGGTCACTTCCAGCTTCTTTTCCAATGAAGAATCAGCATTGTTTCTGCAACGGATACCTTCCCAGCCTTCCAAAAAGTCATAACTCCGAAATCCGCCATCTGTCACAACCTCTATACCTTCCAGCTTCAATCGCTCCATTAATTTGCATATTTCCTTATTTTCAATGGCACGCAATGCCGACAGGCTGATTTGCCTGTGCTGATATCGGCTTCTTGCATCCCGCAACGTAAAAGGTACACATAATGCTCCCGCAATATCGACCTTAAAAGGTGGAAACAGTTTTCCCATATTCACTTTTCTTTTAACTGATAATAGTTAGAAATTCAAGTTTTTACCCTATTCATACAAAGAACAAAGAGAAGCAAATATAACCAAAGTATTTAAGAAAACAACAAATAAAATCCCTATTTCTCATCTGTCATTTTGAAATAGATTGACAGATATATTATCTCATAATTATCAATAAGATACAATTGTAAAAGCATCAAATTCTATAAAGTTTTCCATTTCACAACAAAGTATATTTGATTATCAACATATTAACTATTTTTAATCCAACAAAAGTTTTCCAAAACAGAAAACTTACAGAAAACTATCATACCTTTGTTTCGCAATTAACTCCTATTTGTAAAATCTAAAAATACAATCAACATGATACAAACGGTACTCAAGCGTGACGGGCGCATCGTCGGCTTCAATGAAGAGAAAATAGTAACTGCCATCCGCAAGGCCATGCTCCATACGGACAAGGGAGAAGACATGCAACTGATACGCCAGATCACCGACCACATCTCCTTTAAGGGCGATGCCCAGATGACGGTGGAAGCCATTCAGGACCTGGTGGAAATGGAACTGATGAAGAGCAGCCGTAAAGATGTAGCACAGAAATACATTGCCTACCGCAACCAGCGCAGCATTGCCCGCAAGGCGAAAACACGCGATATGTTTCTGGAAATTATCAACATTAAATCCAACGACATCACCCGCGAGAATGCCAACATGAACGCCGACACCCCGGCGGGCATGATGATGAAGTTTGCCAGCGAAACCACCAAACCCTTCGTTGACGACTATCTGCTGAGTGAAGAAGTGCTGGATGCCGTCAGCCAGAACTATCTGCACATCCATGACAAGGATTATTATCCCACCAAGAGCCTGACATGCGTGCAACATCCGCTGGACCACATCCTTACATACGGCTTCTCTGCCGGACACGGAGAGTCGCGCCCTGCGAAACGCATCGAAACCGCCAGCATACTGGGCTGCATCTCATTGGAAACCGCCCAAAACGAAATGCACGGCGGACAGGCGATTCCCGCGTTCGACTTCTACCTTGCTCCCTACGTGCGCAACAGCTTCATCGAAGAAGTAAAGAACCTGGAAGAGCTGAACGGTGAGGATTACTCACATCTCTACCGGAAAGAGCTCACCGATTACCTGCAACAGCCGCTGGACGGCCTCACCGGCGAGCAGCGCATCATCCAGCATGCCGTGAACAAGACCGTAGCCCGCGTGCATCAGTCCATGGAAGCGTTCATCCACAACATGAACACGATACACTCGCGCGGCGGCAACCAGGTGGTATTCAGCTCCATCAACTACGGTACGGATACTTCCGCCGAGGGACGCTGCATCATCCGCGAACTGCTGAAAAGCACCTATCAAGGCGTGGGTAACGGAGAAACGGCCATCTTCCCCATTCAGATATGGAAAAAGAAACGGGGTGTGAGCTACCTGCCTGAAGACCGCAACTACGACCTCTACCAACTGGCCTGCAAGGTGACGGCACGGCGTTTCTTCCCGAACTTCCTGAACCTGGACGCCACCTTCAACCAAAGTGACGACTGGAAAGCCGACGACCCGAAACGCTACGAGCACGAAGTAGCCACCATGGGATGCCGTACACGCGTATTCGAAAACCGTTTCGGCCCCAAGACATCCATCGGACGCGGCAACCTGTCTTTCTCCACAATCAACATTGTGCGCTTGCCATAGAGTGCATGGGCATTACGGATAAGGAGCAGCGCATCGCCCGTTTCTTCGCCAAGCTGGATGCCATGCTCGACATTACCGCACGCCAACTGCATGAACGCATGGAGTTCCAGAAGACAGCGTTCGCCAAGCAGTTCCCTCTGCTGATGTCCGCTTTGTGGATAGGCTGCGACAAGCTCAAACCGAACGACGACATCTCGTCCGTAATCAATCAGGGTACGCTGGGCATCGGGTTCATCGGTCTGGCAGAATGTCTTGTGGCGCTTTTAGGCAAGCATCACGGAGAGTCGGAAGAGGCTCAGGAACTGGGACTCAGAATCGTGACTTACATGCGCGACCGTGCCAACCAGTTCTCCGACCAATACCAGCACAATTACAGCGTACTGGCCACGCCTGCCGAAGGGCTGTCGGGCAAGTTCACACGTGTAGACCGCAAGAAGTTCGGCTGCCTGCCGGGCATCACGGACCGTGACTATTACACCAACTCCAACCACGTGCCCGTGTACTACAAGTGCAGCGCCCGCCACAAAGCCGAAATCGAAGCCCCCTACCACGACCTGACCCGCGGCGGACACATCTTCTACGTAGAGATTGACGGCGACGCCACCCACAACCCCGAAGTCATTATGCGTGTAGTGGACATGATGGACCGGTACAACATCGGTTACGGCTCGGTAAATCACAACCGTAACCGCTGCCTGGACTGCGGATACGAAAACTCTACCGTCAACCTGGAAGCCTGTCCCAAGTGCGGCAGCACCCATATCGACAAGCTACAGCGCATCACCGGCTACCTGGTAGGTACTACCGACCGCTGGAATCAAGCCAAGCTCGCCGAACTGAACGACAGAGTAATACATGAAAATTAAAAGTTGAATAGTGCTTTCCATTCTTGATATAATAGAAGATACTACGGTGGATGGTCCGGGATTCCGTACCGCCATCTACGCAGCCGGATGTCCCAACGGATGTCCGGGCTGTCATAATCCGGAATCGTGGGACATCAACCGCGGACGCTGGATGAGCACCGATGAAATACTGCAAAAGGTGCTTGCCGACAGCTTTGCCGATGTGACATTCAGCGGTGGCGACCCTATGTACCAGCCCGAAGGCTTCACCGAACTGGCACATGCCATCAAGCGGCAGAGCCGGAAGAACATCTGGTGCTATACGGGGTATACATTTGAAACGTTACTGCACAATCCCCGCCAGGCAAAACTGTTGGAGTACATCGACGTGCTGGTGGACGGCAAATTCAAAGAAGAACTGCGCGACGAAGATCTCTACTTCCGTGGCAGCAGCAACCAACGGCTGATAGACGTACAAGCGTCGCTGAAAGCCAAGAAAAGCGGTGGATTACGTTTACAACCCGAAGTTATAACTCCTTTCACTGTATTATATCTTTCTCTATATAGACATAAACCTATACCTCCGTTGGGTACAATGAATATCACCGTGGGATACCGACAATACCAACGGTTGGTATTCATCGTACCCTATGTTGGTATCCGTTGTACCAAACGTTGGTATCCGACGTACCAAACATTGGTACTTCCCATACCAGCCTTTGGTACTTTCCGTACCCCATAGAGGTATCTGCCGTTCTCCCCCTATAAACCATAAAGGATTGCTTACGCTGGCAAAAAGGAAGCAAGCGTTTCTCCAACCGCCCTGCCTACTTTTCTTTATATATTTTCAGCCATATAAAATTCTTTCTCGTTTTTATTTCCTACATTTGCCACCGTCAAAAGAATCTATAACAAAATACCGAACCCGTGAAACGCAATCAATCCCCTGCACAGACGATACGCTTCCGCCGCTGGAGCCGGAAGTCGTATGCCGCATTCGCCAGCATAGGCAGATGCGTCACAATCGGTTGTTTGCGCAAGAACGTGGCCGACAGTTCGCTGCGGAAGCAGGACACGGTTCGGACTATCCCCTATTTTATTCACACCATGACTATCGACGAACTGAAAGCCCGGGTGCTGGCAGGCATAGACATATCGCCTGACCAAGCCGCCTGGCTGGCGAATACCGCCGACCGTGAAGCGCTTTACGCCGCTGCACACGAGATTACCGTACAATGCTCGCAGCATGAGTTTGACATGTGCTCCATCATCAACGCCAAGTCGGGACGCTGCCCCGAAAACTGCAAATGGTGCGCACAATCTTCCCACTATCACACCCAGCCGACGTTTACAACCTACTCTCCGCTGAAGAATGCCTCGAACAGGCACAATACAATGAACGGCAGGATGTCAACCGCTTCTCCCTCGTTACGAGCGGACGGAAACCCTCTCCCAAACAATTGGAACAACTCTGTAATACAGTGCGCTACATGCGCCGCCACTCATCCATACAATTATGCGCATCTTTAGGCCTGCTGGCCGAAGAAGAGCTGCGCGCCCTGCACAATGCCGGCGTCACCCGCTACCACTGCAACCTGGAAACAGCCCCCTCTTTCTTCCCCACCCTGTGCAGCACGCACACGCAGGAAGACAAGCTGCGCACCTTGCAGGCAGCCCGCAACGCAGGCATGGACATTTGCAGCGGCGGCATCATCGGTATGGGCGAGACGATGGAACAACGCATTGAGTTTGCTTTCACCCTGAAAGAGCTGGGGGTACAATCCATTCCCATCAACCTGCTCAGCCCCATTCCGGGCACTCCGCTGGAGAACCGCCCGCCGCTGACGGAAGAAGAGGTATTGGTGACCGTCGCTCTGTTCCGCTTCATCAACCCCACCGCCTACCTGCGCTTTGCCGGCGGACGCTCGCAACTGAGCAAGGATGCGGTGAAGAAGTCCTTATATATAGGTATCAACTCGGCTATCGTGGGCGACCTGCTGACGACGCTCGGCTCCAAAGTTTCCGATGACAAGAAACTGATAGAAGAAGCCGGATATGAGTTCTGCGGTTCGCAATTCGACCGCGAGCACCTGTGGCATCCATACACCTCGACCACCCATCCGCTGCCTGTATATAAGGTGAAGCAGGCGGACGGGGCAACGATTACGCTGGAAAGCGGGCAGACCCTGATAGAGGGAATGTCCTCCTGGTGGTGCGCCGTGCACGGTTACAATCATCCGGTACTGAACCGGGCAGCCACGGAGCAACTCGGCAAGATGTCGCACGTCATGTTCGGCGGACTGACGCACGACCCTGCCATCGAGCTGGGCAAACTGCTGTTGCCGCTGGTTCCGCCGTCCATGCAAAAGATATTCTATGCCGACTCCGGCTCGGTGGCTGTGGAAGTGGCCCTGAAAATGGCCGTACAGTACTGGTATGCCAAAGGGCAAGAGGCTTCGTCGCAGAGTACCTCCGTCAAGAAGCAGAACTTCGTCACCATCCGAAGCGGCTATCACGGAGATACGTGGAATGCCATGTCGGTGTGCGATCCGGTGACGGGGATGCACTCGCTGTTCGGCTCGGCACTGCCCGTGCGGTACTTCGTTCCGCAACCCCGCTCGCGTTTCGACGGCGAATGGAATCCGGAAGATATCCGCCCGCTACAGGAAACCATCGAACAGCATGCCGACGAGCTGGCCGCCCTGATACTGGAACCCGTGGTGCAGGGTGCAGGCGGCATGTGGTTCTATCATCCGCAGTATCTGCGCGAAGCGGCAAAGCTATGCCGCGAACACGGTCTGCTGCTTATCTTCGATGAAATAGCGACGGGCTTCGGACGCACCGGAAAGCTGTTTGCCTGGGAACATGCCGGAGTAGAACCAGGACATCATGTGCATAGGCAAGGCGCTTACCGGCGGCTACATGACGCTTTCCGCCGTACTGGCCACCAACGAAGTGGCGGACACCATCTCCAACCACGCCCCGGGTGCATTCATGCACGGACCCACGTTTATGGGCAACCCGCTGGCATGTGCCGTGGCATGTGCATCGGTACGCCTGCTCACGTCTCCCGAATACAACTGGCAGGAGAAGGTGGCGCGCATCGAAGCGCAGTTGAAGCAAGAACTGGAACCCGCGCGCCAACTGCCGCAAGTGGCGGATGTGCGCGTACTCGGAGCCATCGGCGTGATAGAGACCAAACGTCCGGTGGACATGGCATGGATGCAACGGCGCTTCGTCGAGGAAGGTATCTGGGTGCGTCCGTTCGGCAAGCTGGTGTATCTGATGCCGCCCTTTATCATCAAACCGGAACAGCTCGGCACACTGACGAAGGGACTGATTAAGATTATAAAAGAGATAAGAGATTAAGGTTACAAAAGAAATAAGGGAACAATAAACTTCCTTATATTTCAAAAACAAACATAGCCAATGAGCACTATATCGCACATGCAGCAAGAGCTGCAACTTCTTGAAGAGCACAGCAACCTGCGCCGCCTGCCCCGGATGGCACACGACGGCAGGGATGTCATCGTGAACGGCAAACGCATGCTGAACCTCTCGTCCAACGACTACCTGGGGCTGGCATCCGACCGGGCCTTGCGCGAGGAATTCCTACGCACGCTCACCCCCGACACGTTCCTGCCCACCTCTTCTTCTTCCCGGTTGCTGACGGGCAACTTCACCGTTTACGAAGAGCTGGAAGCCGAACTGACACACCTTTTCGGCACGGAAGCTGCACTGGTGTTCAACAGCGGGTATCATGCCAACACGGGCATCCTGCCCGCCGTAAGCGATGCACAGACGCTGATACTCGCCGACAAGCTCGTCCATGCCAGCCTGATTGACGGCATCCGCCTGTCTGCCGCCAAATGCATCCGCTACCGTCACAACGATTTGGCACAACTGGAACGACTGCTCAAAGAGCACCACTCCGCCTTTCGCCAAATCATCATCGTCACCGAAAGCATCTTCAGCATGGACGGCGACCAAGCCGACCTACCCGCTCTGGCGGAACTGAAACGCCGGTACGGCAATGTGCTGCTCTACGTGGACGAGGCCCACGCTTTCGGCGTGCGCGGCAGGCAGGGACTCGGTTGCGCCGAGGAGTCCGGCTGCACCGGAGACATCGACTTCCTTGTCGGCACGTTCGGCAAGGCGGCAGCATCCGCAGGCGCTTACATCGTATGCCGGAAGGTGATACGGGAATACCTCGTCAACCGCATGCGCACACTTATCTTCACCACCGGACTGCCCCCCGTAAACATCGCTTGGACACTGTTTGTCATGCGCCGGCTGGCAGACATGCGGGAACGGCGCGAGCATCTGACACACATCAGTCGTTCACTTCGCGAAGCCCTGCAGGCACAAGGATACACCTGCCCCGGCGCCAGCCACATCGTCCCGATGATTATCGGGCAGAGTGCGGATACCGTGCTGAAAGCAGAGGCCTTGCAACGGCATGGCTTTTACGCCCTGCCCGTGCGCCCGCCTACAGTGCCGGAAGGAACGTCGCGCATCCGTTTTTCGCTGACAGCCGATATCAGGCAAGAGGAAATAGAAGAACTGAAGAAAAGAACGGAGAACTTGAAATAACCCGAAAATACTTTAAGCAATGCCCGTAACAGACGGCATTGGAATATTAACCGAAATGCATCTTCATACAGAAGGGCATCTTCATCTAACAAAAAAGAACAATGAAACAAGTGTACATTATCAACGAGAACCATCCCCAGTTACTCCTTTTCTTTGCCGGTTGGGCAGCGGACGAAACTCCCTTCAAGCAGTACCGTCCCAAAGACATGGACTACATGATTTGCTACGACTACCGCACGCTGGATTTCGACTATTCCATCTTCGACCGCTACCGGCAAGTAAACGTGGTAGCCTGGTCCATGGGTGTGTGGATGGGCTCTCTCATACTGAGCCAAGTCTCCCGGGACAAGGTGTTCAGCCTGGCGTTCAACGGAACTACATACCCCATCGACAATCTGGAAGGTATCCCCGTGAACACCTTTCAGGCTACTCTCGACGGGCTTACCCCCGCAACGCTCCAGAAGTTCCTGCGCCGCATGTGCAAGGACAGCAACGCCTACAAGGCATTCATGGAAGTGACTCCCCGACGGGACTTCGACGAAATAAAGGAAGAACTGAGGCTCATTCTGGAGCGGTACTTCGATCTGTTCGGAGACGCAAATAACAAAAGTTACGACGAGGAAAAGGAAGATAAGTATGAGGCAAACATCGAAAAGTATAACTACGAATACAACTACGCCTTCATCGGCAAAAACGACCGGATTTTCCCGCCCGAAAACATGGAGATGAACTTTTGCGACCTGATAGACTGCCATCCGGTCCTGACGGACAACGCACACTATGACGAGTCCATGTTCCGCTTTCTGCTGCAAGATATGTGGGAGATGACTGCCAGTGAATTCAGATATCATGTCAAAACCATAAATATTGAATGAAACGAAACAGAAAATGATTTGCAGTACCATTCAATCCATCGACAAAGCCCTCGTTGCAAGACGCTTTGCCCATGCACGGAATACGTACGGCCGAGAAGCTCTTGTGCAGCAGCAGGTGGCGGAGAAAATGCTGCGCCTGCTCACGAAACATGCCTGCCCGTCTGCTGCGGCACACAACGGCGAGGGCAATACGCGGAGTTTGTCAGGCAACGCCTCCCCCTTCCGCCATATCGTAGAGTTCGGATGCGGAACCGGGTGCTACTCCCGTTTGCTGCTGCACGCATTGCAACCGGAAACTCTGTTGCTCAACGACTTGTGTCCCGAAATGAGGGAGTGTATCTGCGATTTGTTGCCGGCCGGTGAACCTCTGCCTCATAAACCTCTACTTTACGATGATAAAGTAGAACTCTACGGCGCTAAAGTGCCACTTGAGAAAGCTAAAGTGCCACTTTACGGAACCCGCTTATATCCCCTGCTGTCAGCTTTTTGCCGTGTGATGCGGAAACTCTCGATTTCCCGCAAGGGACGGACCTGATAACGTCCTGCTCCACCCTGCAATGGTTTGCCGATACGGAACGGTTCTTCACCCGCTGCCACCGCTTCCTATCGGACGGTGGCATTCTCGCATTCAGCACTTTCGGCAAGAGGAATATGCAGGAGATACATACCCTGACCGGACACGGACTGGAGTACTTCTCGCTCGAAGAACTGAAAGCCTTGCTGTCTTCCCGCTTCGAGGTTCTTTATGCCGAAGAAGAGATTGTCTCCCTGCCATTCGGCACTCCGCTCGAAGTGTTGCAACACCTCAGACAAACCGGTGTTACCGGGACGGAAAAGAGAGTCTGGACGCGCGGACGCCTGCAAAGTTTCTGCGAGGAATATATCCGGATGTACGGCAAGGACGACCGTAGTGTTTCGCTGACTTATCACCCGATTTATGTAATAGCGAGAAAAAGAGGAAAGACAAAGTAAGAAGTATAAGGGATGAAGTACAAAATACGAAGCATAAGGTACGAAATGTAAAGTATAAGGTATGAAGTATGAGGTATAAGAGATTTTAAAATAAAGGATGAGGAATTCGGCAAACACATAGGTGATAAGAGGTATGAGCACCGATATTTAATCAGTTAATTTACATAAGGATATAAAGAATTATGAAACCAAACATTTATTTCATCAGCGGCATTGATACGGATGCCGGAAAAAGCTATTGCACTGCCTGGTATGCCAAGCAGCTATCCCGGAACGGACAGCGCGTCATCACCCAGAAATTCATTCAAACCGGCAATACCGGACATTCTCGAGGACATCGACCTGCACCGCCGCATCATGGGCACCGGCTATCTGCCTGAGGATAACGAGGGGCTTACAATGCCCGAAATCTTCTCCTATCCCTGCTCTCCCCATCTTGCGGCACGCATCGACAACCGTCCTATCGACTTCGACAAAATAGAGAACGCCACGCAGGAGCTTGCCCGCCGCTACGATACCGTACTCGTGGAAGGAGCCGGCGGACTGATGGTTCCCCTGACCGGAGAATATCTCACCATAGACTACATTGCCGATAAGAACTACCCCCTTATCTTCGTGACATCCGGCAAGCTGGGCAGCATCAATCACACCCTGCTAAGCCTTGAAGCTGTCAAGCACCGGGGAATTACGCTCGACACCGTATTGTACAACCTTTATCCCACGGTAGAGGACAAGACCATACAGAACGATACGATGCAATACATACGGGAGTATCTTTCCAGGCATTTCCCCGGAACGAAGTTTGAGGTTGTGCCGGAGATAAATAATCTGTATCAGACCATGTAATCTGTGACGAATTTCGTACCTTTGCACGTTATAAAACGTCATAGGACACATGGAAGCATTTACATTCGATACAACCGAGCAGATATTACTCGCAGCGACGGGAACTCTTTTTATCATTCAAGCCCTTTATTACCTTTGCCTGTACAACCGCATCCACCTGCGCAGCCGTGCCGTGAAGCGCGGCAATGTACACTTCTCGCAGGAGCTCCCGCCGGTGTCGGTCATCATCTGCGCACGTGAAGAATGCGAAAACCTGCGGCGTAACCTGAAAGCTGTGCTGGAGCAGGATTATCCGCAATTTGAGGTTATCGTCATTAATGACGGAAACACGGACGAAAGCGAAGATTACCTCACTTTGCTGGAAGAGAAATACCCGCACCTCTACCACAGCTTTGTCCCCGACTCTTCCCGCTACATCAGCCGGAAGAAGCTTGCCGCCACTCTCGGCGTGAAAGCCAGCAAATACGACTGGCTCGTCTTCACCGAAGCCAACTGCTGCCCGCAAAGCAACCAATGGCTGCGGCTGCTGGCACGCAATTTCACCTCGCGTACGCAAGTTGTCTTGGGATATAGCGGCTATGAACGCGGCAAAGGCTGGTTGCACAAGCGCGTGGCTTTCGACAATCTGTTCACTTCCATGCGCTACCTCGGCTTTGCGCTTGCCGGAAGCCCGTATATGGGCATCGGGCGTAACCTTGCCTACCGCAAGGAGTTGTTTTACGAACACAAAGGGTTCTCTGCACATCTCAACCTTCAGCGCGGCGATGACGACCTGTTCGTCAATCATGTAGCCACTGCCGAAAATACCCGCGTGGAAACCGATGCGGATGCCACCATACGCATGCAACCCGTATTCCGCGCAAAAGACTGGCGGGAAGAGAAAATCGGTTACGCATCTACCGCCCGCCTCTATCACGGCATGCAACGCTGGCTCGCCGGACTGGAAACCACTACCCGCCTCGCGTTCCATGTCGCATGGATGGCTACGCTCGCAACAGCCATACTGCATTTCCATTGGCTGGCGGCAGGCATTGCATTCCTCGTCTGGATACTCCGGTTTATCCTGCAAGCCATCATCGTCAACAAGACTGCCAAGGATTTGAACGACCGGCGCAGATACTACTGGTCGCTGCCCGTGTTCGATGTACTCCAGCCGCTGCAATCTCTCCGCTGGAAGCTCTACTGTCTGTTTAGAAAGAAAAGCGAATTCCTGAGAAAATAAATGAGGAATTACCCTACTCGTAGCGCATGGAATTTGCCGGATGAATCCGTGTAATGAGGTAGGACGGTCCTAACAGCATAGCGATTGAGGCCAGCAGCGTGCCGACATTCAGCAACAAGAAAAGCCAAAGATTGAAAGATACGGGAACGGTGTCCATATAATAGGTTTCCGGGTCGAGACGGAACAAGCCGAACCACTTCTGGATAAAATAGAAAGCCAGTCCTATTACATTGCCCCACAGCATTCCTTTTCCGATGAGGAATACCGCCAGCCAAAGAAACAGTTTGCGGATAGTAAGGTTGTTCGCTCCCAAAGATTTCAGAACACCAATCATGGAGGTGCGCTCTATGATGATTATCAGCAGCCCCGAAACCATGGTAAACCCGGCAACGCCAATCATCAGAATAAGGATAACCCATATATTGACATCCAAGATGCCGAGCCATGCAAAAATCTGCGGGTTCAACTGCTCTACGTTGAGTACACAGTATTCTGCCCCGTAAGGGTCGGGATGCCGGCCCACTTCATCGGCTATCCGGTAGGTGGTTTCTTCCAGTTTATCGTAGTCGTACAGCTCCAGCTCCACTCCGCTCACCTGGTCGGGACGCCACTTGTTCAGACGGTTCACCAGGCACAGGTCTGTAAGCAGAAACAGGTTGTCGTATTCGGAAAAGTTGGTCTGGTAAATGCCGACGATTGTCAGGCGGCGGGCGCGCACATCGTCCTGTATGTAGTAGGTGTCTATCTTGTCGCCGAGTTCCAGCTTCAGTTTGTCAGCTATCGCCTTTGAAATGACCACACGGTTGGTAGAAGCCGAGTCGCTGAACTGCGGAAACTCTCCCTCTATCAGGTGACGGCGGAAGAAAGAACTGCCATACTCCGGCCCTATACCTCTCAATACCATGCCCTGAAAGGCATCGGACGTCTTTATCATACCCGGCTTGGTGGAATAGCGTTGCACGTGTTTCACACCGGAATTATCCGCAAGAGCGGCAAGCATGCTGTCCGTCACGGCTATGGGGCGGGTTTCAAAAGAACGCGCCGCATCCGAATTGCTAATCTGGATATGCGAGCCGAAACCGATTATCTTATCGCGTACCTCGCTCTTGAAACCGATTATCACCGACACGGCAATAATCATCACCGCCAACCCGATAGCAACACCGATAGTTGCTATCAGCACGGCAGGACGGGAAACTTGCTTTCCGACATCGGAACTGCGGTAAATACGCAGCGCTATGAAACGGGATAAATTCATCAGTAGTATTATATATCTTCTATTCCGTACGTCCCGGATAGGCTTCGAGCGCTTTGGAAAGCACAAACAGTGCACGGATCAAATCCTCCTTCTTCAAGACATAAGCAATGCGCACTTCGTTGCGGCCGGAACCCGGAGTGGTATAAAAGCCGGAAGCCGGAGCCATGAAAACAGTCTGCCCTTCGTACTGGAATTCGGAAAGACACCATGCACAGAACTTGTCCGAATCGTCTACGGGCAGCTTGGCCACGGTATAGAACGCTCCCATCGGAATGGGCGAATATACGCCGGGAATACGGTTCAAACCGTCAATCAGACACTTACGGCGTTCTACATATTCATCGTAGGTATCGCGCAGATAGTCTTCGCCGGCATCTAAAGATGCTTCTGCGGCAATCTGGCCAATCAACGGAGGACTGAGACGCGCCTGGCAGAACTTCATGACAGCATCCCGGATTTCCTTGTTCTTCGTTATCAGGGCACCGACGCGGATGCCGCACTCCGAATAACGCTTGGACACGGAATCAATCAGCACCACATTGTTCTCGATGCCTTCCAGATGGCAGGCGGAGATGTATGGAGAGCCCGTATAAATAAACTCACGATACACCTCGTCCGAGAAGAGGAACAAATCGTACTTCTTCACAAGGTCGCGTATCTGGTTCATTTCACGGCGGGTATAAAGGTAGCCGGTAGGGTTGTTGGGGTTACAAATCAGGATGGCACGCGTACGTTCGTTTATCAGCTCCTCAAACTTCTCCACTTTAGGCAACGAGAATCCCTCTTCGATGGTAGTTGCAATCGTACGTATCCTGGCTCCGGCAGAGATGGCAAACGCCATGTAATTGGCATAAGCCGGTTCGGGCACGATAATCTCGTCACCCGGATTGAGGCATGCCATGAAAGAGAACAGCACCGCTTCCGAACCGCCGGATGTAATGATTATGTCATCCGCTGTGAGCTTAATGTTGTACTTATCGTAATACCCCACCAACTTCTCGCGATAGCTGCGATAACCTGCACTGGGACTGTACTCCAATACCTTACGGTCAATATTGCGGATGGCGTCAATCGCGACTTGCGGCGTAGGCAGGTCGGGTTGTCCGATATTGAGGTGGAATACATGGATGCCCCGTTGCTTGGCTGCATCTGCCAAGGGAGCCAGCTTTCTGATAGGAGATGCGGGCATCTCCATTCCGCGAATAGAAATTGTTGGCATGAGTTTTTATATCATTTTATCATTTAAGTCGCAAATGTAGTGATTTATTTGATACCAAAGGGAAGCAAAGACATAAAAACTTTAAAAACCTTATCTATATTAAAAACACTATGCTATTTAAAAAGAATCTTGTACCTTTGAAATAGTAAACAAATGAGCAACCACAACCGTTTTATCTTAAACCAACATTTAAAATAGTAAGTAACGCTATGGTCATCAACCTAATAACCTTTGCTTCACTGCTACATAAGCAAGCATCAGTCCGCAGTTCCCATGAAATAATCCTGAACGAACTGGAAAAATATTTCACCGTCAATTTCATAGATTACCAAGATATCAACAAGCTGTCTCCTGACGATTTCAGCATCCTGTTCATCGCCACCGGCGGAGTGGAACGGCTGGTTATCCAGCATTTCGAGGCTCTTCCCCGCCCTGCCATCATCCTGGCAGACGGTATGCAGAACTCGCTTGCCGCCGCCCTCGAAATATCTTCCTGGCTGCGCAGCCGGGGAATGAAAAGCGAAATCCTTCATGGCGAACTGTCCGAAATCATCAAACGTATTTTTGTACTGCACAGCAATTTCATGGCACAGCGCGCCTCTACGGAATGCGTATCGGCGTGATAGGCACTCCGTCGAGCTGGCTCATTGCCAGCAACGTGGATTATCTGCTTGCCAAACGACGCTGGGGAGTGGAATACACGGACATCGCACTGGAACGCGTGTACGAATATTACAACCAAATCACGGATGATGAAGTAGGCGAAGCATGTGCCGGCCTTGCCGGAAAAGCGCTTGCCTGCCGGGAAGCGTCGCCCGAAGATATGATAAAGGCAATGCGCCTGTACCGCGCCATCCGAAGATTGTGGACGAAGACCGTTTAAGCGCACTCACCCTAAGTTGCTTCCGCCTGATAGAACAGACGGGCACTACCGGCTGCCTGGCGCTTTCCCTGCTGAATGACGAGGGCATCATTGCCGGATGCGAAGGCGATTTGCAGTCCGTCTTCACCATGCTCGCTGCCAAAGTGCTTACAGGCAAACCTGCTTTCATGGCCAACCCTTCCATGATTAATGCACGCACCAACGAAATCATACTGGCGCATTGCACCATCGGCATCGCACAGACAGAACAGTTTATCATCCGCAACCACTTTGAAACGGAAAGCGGCATCGGCATACAGGGAATACTGCCTGCCGGAGACGTGACAATCGTGAAATGCGGCGGAGAATGTCTGGACGAATATTACCTCGGCACGGGTACACTGACCGAAAACACCAACTACATCAATATGTGCCGCACGCAGGTACGTATCAAGATGAACGCCCCGGCGGAATATTTCCTGAGAAATCCGTTGGGCAACCATCACATCATGCTGCATGGCAACTACGAACTGATGCTCGACGAGTTCCTGCAATCCAACGGATGCAAAAGGATAGAATAAACTCTAAAACCAACCGGCAATCATATTACATCATCGCTCATGCGGACTTCAAAGCGGGTTCCTCTGCCCGGCTTTGAAGTCACCGTAATGGTTCCGTGTATACGTTCCACAATTGTCTGGCAGATACTCAACCCTAAACCGGCCCCTTGCGTAAAGCTGTCCGCCTTATAGAAACGCTCGAAGATATGCTTCTGGTCTTCATCGGATATACCCGCTCCGGTATCTTCCACAAAGACGGTTGTATATCCGGATTCATCCACTCTATATCCTAAAGTGATGCTCCCTTGCACGGTAAATTCTTGGCATTGTTAATCAGATTATTCAAAACCTGCTTCAAGCGTACGGCATCGGTAGTGATATACTTATCGGCCCCTTCCGGAAAATCGGTGCATAATTTCACTCCCTGCGGCATGCTCAGCCTCTGGGAGTCGTAAACTTCCTGCATGATAAACGTAAGATTGTAAGAAGAGAACTGAAAATCCATTGTGCCCGATTCAATGCGCGAGAGGTCCAGAATATCATTAATCAGAGCCAGCAACAGCGTGCAGTTTATATTGATAGTCTCGACAAACTGCTGTACTTCTTCCGAAGAAAAGGCTTGCAGGTCTTTCAGTAAATCGGAGAAACCGACTATCGCATTCAACGGAGTACGTATCTCATGGCTCATGTTGGCAAGGAACGCCGATTTCAGTCTGTCAGCCTGCAAGGCACGGTCACGGGCTGCGATAAGTTCCTCTTCGGTGTCTTTATAACGCTGGATACTCTGGCATATACCCAATACCCTATAAGGTATATCTACCGTGAGCCCCTCATAAGCGGTACTCCGGAACTCCCACCACTCATATCCGCCATCTGCGTTTTGCAGCCGGAAACTCATGCGCGAGTTCGGCTCATGCCCCAGCATGATATTGTCGAAATGCCTGCATGTGCGGGAAAGGTCTTCCGGATGGACAATCCGATCCAGTTCTTCCCTCGAGATATAGTCCGTATTGTCGTAGCAATTGAAACGTTGCAGCAGTCCGTCGGGAAAATGGAAGCATTTCAACCGTGTGTTGTACTGCCACGGATAAATGGAGCTTTCCTCAATAGCCATATTGAAAAAACGCTTCTGCATCTCTTCTTCGGATATATTACGGCAGACAATTGCCATACCCGTCAGTTTGTCTTTCGCAAAGATAGGAACCACCTCGCCCGAAACAGGGAAATAAGTACCTTTGGTATTCTCCTGCATGAATGCCTTTTCCGGTATAATGACAGGCTTCCTATCCTGTATCACCTGTTTCAACAGAGCCTGCAGGATATTCTCTCCATTCATGTAAATATGGAGAATGGAACCGGCAACCTGTCCTTCGTACGGACGTGTCGTATACATTTCTGCAGGCAATCCCAGCATCTCCACTAAAGCCCGGTTCACAAAATGGATTCTCAAATCCATATCATACGTAACCAGTCCGTCGCGAATAGAACAGAATATCTTATCGAATTCATCCCGCTGTTCCACCAGACGGTGTTGTATCAGCAGACGGGTCTGCGCATGTATCCGCTTGCGCGATTCACGCCGGTTGCTCCGATAGAGCCAGACTACAAGAAATGCCAACGCACCCACTATTACCGAATAGAACAGAATAAACCAAGCCTGATAGCGGTCCATCAGAGGAATATTCAAAACGATTCCCCGTTTTTCAACATTGTCCACATCTACACGGAAGAAATCCAACTGTTTGTAGTCGAACAATAACTTGCCGCCCAGGTCTCCTATTCCGAATGAAGCAGGCGACCGGCCCTTCAGAATACTTGCCGCCTGTATGCCCGCAGCATAAGTATCTGCCGCCGGTTCTACATCATAAACACATAAAACACCGCTTGTCATTGCCAGGTTTTGATTGGCAAATACAGGAGCTTTCAATTTCAGGGAAAGAAAAGGAATCCACTTAGGAGCTATAACAATGTACTTATGGGCATGATAATCGTAACAAATAGACGTTATGAGAGAGTTGAGGGACTTTCTCTGTACATTCAGTTCCTTAAAACTGTATTCGGGATGTTTCTTATGAAAAGACTCCCAGGCTTCTTCTACCGCTTCCACTCCCTTAGCACTCAAAAAACTGCTGTCCGACAGGCAGACAATCTCCTTACGTGCAGGAAACAAACGTATGGCTTCCTCAAGCAACACATTGAAATCCGTTACTGAAGTGAAGCCCGAGACATTCGGCATACGGTCGAACAACTTCCTGTCAGGATATTTAATGCCCGAAACAACTACCGGTATCTGATACGGCAAAGAATCGCCGCAGTGAGTCAAGGTAAAGAAAGCCTCATCGCTGGACGTCACAATCAAATCCGTATTCCGCTGTCTGGCCCGTTCGCATATGCGGCGCATGATGACACACTCCGAAGCAAACGTCCAAAAATCGGCATTCAGATATTCTATAACCACGTTTGCTTTTACACCGCCTTCTTCCAAGCCGTCCTGCAAACCGGCAATAAGGTTATTATGCCAGGAAGAGCTGTTTGTATATGATTGTATGAAAAGTACATTATAATTGTTTTCCGCAGCCGAAAGCGCCCCCGATATCATGCATAAGAAAGCTAATGAACATGTTAAGAAAAAGTGTTTTCCCATTCCGTTTGTTTTGATTTGTCTGCGTAAACTTCTTTATAACTACGCAAATATACAAGCTTATATCGAGAATATACATCTTTTCTTAAAAAACTTTATTCATCATGCAATGCTTCTGCCGGGTGTACTTTCATCGCTCCATAAGCAGGATACCAGATTCCGGCAACAATCATCAGCGCCATAAGCAGCCATGTCAAGGCAAGAGCCGGCAGGAAGCGTCCGGCATCGAAAGGCATCTTGCCCACATCCACCAGTTCGGCATAACCGATATTGAAAGCGATGACAGCCGCCGGTACGGCCGCCAGCGTAAGCAGCAACACCCCTTCGTACATGAGACAGGAGAAAATCTCCCGGCGCGAACTGCCCAGCGCCAGCCTCAGCGCAACCTCTTTACGGCGTTGCTGCGTACGAAACCAGAACGTGCCGATAACGCCCAAGAAGATATTCAACAGCAGGAAACCGAGCACGCAAAGCTGCGTCTTCCATTCGTTCATGTCTTCCAGCTCGCAGATTTCGCGCAAATGGCTGAAAGGTGTAATGTCCAGCAGATACAGATTACCTACCTGATAAAGGCGGTCGGCATCATTCATCAGCTTTTCGGCAAAGTTCTTATCGGCATCTTCGGAAACGCGAAGGCTGACTGTGACATAACGGGGATCGCCGAAATTCCGTAACCTCTTCGCATTGAGCGGAAGGGCTGCAAAAGCCCCGCCCCACTGCGACGGAGTATGGAAATGCGACCAGCGCACGGGCGTGCCCACCGCACCGATGCGACGGCGAACATCCTTGCCGTAGTTCAACAGCAGACTTCCCGCCCCGACAAGGACGCACCGCCTCCCAATTCCGGATGTCCTTCGGTGAGATTGGAAGATACCACCGGCTCGTCATTGCGGAATGCAGTCTCTACCTTGGCAAACTCAGCTTCCTCCGTAAAGGCATAACGGAACACGCGGAAAAAGTCCGCCTCCACCCAAAGAAGATGTACATTGACAGCCACGGAGTCAATACCCAAATCAATACTGTTACTGCCCTCATTGTACGGAAAGCAGTTTTGCGAAAGGGCAACGGCCTCTACGCCGGGGCAGTGGCGCAGCCGGTCCGTAAGCCGGAGCAAGTCGTCCATATCATCATCGGCAGTCAGCTCCGAATTATAAAGAGGCGAGTCCTCTCCCAGCTTGCTTACGGTGATGTTGTAGCAGTGCTCCGTATCGAATCCCATCGGAGCGTGATAGACCCGTGCGGTGACAAGCGTCCAGTCCACAATATACCACAGCACGACAAAGACCAGCAGCAGCTCCACAAAGAGAAAAAGATTGCTGTTCCACTCGTTCTTTATTTGTTTCAATATTGTTTTCATAAGCATCGTTTACCTTTGATTAATCGCATCCGTTATATTCATTCTCGAAGCCCTCCATGCCGGTATGCCTGCCGAAAGGATGTTCATCAGCAAACAGAAACCGAAAGCTGCAAGGAATGCCCAGGGCGAAAGCAGCATGCCCGGTGTCAGGGCGGTTTCCCCGCTGAGGTAGGCATTGGTGCTGTTGTTGAAAAGGAAACCGTTCAGCAGGAAGGTGGCGGCGTAACTCAGCGCAAGTCCCAACACGCCGGCAAACAATGTCAGCAACAGGTTCTCAAAGAATATCTGGCGTATCAGTTCGCCACCCGTAGCCCCAAAAGCCTTGCGCACACCTATCTCCGCCATACGTCTGCGCATACGGGAGAGCGTCATGCTGCTCAGGTTGATGGCAGGCACAAGCAACAGGATGGCGATAACGAACATATAGCGCAGGATAATGGCTTTGGTATCGGGTGTTTCGCTCCACTTGCGGTAAAGGTTGGCAAACTGCTCATCGGGTTGCCCGCGATAGAACACTTCCGAGTCGCGCAGACTGTCGTTATACTTACGGCGAAGTTGCTCCGCCTCCTCACGGATAGCCGGAAAATCGGATGCGGAACGTGCAAGGATAACCGCCCTCATCTGTCCTACGGTCTCCTCCCACCACGCCAGCCGGGCAATGTCTGTGGACGTATAAGGAACCCACACCTGCGCATAGGCGGAAGTGGCCAGTACGGACACATCCGCCACTACACCGGATATACGGTACTCTACATAGTTCAACTGCACCGTCTTTCCCGCAACGTCCGTTGTGCCGAACAGGCGGCGCGCCACCGCAGCGCTCAACACGGCGCATAGCACTCCGGCATCGCTGTCGGCCTTGGTAAATGCCTTGCCGCTGAGAAAGCGAAACCGGAAGATATGCCAGAAGGCGTCGTCCGTCTGCACCATGTCGGCAGGGACCTTGTTGCCTGCCGGCAGGGACACACGTACCTTTTCGGGCAAGGAAACCAATGTTACCGCCTCCGCCGTAGTGAGACTCTTAAAGCACTCGCGCCCCGTACGCACCGACATGCGGGCGTTGGATGAATCGCCGTCGCTTCCGCCCTTGTTCTTGACGGACATGGCAGACACATACAGCGAACGGCTGCGGTTCACCTCAGGCTCGCAGTCCACGAGCCGCACCTGAAAAGTGATGACAAGTACCATAATCATGCAGATGGCCAATGCCGTACCCAGTACGGAAACCCATGTTATGATGGGATTCTCGCGCAAGTGATATAGCGCTTGCTGAAAGTAAAGACGTATCATATTCCGTTATTCGTTTAACTTCCTAAAATCATTCATCATGCAGCGCCTCTGCCGGTTGTACCTTCATCGCCCTGCGTGCCGGAATGCCTATACCAATCGCAATCATCAATCCTATCAGCAGGAAGCTGATGGCAGCGCAAAGCAACAAACGCTCCCACTCCAAAGTCGTACCGTTGCGCCAGGAGTTCAGTTCCATACTTGCCAGGTTATAGTCAATGAACAAAGCGACAGGCGTGACAAGCAACAGCAAAAGCAGCCCTTCGCTTATCAGACGGGTGAAAATACTCATGTCCGATGCTCCATGCACCTTATGCAGGGCAATCTCCGAACGGCGTTGCTGGGTACGGAACCAGAAAGTACCGAGCAGTCCCAGAAATATATTCAGCAACAGAAATCCCATACCCATTACATAATTGCGCAGGTCATTGCTCCATGCCTGCTGGAAATTACGGCGGATGTCCTTAAAGGAACGTATTTCGGAGATAAAGACATTGCCGATACGGAACTGTTTCTCACTGTCCGCTTTCAGGCGTTGGATGAAATCATGGTCCTGATTTTCGCGGACACGGACACAGAGTTCCAATCCCGTATCATACCAATCGAGTTTATAAAGAAAGGTATACGAATCGCGGGCCTGCTCGAAATCATTGTAACGTACATCCTTCAAGGCCGCTCCCAACCGGTAGGTTTGTATTGTGTCGCCGAAAAGCCGGAAGCTCTTGCCTACGAACTCCGTCAGCGGATGGCCGTACTTCCGGTAAAGGTTGTCGGAAGCAAGGAACTCTCCCCTTTTCCAACATCCCGGCAAGCTGTTCGGGCGTCTCGCCACGTGTGCCCTGATAACGGAACACACGCACAAAATCGGGAGTAACCAAACGGCGTATCGTCCAATTACCGGAGACCAGCGTATCGTACTGCACCAGATCTGTGGAGTTACTGCCATTATATGGATATGAGTTTTGCGAAAGGCTCACCGCCTCTATCTCCGGACGACGGCGCAGACGGTCCACAAGTTCAAGAATATCGGCATCTTCCTGCTCATCGGTCTGGTTCGGGATATAATCGGGACTCTTATCGGTAAGCTTTCCCATTTCGATAAGGTAGCAATGGCTGATGTCGAAGCCCCGCGGCTCCAGATAAGTTGCCATACGCGTATAAAGATAGTCCACCACAAACCACATCACAACACTTACAACCAGCAATTCCAACGCCAGCCACAGGTTATTGCGCCATTCATTCTTTATCTGTACCAAAAGTTTCTTAGTCATTTCTTTCCGTAATTAATAGTTAGCGACAAGCGTTTAGTGCAACCGTCCTCCCAATGCGTTCACTATCCCGATGCGGGAAGCCTTCCATGCCGGGAAACCGCTACTCATCAGATTCAGCACAAAGCAGAACAGCAACGCCCACCCAAAGGTGGAAGCATGAAGCAGAATGGAAGCATCCACTTCCGGCGGGTTCAAAGTCTGACTGAATTCCTGCGCAAAAAGCAACGTGTTGCCCACGTATGCAAAGGCCACGCTCAACAGCAAACCGACAACACCCGCCAATAAAGTCATTACCAGATTCTCCGCCACAATCTGCCCTATCAGCTCCATCCGTGTACTGCCGAAAGCACGGCGCACTCCGATTTCCGATACCCGCTGACGCAAGCGACTCTGTGTCATGCTCGAAAGATTGATGGCAGGCACTATCAACAGAATGACGAAGATGATAATCCGCTGACGGCGCGCCGCATTCACATCCGGTTCGATATTGGCGCCGAAAGCAATGGCATTCTTTTCCTGGTCGTAAGGGCGGTTACGGTAAATCAGCTTCCAGCCGTTCTCTCCGATAAGCGTATTATACTCTGATTTACGGCGTTCCGCTTCCTGGCGGATAGCGGGGAAATCATCCCGACTACGCGCCAGCATCGTACAACTCATCATTCCCATGTGCCGGTCGTTCCAAGCCTCCTTATCCATACCCGTTGAGGTATACGGAACCCATACCTGTCCGTAAGCGCAATCCGCCAGTGTAGACACATCTTTCACGACACCGGCTACGCGATAGGGCGCATGGCTGAGGAGAAACTCACGCCCTGCAACATCAGTCGTTCCGAAGAGGCTGCGCGCTACACTCTCCGTAAGTACAGCCACCGGTTGACCTGCATCGAATGTTGCTTTATCATAAGGCTTTCCACCAATAAAGGAGAAGTCAAATACGCGCCAAAAGATGTCGTCCGTTTGTCGCAAGTCCACACTGATCGCCGGACTGCCCGGCAGAGATACAGGAGTGGATATAGGAAAAACAGTATAAATAGTAACGGCTTCCGGTGTCTTCAACGACTGAAAACATTCACGGGCTGTCTGTACACTCATCGGTCCGTTGCTTGTACCGTCTCCCCAATTCGAGTTAGAGATACTCATTGTCTTGACATGCAGGAAGCGGTCGCGATTGCTTTCGGGCGCAAAAGGAGCCACCTTTACCTGCTGCATCATTACCACCAGCATAATGAGAAGATGGCAAGCGCAGTACCGGCTATACTGACGGCGCTAATCACCGGCTGCTGCCGCAACTGCGCCCAGGCTTGTGCAAAGTATTGCTTTATCATCTTAATGGCCTATTTTCAAGTTATCTGTATTTACTCCTCCTATGCCTCCTTTGGAAATATCGGCACGTCCGGCGGTTCCGCTCAAAGTGACATACCCACACCACCCATTTTGGCGGACAAATAGTCGCAGGTTACATGAATATCGGCGCTGACTACTCCGCGCAAGGCAACTTTCAGCTCGTCACACGTCAAGTCGGAGACATTCACTTCACCCACACCTTTTATCTCGAATGACACGGCATCGAGCTTCAAGGGCTTCTCACATTTGAATTCGCCTACACCGGTAAACTCCACCTCCTTCAAGTCGGGAGCCGAAATCCAGATAGTCACGCCATCCTTCTGATTGCTCCTGCGCTTGTTTTTCCCGTCCTTGAAACCTATCAGCAGACGACCGTCCTTCACTGTGGTCTGCGTATTCTTCACGTACTTCTCCCTGCCTTCAATCCTGAAAGAATAAGTGTCACTCTGTGTAAAATGAATTGTCCCCACAGAGGTTATCTCAATGGACGAGAAAGCATCCACCTTACGTACTTCACTTACTTTTGCATCTTGTGCACAAACACTTAGCATACCTGCAAAGGCCAATACCAATGCAATGATAACACCCGCTATATCAGTTCTCATATTTCTTCTTTTTTATTTTGTTTCACATTCTATTCTTCGTGCAACGCCTCTGCCGGCTGTATCTTGATAGCCTGCCGTGCCGGGAACCATATTCCAATCACCACCATCAGCGCTATCAGCAGCCATGCACCCAACGAGCCCAGCAGAAAACGCAGGAAGCTCCATTCCACCGGCCAAGTGGTAATCAGTTCCGTATGTCCCATTGTAAATTCGGCAATGCCCACGTTATAACAGACAATCATGGCGGGCAGTGCAACAAGAGTCAGCAACAGCAATCCCTCTCCCATAAGCAGACAGAATATCTGTTTCTTCGTGCTGCCCATGGCAAGCCGCAAAGCTATTTCATTGCGGCGCCTACGGGTACGGAACCAGAAAGTACCTATCAGCCCCAGGAACACATTCACCAACAGGAATACTACCACAACCGTTTGCGTATTCACCTTGTCCACATCGCCTTTCATCACCTCAAACTGATATTGCTGCTCCGTGTAAGGAGCTACATCGGCAATGAACATATTGTCGGTGTCCAGATGCGGGGCTATCTCTTTCAGGAACTTGCTCCGGTAATCGGAAGAATCCATGTTTTCCTCACACGGAAAACAATCTGCGCTTCATAATCCTGTAATTCGGTCCGTATCACATTCTCGTCAATTCTCCGGAAAGCCCACTTTGCATCGGCCCCATAGCGATAGGAACGGAAACTGCCGATCATACCGCACTGCGTTACCACATTCGCGGTATCCCCGTACCAGCTCAAGGGAGTATCCAAAGAGAAGCCGGGCACCCTTTCCTTATAATAGTCGGCCGTACCCTCGCTCAGCATCACATAATTGCCGGACGTGACATCATTCCCCACAGGCATTGCCGCAAACGGACGTCCGGCATCTTCCTTCATGCGGAATACCCGCGTATATCCTCCCGGTAGCGTTTATTATACGCACCGCACAGCCGATGGTATCCTGCACAGCCAGCGAGTTATAGGAATTATTGCCGCTCATCGGCAGGCTCCAATACGACAGGGCGGCCACTTCAACCGCAGGCTCCCTTTCGAGCTTCTGCAGGATGCCCAGATATTTGTCCGCACTCGTCATGCTGCTGTCCCAGCTTTCACCGCCCTTAATCATTGAAAGCTGGTACACATGGTCTATGTTATACCCCAACGGGCGATAGAACGTATACTTCAGGCATCCCAGCGAATCGCAGAGAAACCACATCACGATAAATACCAGAAACAGTTCTGCAAGCACCCATCCGTTACTGCGGAGACGCGCCCGAATCATACGTAAGTTATGTACTATGAATTTCATAATCAATCTCGCTTTATTTATCGTTCAAAGAATCCACAATTGTGTGCCGTGCGGCAAGCCATGTAGGCAGGCCTGCGCTCAGCAGGTTGATGACCAGACAGAAAAGGAATGCCAGACAGAACACCGTAGGGCTGAACAGTACCGACATGCTCAGGTCGAACTCGCCGGAAGTGCCGGTGTTCTGATTATTGGTGAATAGCCACGTACGCATGCCGTACACGGCCAGATAGCTGAACACCAGCCCCACCGCTCCGCCAATCAGAGTCAGTACGAGGTTTTCATTCAAGATCTGCCTTATGAGTACGCCGCGCGTCGCTCCGAATGCCTTACGCACGCCCAGTTCGCTGATGCGCTGCTGCATACGGCTGTTGCTCAGACCGCACAGATTGAGCGACGGCACTAAAAGAACAATGAGCAATGCCAGAGAGTACTGTATGTACAACATCCGCAAATCCGGCCCCACGTTGGCCCACACATGGTTGACATGCGCCACGATTTCATCGGGCTGTTCCATAATGTCCATCAGCGTTTCGGTCTGTACGGCATTGATGTCCTTCACCCGCTTCGCTATTCCCTGCCTGATGGCCGGAATATCTTCGGAAGAGCGTGCCAGCGCCACCACCGTATGCGATTGGGCATAACTCCGGATGGAAGTGGCATCCTGCAACTTGGCGGGATACATGCGCCACACTTGCGCATAAGCATCCTTCGCAATGACCGAAACATCCTTTACCACCCCGCAGATACGCGCTTCGTTACGGTTCAGCAGCACCGTCTTGCCTACTGCATCCGTAGTGCCGAACAGTTTCCGCGCCACAGAGGCAGCCACGACAATGGCGGACACATCACCGCCCCGGTCGGAATCGTCGAATCCCCGTCCTGCGACAAACTGCATCCGGAACACTTTCCAGAATCCCGGGTCGGTTTCCATAGCATCCACTTTCACCGCATTAGTGCCGTCGGGCATGGAAACCAGGGCGACCGTTGCCGGAACAAATGCCGTACAGGCCTCTACTTCGGGCAACGGCTGCACACAGTTCTTCATGAAAGCCGGCGAACAGGCTGTATAATTATTCCAGCCTTGTTCTCCTTACCCTGCAAATGCATCTTGCTTATGTAGAGAGAGCGGTTACGGTTCACTTCCGGCTCGATGTCGGCATATTTCATCTGCCAGGTAATCACAATCGCCATAATCATGGTAATGGCAAATGCCGTACCCAATATGAATATGGTACTCAGCAACGGGTTCTGCCGTAAAAGTATAAAAGCTTGGCGAATGGTCTGCATTTTTGAGTTATGAGTTATAAGTTATGGGTTATGGGGGTTATTCTACTTGACGGCCGTCGAAGAAGCGGATTGTCCTTGAGGTCTGTCTGGCTTGCTCTTCATTGTGGGTTACCATTACGATGGTGCGTCCGTCTTCCTTGTTCAGTTGATGCAGCAGCTCCATCACTTCCGCTCCCATTTTGGAGTCCAGGTTACCGGTAGGCTCATCGGCGAGGATTATCTCCGGATTGCCGATAATGGCGCGTGCGATGGCAACACGCTGGCACTGACCGCCGGAGAGCTGTGTAGGCATGTGGCGCATGCGGTGGCTCAGGCCTACTTTCTGCAACACTTCCTCTGCCAGGCGGCGGCGTTCTTTGGACGATACCTTTCTGTACAGCAAAGGCAGTTCCACGTTGTCCAGCACATTCAGCGAGTTAATCAAATGGAAAGACTGGAACACAAAGCCCAGTTTCCGGTTACGGAAAGCCGCCAGTTCCTTGTCCTTCATGCCGTCCACCTTGGTACCGGCTATTTCAATCGTGCCACCGGTAGGCGCATCTAGCAAACCCATAATATTCAGCAAAGTAGATTTACCGCAACCGGAAGGTCCCATGATACTGAGAAATTCCCCCTTGTTCACTTCGAGGTTCACATTCTCCAACGCTACGGTTTCAATCTCGTTGGTACGATAAATCTTGTTGATGCCAGTTAACTTAATCATAATGATAGGTATTTAATTGTTATTTCAGTTTCAGCTTATTCTTGTTCTTATATTGGCTCATGTCGCTCACCACCACCTCATCGCCCGGTTGCAAGCCGCCAATTACTTCCACAAACTCAAAGTTGGAATCGCCCAACTGCACTTTGCGTTTCACAATCTCCTTGTCGGAATTGCGTACAAACAGTTCGTACTCCCCGCGACCTACGTAGTAAGAGGCGTTGGCTATGCGCATCACATCCTCTTTCACGGCGTTCATCACATACACGTCCGTCTTCAGGCCGGAGCGCAGACGGCGGTTGTTGTCCTCGTTCAACTGTACGGTGAAGGAAATAACACCATTCTTGGACAACGGAGTGACGCTGCTCACCGTACCTTCCAGCTTCTCGCTGCCTATCTTGACTATCGCCTTGCCGCCGGCGGCAATACGGTCGCCGTACGTGTCGGCTATCTCACCCTCTACCTTGAAGTGGCTCAAATCGGAGATGACGGCAATCTGCGAACCTTCCGCCACCTGCGCGCCGATCTGGTTGTTTATGTAAGTGAGGATTGCCTTGCGGGGCGAGCGGACTTGCGCATCGTCCAGCGTGCGTTTCGTTTCGGCAAGCGTCTTCCTGAAGATGCTGAAGTCCAGCTCCTGTACCTGATATTCGGCATCCAGCACTTCCTTCTCGTTAGCGTACTGCTGTTCAACTGTTCGTATTCCAGCTCCGCCACGTTGTAACTCAGCTCTGCCTGACGCACTTTGTCGGTAGTACCCGAACCGAGGCTGTCAAGGTATTGCTCGTTGCGCAACTCCACTCTCTTGCGGTTCAGTTGCATGGCAGAGACCTTTTATCTTCATCTCCAGGTCGTTCAGCTTGGTCATATTCTCAAGCTTGAGCTGTTTCAGCTTGTAGCTGCGCATCTGCTCCTCATCGAGTTTCTGCTTGTAGTCGGTTTCGGCGCTCTGTAAGTCCAGCTTCAGGATGGGCGTGCCTATATCCACGCTGTCGCCACCTTTCTTATATACTTCCAGAATACGGGTGTTGATGGGCGAGTTGATAATCTCCTCAAAGGCAGGAACCACCTTGCCGGAAGCGCTTACGCTGACTTCAATCGTGCCTGTACTTACCTGGGAGAATACGATGTCCTTCTCCTTCACCCCCGTGCGCATCAATGAGATGAGCACACTGATAACGACGATACCCGCAGCGCCCATGCCGCCATAACGAATGATTTTCTTGTTACGCTCTTTGTTACGAACTTCTTTCGGAATCTCTCTATCCATATTTTCTGTCTTTATTTACCGTTTTACGTTGCCGCTGTCCTGTTGCGTAAACGGACAGCCTGCGATTCTTCGCCCTTATACTCGCCAAATCCGTGCCAAAAACATAAATCATTGAAAACAAGCGTTAAGGCAAAAAGAAGAGTGTCCGTTTTCGGACACTCTGTACATTTTCGGATAGCGGCACTGTACGAAAAGAAGAAACGGACGGGAAAGAAAACATAAAAGTCCGGTAGAGGAAATATAAAACACAGGGCATAACGGGAAAACTCCTCACCTCAGCGTCCGTTTCCCCTTTGGTATTTGTCATGCCACGCGCTGGTACTTGTCATACCACGCGTTGGTAGGGCATGTACCAAGCTGTGGTACGACAAGTACCACACTATGGTACGAGAGATACCAACGGTTGGTACTCCGCGTACCAAGCCGAGGTATTTCCCGGTACATCCTTTCTTGTGATTATCAAGCACTTACGATAATCTTTCCTGAACATTATCTCAGGCGCAGCCTGTCCCCTACTTCAGGCACATATTCCGCATCCTTGCGGTTCATCTTATACAGATTCTTCAGGCGGATGCCGTACTTCTGCGAAATGGAGTGCATGGAATCGCCGTCTTTTACAATATAAACGGTATGAGGTTTGGCGGCTTTCTTGCGCTTGTCTTTCAGATAGATGATGTCGCCTGCCTCTAAGGTATACTCTTTATGCAGGTCGTTATACTTCACCAGTTTGCGCCAACTGATGTCGAACTCTTTGCCCAGGAACTGGAAAGTATCGCCGTCGCGGGCCACAACGTAGGCAATGTCGTTGGCAATATACACCTGATGCGGGTTGGCAAGCCAGGGTTTCTTCTTCAGTTCTTTCTCCCACTTGCGGGCCTCGCGCTTGCTCATGCCGCGGCTGTCGTACTTATACAGGTCGTAGTCCTCGATAATGGTTATCAGGCGGTTGGCATAGGAAGGGTCTGTGGCGTATCCCGCTTTTTTCAGGCCGCGCGCCCAGCCTTTGTAGTCGGTAATCTTCAACTTAAACAGGAAAGCATAGCGTGCGCCGCGTTTCAGGAAGAGCGAGTGGTCCTCGTAGGAGTCCTTCGGGTGGCGATAGGCGCGGAAGCACTCTCCTTTGGCATCATCGTCGTGGTACACTCTCCGCCCACGCCAGTCGCTATGGCACTTTATGCCGAAGTGGTTGTTGCTCTTGCGTGCCAGTGCGCTTTGTCCCGCACCGCTCTCCAGCAGACCTTGTGCCAGTGTGATGCTGGCGGGTATCTTATGTTCCTTCATCTGCTCCACGGCAAGCGGGGCATATTGTTTGATATATTCGTTGTAACGGGAATTTCTGCGTTGTGCCTGCACAGCCACGCAAATAAGGAGAAGTGCTATGATAGCAGTCAGTCTGAATATAGGTTTCATGCTTCGAGTGTTGAATTTGACACAAAAGTCTGCAAAAGAATTGAAAAAACCAATCTCTTTCCTATCTTTGTAACATTAATTACAATAAACCATTATTCTATGAAGGACCTGAACATACAGATTGCCATCAAGATATACGAATACGAAGAGCTGAATGCCGCCGACCGCGAGCTTCTGGATGCCGCCCGGCAGGCAACTTACCGCAGTTATGCCCCCTACTCGCACTTCTCGGTAGGCGCAGCCGCCCGGTTGGCAAACAATATCATCGTTACCGGAACCAATCAGGAGAATGCAGCCTATCCGTCGGGGCTTTGCGCGGAACGCACCACTTTGTTCTATGCCAACTCCCAATATCCCGACCAGGCTGTGGAGACACTTGCCATAGCCGCCCGCAACGAACGCGGCGAGTTCCTGGAAGAACCGATTCCCCCGTGCGGCGCCTGCCGGCAGGTAATGCTCGAAACGGAAAAACGTTTCAAACGTCCCATGCGCATACTGCTGTCCGGCGAAAAAGGCATTTATGAATTGAGAAGTGTGGGCGCATTGCTGCCGCTTTCGTTCGATGCGTCTTCCATGTTATAAAACAAATACCTACCTTTGCAACCGCTAACCAACAAATACCACCACCAATGAGAATATCCAAATAAAGACAGCACATTTCGGTAAACATCACTTTATATATGCTTTTCATATCAGAACGCTGAGCATCACTCAAAAAGGATAATGTTTAGCCTTTACTGTGTTTGTCTGTTCCCCACAGCCTTACAAGAGTTGAAAGTGTGTCGTACAGACACCTATGTTATCTACCCTAAACACAGTAAATTTATGAGTATCATTATTAAAGACCTTAGCTATACCCATACTGATAAGGAAGTTTTGTTTTCCAACCTCAATCTGATTATCAATTCCGGAGAAAAGACCGCGCTGACAGGCAATAACGGTTGCGGAAAGTCCACCCTGATGCGTATCCTTGCGGGAGAAGCATCGCCGGGAGCCGGCAGTGTGCATTGTTCCGGACATCTTTACTATGTGCCCCAACATTTCGGACAATATGACGACCGGACGGTTGCGCAGGTATTAGGCATAGACCGCAAGCTAACTGCACTCTGTGCCATACTGGACGGAGATGCAGCAGAAGAACACTTCGCAGTTCTCGGCGATGACTGGGAGATTGAAAAACGTGCCCAATCCGCCCTCAGTGTATGGGGCTTGGAAGGTCTGTCCCTCTCCCGCCGACTGAACGGATTGAGTGGCGGAGAGAAAACACGCCTGTTCCTTGCCGGCATGGAACTGAATGCACCCGATGTTATCCTGCTGGATGAACCGACCAATCACCTGGACACTTCTGCCAGAGAGCGTTTTTATGATTTTATACGCCGTACCTCTGCCACAGCGCTCATCATCAGTCACGACCGTACACTGCTGAACTTGTTGCCGGCTATCTGTGAACTCTCTCGTAACAAACTGACCTATTATGGCGGCAGTTACGACTTCTACAAAGAACAAAAAAAGATACATCAGAATGCTCTCCTGCAACAGTTAGAAGAAAAAGAAAAAGCTTTTCGCCTTGCCAAAAAAACAGCCCGTGAAATGGAAGAACGGAAAGCCAAACAAAATGTACGGGGTGAAAAAGCCGCCCTGAAGAAAGGCATTCCACGTATCATGATGGGAAATCTGAAAAATCATGCCGAAAACAGTACCGGGAAGCTAAATAATATCCATATCCAAAAATCGGAAAAGATACGGCAGGAAGTGATGGACATCAGAAACTCCTTATCACAAACGGATAAGTTGAAAACCGACTTCAATGCTTCGGCATTGCACACAGGCAAAATACTCGTCACGGCACAGAATATCAACTTTCATTATCCGGACAGTAACACAAACCTTTGGACGGTTCCGCTCAGCTTTCAGCTACGCAGCGGCAACCGGTTCTGCATTAAAGGTGATAACGGCAGCGGCAAAACAACCTTGCTGAGATTGATTACCGGCGAACTGACACCGACCGGCGGGACAATAGAACGTGCTGACTTTACCTATGTCTATCTGGATCAGGAGTACTCCCTTATCCAAAATGAATATACCGTTTCGGAACAAGCGGAAGCCTTCAATCTGCGGCATCTGCCGGAGCATGAAATAAAGACCATCTTAAACCGCTACCTCTTCCCGCAGGACGTCTGGAACAAGCCTTGCGGCAAATTAAGCGGCGGTGAGAAAATGCGTCTTGCCTTCTGCGGTCTGATGATTGCCGATAACACTCCCGACCTGTTTATTCTGGACGAGCCCACCAATAATCTGGACATCGAAAGTATTGAAATCATCACAGCTACGATACGTAACTATCAAGGTACCGTACTTGCAGTCTCACACGACCGAGATTTTCTGAAAGAAACAGGAATTGAACAAGAAATAAGCTTTTTTCTGTAAAATCGGTAAAAACAAACGTAATCCATATACACAAACTAATTATAAACTCCTTATTTTTGCAATAATAAAACTATTATGACTATGTTACGTACTATCAGACTGACACTTGCAATTGTATTCTTTGCACTCGTCACGCTCCTGTTCCTCGATTTCACCGGAACGCTGCACGGCTGGATGGGCTGGATGGCGAAAATACAGTTTCTCCCCGCACTGCTCGCACTGAATGCAGGCGTGGTACTGCTGCTTATTGCATTGACCCTGCTGTTCGGACGCATCTATTGCTCCGTTATCTGCCCGCTCGGCGTATTTCAGGATGTCATTTCCCGGTTTGCAGGCAAGCGGAAGAAAAACCGTTTCCGCTATTCTCCCACCAGGAAATGGCTGCGTTACGGAATGTTGGCAGTGTTTGCCGTGACCCTCATTGCAGGCGTGCGCTTTCATGCGGTTGTTTCGCTGCTCGAACCGTATAGCTCTTACGGGCGCATCGCTTCCAGTCTCTTCGCTCCCGTCTATCAGTGGGGCAATAATCTGCTGGCATATCTGGCAGAACGGGCGGACAGCTACGCTTTCTATGAAACGGAGGTGTGGATGAAAAGCCTGCCCACCTTCATCATTGCGGCCCTTACTTTTGTCGTGCTCATTATATTGGCATGGCGAAGCGGACGTACGTACTGCAACACGATTTGTCCGGTAGGTACGGTGCTCGGTTTCCTGTCCAGGTATTCTCTTTTCAAACCGGTCATAGATACCGAGAAGTGCAACGGCTGCGGACTTTGCGCACGCAACTGCAAGGCATCGTGCATCAACTCCAAAACCCACGAAATTGATTACAGCCGTTGCGTGACATGCATGGACTGCCTGGATAAATGCAGACAAGGAGCCATCACCTACACCCGCCGTCATAAAGCGGATGCTGCGAAAATATCCGCCCGGAATCAGACTCAATGTACAACAACTTCTACCGGAGCGGCAGATGATACCCGGCGTGCATTTCTCTCGGCAACGGCAGTATTGGCCACTACCGCCGCTCTAAAGGCGCAAGAGAAGAAAGTGGACGGCGGACTGGCCGCCATCGAAGACAAGAAGATACCCGCACGTGCCGCCGCCATTACTCCGCCGGGGTCGTTGAGCGCACGTAATTTTGTACAACACTGTACGGCCTGCCAGTTATGCGTTGCGGTGTGTCCCAACCAGGTGCTGCGCCCCTCTTCCGACCTGACACGGCTGATGCAGCCGGAAATATCCTACGAGCGCGGCTACTGCCGTCCCGAATGTACCAAGTGTTCGGAAGTTTGTCCGGCAGGTGCTATCCGGCCGATAACGAAAGCCGACAAATCGTCCATCCAGATAGGTCATGCCGTATGGATAAAGGAGAATTGCATCTGCATCACCGATAAGGTAGAGTGCGGCAACTGCGCCCGCCACTGCCCGGTCGGCGCCATACAAATGGTGGCTTCGGACTCCGGAAATTCGCAATCCCCCCAAATACCCGTTGTCAATACCGAACGCTGCATCGGCTGCGGCGCATGTGAGAACCTGTGTCCGGCACGCCCGTTCAGCGCAATCTATGTGGAAGGGCATATCATGCACAGAACGGTGTGAGAATCAGATGACAAAACGATAAAGGAAAATCTTCGATACGCTTTGGACAACAGACAGCACCGAGAAGAATAAATACGAGTAACTATGGAAGAGAAGAATAATAAGAATAACAGCAAGATAAACCGCCGGGACTTCTTCAAGCTTGCCGGCGCAGGAACGCTTGCATCGACAGCCGCACTGTATGGCTGCTCCGGCAAGAACAACCGTTCGGACAGCGAATCGGCCGCTTTGGGTGAAATTCCTACCGATAAGATGGTGTACCGTACCAATCCCACCACAGGCGACCGGGTATCCTTATTGGGCTACGGCTGCATGCGCTGGCCTACCCGGAAGCGGGCTGACGGAAACGGAGATGAGATAGACCAGGAAGCGGTCAACGAACTGATTGACTATGCCATCGCCCACGGCGTGAACTATTTCGACACATCGCCCGTGTATGTGCAGGGTTGGTCGGAGAAGTCAACGGGAATAGCACTGAAACGCCATCCGCGTGAAAAGTTCCTGATAGCCACCAAACTGTCCAACTTTTCCAATTACACCCGCGAGAATTCAATTGCCATGTATCGGAAATCGTTCGAAGACCTGCAAGTGGACTACATCGATTATTATCTGTTGCACTCCGTCGGCAATGGCGGCATCAAGACATTCCGGGCACGGTACATCGACAACGGCATGATTGATTTTCTGATGGAAGAACGCAAGGCCGGGCGTATCCGGAACCTGGGATTTTCGTTTCACGGAACAACGGACGTGTTTGATGAAATACTGGCCATGCACGACCGCATACACTGGGATTTCGTGCAAATCCAACTCAACTATGCCGACTGGCGGCATGCTTCGGGCAATAATGTCAATGCCGAATATCTGTATGGCGAACTCGTTAAACGCGACATTCCCGCCATTATCATGGAACCGCTGTTGGGAGGACGGCTATCCAGACTGAACGACCACTTGGTGGCACGCCTGAAACAGCATCGTCCGCAAGAGAGTGTAGCTTCCTGGGCATTCCGCTTTGCCGGGAGCTTCCCCAAGGTACTGACGGTACTGAGCGGCATGACGT